>Ga0187863_10000156_pt1 | contig 59959 bp, 42 predicted proteins | sample June2016WEW_11_1_FD_132975 | JGI IMG/M metagenome (GOLD analysis project Ga0187863, IMG submission 132975) | Peatland microbial communities from SPRUCE experiment site at the Marcell Experimental Forest, Minnesota, USA - June2016WEW_11_10 | ecosystem: Environmental > Terrestrial > Soil >...
CCAGGATCATCTCCGATAACGGGCCGCAGTTCATCGCCCGGGACTTCAAGGAGTTCATCCGCATTTCCGGGATGACCCACGTGCGCACTTCGCCGTTTTATCCGCAGTCGAACGGAAAATTGGAACGCTGGCACCAATCCCTTAAAAGCGAATGCATTCGGCCGCTCACACCGCTGACGGTGGAAGATGCGCGCCGTTTGATTCAGAGCTACGTGGATCGCTACAACACGGTGCGTCTGCACAGCGCGATCGGATATGTGACGCCACAGGATATGCTGGCGGGACGACAAGCGGAGATTCATGCGGCGCGCGATCAGAAGTTGGAACAGGCTCGCCGGCAACGGCAACTTCGTCGGCAGCAGGCAACACCCTCGATGTTTGCGCGATCCAGTTCTGCAGCTACAATGACTTCGCCAGGTGAAACAGAAGCGGGCACTGCGGGGACGCAACCATGCTGAGGGATAATCTGGCGGGGCTCATCGAGCCGATGATCGACTGCGCGGGAGTTCATGCGCTCGGTGGTCATCCAAAATCGGGACTAACCGGGGGATGCTCCAGGTCCACCCGGTTGGCAATCGTCGCTCTGAAGCGTTCCTTGCGCCACATGTTTCGCTGGAAAACACGGCGACAGGTAGAAAGAGCAACATCGCCCGGTTTCGAACTGACCACTGTGGCTCATGGCCTCTCCGCGGTTGGCACCACGCAGCACACAAATCATCGGACGATAGACCCCCAATGCCTTGAAAATCCCCGCCCCGCAGGGGCGGAATCTACACTAACGGATAACGCTGCTTCTCCATTTCACGCTGAACCAAGACATCTTAGCGCTCGCTCTAGGCCGCGCTTGGGCGGACTCAAACCTTATAATTTCGGAATTCGAATCAATGATGCCCAGCGAGTTCCTTTCGTTCGCGGCCGGGAGCCTCACGATGCCAGTACATCTCCCGGAGATAGTGACGATGCAATTCCTCCTCGTAGGCGCGGGGGATGAGAGCACCTTCGGTGTATTCCGGAGATCCTTTGACGGCTTCCCGAGTGAGGTTCGTGAAGACCTTCGATTCTTCCCAGCTGATTCGTTCAATCCATTCGGTTGAAATCAGGACCTTTTTGCCCGGCCACCAGTTACGCGTGTCCACAATCAGGTAGCGAATCGCCCAATCCTCGTCATCCACCACAAAATCCGAGACGTGACCGATCTCTCCGTCCAGAGCCTGAATCGTGCGGCCGGTTACATCGTTCGTGCTGCGCAGATGCGGGTCATCATCTTTCTTATGACGGGGGGCTCCGGACCATCGCCCTTGTCGCTGCGGGTAAGCGGAATCGCCCCACATGTAAGGGCCGCCCCAGTATGCCGGCCAACCATAAAACGAGTAGTACAGAATCTCGTATTGTCGGGAGACTGGTTTGTGGGTATCCAAGGATGGACCGTTCTCAATTTGCTTCTTGGTCAGATCGACGGGAATGACCTGGTCATTCTGCCGCGCTGGGTCTAGTGAGTAAGGCGAAATCAGAACCTGTCGGCCGTTAAGCCAGCCGCCCGTATCGGCAATGAGATATCGAACCGCCCAGCTCCGGTCATCGAAGTAGAACTCTTCAGCCTTGCCGATCTCTCCGTCGCGGGCAATCAATTTGTAACCCCTCAAGTCTCCAGCTAGTTGCAGCATAAGCATTATCCTTGGCGAAGACGCCATCGGGTGGGCTCGTCACGAAACAAACCCATCGCCATCAATGAAAGCCTATGGGAATGAGTGCTCGTAATCTGAGCAATAACGCTCACCGCGCGGGCTCCTCTGCGGACGGTACTACCTTCCATACGCCATCCCTCTGCACCGACGCATTCAAGGCCAGACGTGACTTCAGCGCCGCTGGGGTTGCTTGAGCTTTTCCCTCCTGCAAGAATCCCAAAGCAGCATTGAAAAAAAGTAGAAGCCCGATGAGCGCTGCCTCAGTAACCTTATGCAGCACTAACTGCAACACGATCGCCGCCTCAAGCATCCATGGAACGGGAGCCCATAATTTGTCGATCATTCTGCGCAAGGGATGGAGCGCAACGCTGGGCATGGAATTCGGCCCCACCGCTTGGAGGCGGCTCTTGGCCTCCTGCGTCGTCAGTCCGGATTTATCGGCCGATGCGGCTTTAGATGGATTGCTGGCAGAATTTCGAGATTCGGCTGAGGCGGATTGAGAGCTGTCGTGGTCATAAGCAAGACCTCCTGCTTCTCCATTCACCCGGACAAAGAAACCAACCGCGGCGGCGAGCTGAACTTTCGAAACTTCAAGAATGACTTGATTGACGACGAGGGTCTACCGAGACCGCTACTGGTCGATGTCTCGCGGCCAAAAGCGCACTGAAATGCTGGTCGGATGAAGACTTCCGCCAAATTGAGATCGGGGATTCAGCGACCGCAGCCTCTCCTGTCAGGTTTCTTTGATCGGGGGTCACTAGCCTTGTGCCAGCCACAAGGCGGCCGCTCAGAGCGGCCACCCGTGGCACCCTAGTAGTTCGCCGCTATGGTCTCAGCAAGCCTATTCGGGGTTCGCGAACTAGCCGATCGCAATGAGATCTTCGACCTTCGTGACACCCGGAGCTGCCCATGCGGCCTGTTCGGCTCCCTGCCGCTCCGCCCAGGAGCTTACCTTTCCGCGAAGCGTGACATGACCCTGCGTCGCCTCGACGGTAATGTGTTTGGCATCGACCTCTGCGTTGCGTTTCAGCGCGGTTTCGATTCTGATCTTCAGGTCAACAGCACTAACTTTCGGTGTTACCGTGATCTCGTCGCAAACCCACTTCACTCCCCGCAGCGGCCGAACTGTGCTCTCCGCCTCTTCTTTCTGATATTGCCATTCGGTTGTGCCCTGAAGCGTTATGCATCCGTCGGTCACCTGCACCTTCACAGTGTCGGGCACTGAAAGATTACTTTCCAATTGATTCATGGCAGTTCGTGCGATGTCTTCGTCAGTTCGGGTTGCCGACGAGGGTAAATCGACCTTGATCTCGCTCGCTATCGCTTTCGCGTTTGTAACCCGCATTGCGGCGCGTTCGGCAGCCCACTTTTCGAAAAAGCTCTCGACATGACCGTCGAGCTCCACAACGCCGCTCTTGACCGAGACTCCGATCCGTTCGGCACGAATACTGGGATCCCAACGTAATTCCTGTTCGACGTCGGATTGCAATTGTTCATCGTTTTTGATTAGTAAGCTCATGGGTGACCTTTCTTTCAGGTTATTAAGGCTGGGGATTCATGGTTGTGACGGTTCATCGTTGCTCTGGCTGGTACGAGGAATGTGATTGGACAGCCCTTTCACAGAGCGTTGCGACTCGAAATCTATCAAACGCAGGATTGGGTATCTGTGCAATTGTGCTCACCATTAGGGAAATTGAATCCCACATCTGGCGCCTGCGCTTGACCGCTGAGCCGGGCGTTGTAAAGGCCTCTGGTGGAAAAGGCCGGCGGCCGAGATCCGGGCAGCCGTTTCCACGCTGAGCGGGACATCGGAGTGGTCGACGTGGCCGATGATGACGCTTCACCCAGCGAGAACACCCGCACGGGTGGGCGAAACTGACTATGCCGCCCTTTTCACCAAAGGGACTCCCCGACTGAATCAATGACGCTTATCTCGTGTGTGACCATTTTCGTTGGCTGGCGAAGGTCAACGCCGTGAAGAGAAAAGAGGATGTCCTTCCGCTTGGCGCAGTTGTGTAAGCCGAGCCTGCCAAAGTGCCGTGCCAGGGACTCCAACGGGGTGCAAGGCGCGCACCCAACCACAATCATTCCGATTTCTGTGCCTTTCCGCTTCTGGCACTCGATGTGCTTTAAATCATGCGGCATTTGCTTTTTGCGTGGCCCTCAGGTTTTCCCTGGCCTAGAGTCTCCCCAAGGAGATCCACCATGCTGCTGCCTCAAGAACCGTATCCCATCCTCGACGAACCGTACACTGTAACCGACGAACTTGAGTCCCCAGTTCCTTCGCTGATTCCCGCTACGCCAACCACTCCTCTGCTTACTCCCGGGGCGCCGCCTAAGATATTGCTGGTCGATGACAACCGGAATGACCTTTTTCTCACGAGGAGGTCACTCGAAAAGCAAGGTTATGACGTAGTTTCCGCCAACAGCGTCATGGCCGCGATCGGCCAGATTGCGAGCCAGAAGTTCGACGTCCTGCTCACCGACCTTTACATGCCGGAGGCGGGCGATGGCTTTGCCGTAGTTACAGTTATGCGTCACAGCCAGCCCAGCGTGCTGACCCTGGTAGCCAGCGACTTTCCCGACGTGCAAAAGGCCATGGACACGATCCTTCTGCAGGCCGATGAAGTTGTAACCAAGCCTTTCGACGTTCGCCGGCTCGCTGGACTGATGGAGAAAAGAAGGCGAGTGTGCGGATCTTCCGCCAAAAGAGTAAAAGAAAACGCCGCCTCTATTCTGGATCGCGACGTTGCCATCCTCATGGAACGCTGGCTCATCCGTGTGGAACAGGTACGCGAACTGGCTGCCCTGGCGCTGGCCCCGCAAGAGCGCACCGCCAACCTTCCCGAAATCGTAAGAAACATTCCCGCACGGCTGCGCGACGTCCGCGTAATAGAAGCCATCGACCGGCTCTCTCCGGCGGCCGTGGCGCTGGGACAAAGGCGCTATCGCCAAGGCTACAGCGCGCCCCTGATCCTGCAGGAATCCCGCCTCTTGCAGGTCAGTATCTTCGAGACTATACAACGTAATCTAGCGACCGCGGACTTCACTACCGTCCTTCCCGATATCATGATCATCGCCGACGAAGTGGACTCCCAGTTTAAACAAACCATTGCCAGCTTTCTAAACGTGCAGCGCGGAACCGCGCTGAAAGGTGCAAACGGATGGAATCGCAAGTCCGTTTCCGTGGCTGCGCAGGCGCTGCGGGCTTTCTTCCGGTATGCCCAGACACGCGGCTGGTGTGCCTGTGGAAACGATCTTCATGACTGTAAGGGCGCGACAGCCAATGCTGCCGCGCCATAGAAGGGTTGGTTCACTATGCCTTCAGGCCTTTACTCTGGCAACCCGAATGTTGGCATTGACAGGTTAGTTTTGTGTCGGCATTCGCGCCGGCACATGCTGTGCTGCAGTGTTTGCTGCCTTCCGCCGGTGCACAGTTGCAAGCGGGGTGTGCGCATTTCGTGGTCGGTGTCATTGAAGTTCTCCTTACGTCTTATGAATTTCGTGCGGAAGAGTCCTGGTCTCCAGGCACTTTTCTTTGCAACTTTTCAGGAGGATGTCGTAGACACACCCTCCAGAAGCTAGGTCAGCATCGCATTGGCCGCAACAACAAACTGTTCCGTTTTGCTCATCGTCGCCACCCTGTCCGCTAGTAGATTCACAGCTGCAGCGAAGTCCGCATCCAGTCCGGTGGAGTCCTCGCCGCTAGCCCTCGGGAGAACGAAACATAATGAAAGCTGACCTTCCAAGTGATGCGCAGGACTTTCGGTACTCACAACCAAAAGCAATTGACACACACCTCAAAACATCTCGGCCACCGGAGCACCACAACTACGTCTCGATTTTATGTGGAGGCAGTCCCCGAAGAAGTGAAGCAGATGCAGCAAGGTTACGCAGAGGAAATCGATGGGCTGGGGAACCCTCGCAAGAAGCCGTCCACCGAGAAGTTGGACCGAACTGGACCGAAGTTTAAAAACCGATTATCGCTAAGTCATTGAAAACTATGGTGAGCGCGGAAGGATTCGAACCTTCGACCCATGCCTTAAAAGGGCATTGCTCTACCAACTGAGCTACGCGCCCGCCTTGCACCAAGCCTAGAGATTGAAAACACCTTAGTGTACAACAACTGATGCCGCCGCTTCGGTCGATTCCGGGCCGGTGGCACCCGTGGCGGCACTTCGTTTCTTCGTTTGTCCGGAGTGGGTTCAGGTCCTTCGCTGGCTGGCAGCCTGGTAAGACACCAAGCGATCCACCGCGTCCTGGTTGTGAACCGGAGCGAGATGTTCGTACCGCTTTGTCATCTGGATTGTTCTACGCCGCACGAGTGAAGCTCGTGCCCTTCCCGGTCCCTGCGCTTTGCTTGCAGCCGAAATTGGATTTGGGTCAAAGTCAGAGTCAACGTCAACAGCGGCGGGCAGGAGTGGGCCAGCCACGGTGCGCGTTTCGGGGGCCGAACGTGCGCGTCCCTCAGGGGCTGAAGCCCGGTTCCTTTCTTACTTTCAGCGGCACGAGTGAAACCCGTGCCCTTCCCGGTCCCTATCCTTATCATCCTTCGCCGAGGTCTGCGTCGTTTTTCGGGGTTTGCTCTGATATTTCTAATACTTCCACATTTTGATCTCGTTGCCGTCGTTTTCGAAATGCACTTCATCCATGAGTTGGCGGATTAGGTAGACGCCGCGGCCATGGTCGGCATGAAGATTTTCGTTTTGATGGGGATCGGGCAATCGATCCACTTTGAAGCCGGGCCCGGGGTCGGTGACGGTGATGACGATGCGGCCGCGAGGATCGGTGTTGACTCGGCAGCGAACCTGTTTCGACGGATCGTTCCCGCATCCGTGAACCACGGCGTTGGCCAGGGCCTCCTGAACCGCGAGCGCTACTTCAAAACGCTTCTGTTCCGGAACCTCCAGGCGGGTCAGGGTTTCGGAGATGGCGTCGACCACCTCGGCGATGGCCTCGGAATTCGCCGGCATGTTGCGATCAAGCAACTCGGAAAGAGGCGAGTTTTCAGGGCCACCGCTGTTGTCAACTGACATTCAGGTTCATTCCGTTTTCGAATCCGCCGTTTTTGAAGCCTTCGGAAATGCCTTTCGGAGTTAGGCGGCGAATGACTCCACCGCCGCGTCGTCGTTTTCGAAAATCTCAAAGAGGTTGATCACACCCACCAATTTCAAAGTTTGGACCGCGAATTTGTTGGGTTGCACCAATTTAATATTCCCGCCGCGCTGCTTGGCGGAGGCCAGAAACTTCACCAGCAAACCAATTCCGCTGGAGTCAATCATGGACACTTCGGCGAGATTGAGAACCATGCGAGTGTCTCCGCTGGCCAGAGCTTCTTCCATGGTTTGGCGCAAGCCGTCGACCGCGGGACCCATTCTGAGGGGACCGCGGAGTTGAACGACTTGCACTTGCGAACGCCTACGGACACTAATGTCCAAACTGTCCTCCGCCAAAGGCCGCGCCCGGGGCGCGGAAATCGAAGTGGGATGCCAAGCGCCCAAGTTACGGGAACCGCGCCGGTTTTGCAAGTGGGCGCAATTCCGGAATTCCGGGAGGGTCCAAGATTCGCTCACCACGAAGTTTGGCATGAGCGATACCACTCACAACTGGCGATGAAAATATTGGCGACCGAAAACCCAAAACCTTTAAACACGGGGGGACACGGGGTTTCACAGGGTACGCCTCTGGGCTTTGGGCAGACTTTCGTTCATAACCGGTACGCCATTTTCGGGAGCGAGCAGGAAGGTATAGGGAGCGCGATATCACCGCTTTCCTTCGTGCGCCTTCGCGCCTTTTGTGGTGAATTAGAAGAGTGTCGTCCCGAGACCCGGCGTTGTTCAGCCGGGTCAGGGATCTCCCAGCACAAAAGGCATATGCACCGCGGGAGATCCTGCGCTCCGCCTGCAACCAGCTACGCTCAGGATGACGCCGTTTGGAAGAAATTCAAATTAAGCCACTACCTAATTTCAGGAAGAATTCGGGTCTCGGCGCATTTTCCCCGCAAATAGCGGATCGCACAAAGATAAATATTTCATCCCCAAGGGTTTAAACTTTTGCCATAATCGTTGGCGCCGGGGGAACGAACCCGAATGGCTGCTCCTAGGAATGCGGAAGCGCGGTTTGTTGTAGTCATCGTCACCACGGATGAGCGTGTGCGTCCCGAGGCCGAAAGCTATCTGGCGGGCGAACATGAGCTGGTGGTGCTCAAGACCTGGGACGAAATTGCGGCTTTGATCACCAAGCAAAAGACCGCCAGAGCGCTTCCAGACGCGATTCTGCTCGACCTTGATACCGTAGGGGAAAGCAGCAAAGAAGGAATCGCCGCCTTGGGCGAGTTGAGGGCTCTGGCGCCTGACGTGGTATTGGTGGGGCTAACGCGATCCAGCAGCCGGAATCTTCGTCTGCAAGCGGTTGCGGCCTCGGCCGACGAATATTTCGTCGCGCCCATCAACTTCGAAGAAGTGGCCAGCGTGCTGCGCCGAACGCTGGAGAAGCGCTCCCTCGAAATCGAGTGCAGGCAGCAGCGGACGGTGCAAGCCGGGCGCGAATCGTTTTGCGAGTTGATCGGCGGCAGCGAACCCATGCGCCGGGTTTACGAGGCCATTAAGCGGGTCGCCGAGAGCACCAGCACGGTTTTGATCCGGGGAGAGAGTGGAACCGGCAAAGAGCTGGTGGCGCGGGCGATTGTGACTATGGGGCCGCGCGCCGAGAAACCCTTTATCAGCATCAATTGCGCGGCTTTACCCGAAAACCTGATCGAAACCGAACTGTTCGGACATGAAAAAGGGGCTTTCACCGACGCCCGCTCTGCCCGTGCCGGCCACATCGAATTGGCGCACACGGGCACACTGTTCCTGGATGAGATTGCGACGCTGGGGCTGGCGCTGCAGTCGAAGTTGCTGCGAGTGCTCGAAGACCGGGCCGTTACCCGAATCGGCGGCCAGAGCGCTAAAAAGATCGACTTTCGCCTGATTGCGGCGACCAATGAGGGACTGGAAGAGATGGTCCGGGCCGGCCGCTTCCGCGAGGACCTGTATTACCGGATCAACGTAGTGCCCATCGCGCTGCCCGCGCTGCGCGACCGCCCGGGCGACATTCCGCTTCTGCTCGATCACTTTCTGCGCGCTTACTGCAGCGCCAATAACGTTCCCCTGAAGCGCCTGGAGCCGGAGGTGATCCAGATTCTGGAGGAGGATGCCTGGCCGGGAAACGTGCGCGAGTTGCAGAACCTGGTGCAGCGCCTGGTGCTGATGGTCGATGCTCCGGTGGTCAAGGTGCAGCATCTGCCCCAGAGGCTGCTCTATAACAGCACCGCCAGCCAGGAATCGATGCTGATCCCCGAAGCCGGAGTGAATTTCGACCAGGAGATTGCCAAGATCGAAGTCGCCTATTTGACTGCGGCCCTGCGGCGCTCGGAGGGCAGCAAAATCGGAGCGGCTCGCCTGCTGCAGATCGATAAGCAGAAAATGCACTATCTCTGCCGCAAATATCGCCTGGGCAAGGATTGAAAATTCATCGACCTAACGCGTATGGATTAAATATTCATGCTTAGGAGATTAATAATTTATCCTCAAATCGCCCGCGGTTGAGGTGATGCACAACCACACAATCAATCGGGCGGGCCCTAAGTCATTGATTCATATCGGCTTCACCAACCGCCGCAGTGCCCGCCGGAGTTTGGAATTGCATCTGCTATATACCGAGTCGAGACGTAACGAACGAAAATCCACCCCGGCGGAGAATAGAAAATGTCGATTCAGAAGAAATCCTTGATCGGTAACATGACAGCGGCAAAGAAGGCCATCATTGCCACCAACGTTGCCTCGAGCAGCCCAAGCGTGTCCAGTGTCAGCCTGGCCAAGAATGCCCTGGCCAAGAATGCCCTGGCCAAGAACGCCCTGGCCAAGAATGCCCTGGCCAAGAACGCCCTGGCCAAGAACGCCCTGGCCAAGAATGCCCTGGCCAAGAACGCCCTAGCCAAGAATGCCCTGGCCAAGAATGCCCTGGCCAAGAACGCTCTAGCCAAGAACGCCCTGGCAAAAGGGATTCGCTAAGCCACCAAAGCAAGCGGGTGGACAGTGTACGAAAGGGCTCGCTCCGGAAGGAGTCGGGTCCTTTTGCTTTTGTATCGGTGCTGGAAATCCGGGGTACCGAATTTCCCCTTTCGCCTAGCTGCCAGAGCCCCCTCACCAGATTTTTCGCTGCAGAAAATCTCGGATTCCCTCCCAGATAAATCCCATGGCACTTTGCCTGCAGATTTCTACTTTCGCATCTCCCGACATGCCAAAACGCATTTTCCCGCCCGGATTCGAAAGTGAAACCGTGGCGACGTAATAGGCAGGCTGCGCGATGCCTTTGTATTTCTCTTCCGGTATCAGACCCCGAGGCACCTCGGAAGACGCCGGGGCTACAGCGCTCACCCTTCCCCGCACGGGCCGGAAGACAGAACGCAGCAGCAACGAGACTGGAGCTCCGGCGCGCACGCGCTGAATGCGGAACTCGGGCAGAAAAATCCGCGCCTGCAGAGTCGTCGTGTCATCCACTTCGGCCAACAGATCACCATCCTGAACAAGGGAACCGATGCGGTTCTTCAGGTTAGGAGTAACGACCACGCCTGAAATCGGACTCCGCACCTGTAGTTGCTCAACCTGTTGCCAGAGGGAGCGGTACCGTCCAGTCTGAGAGGCAAGTTCCGAGCGCGCACTTCCTAAGTTCGTATAGCTTAATTGCGCCTGCCGCGCCTGGGCGTCGGCTGCGCCGAGACTGGTTTGGACGTTCTGGGTTTCGGCTTCAAGCTCTCGGTTGCGCATTACAAACAAGGTAGAACCAGCCCTGACTGGCATGCCTTCCTCGGCCAGCACCTGCGCGATCTCTCCGGGAACCGACGCTCGAGTGACGGCGCGCTGCGCGGGCTCGAGAATGAAGCGTCCGCTCACGGTTTCGCGCCACACCGGCGCAAACAGAACCACCAGGAGGATGATTGCTGCCACGGGCTTGTAGGGGCGATCCCACCAAGCCCGAAGAATCTGTTGTTTATCGAGATAGAAATCCTTCATAAATCTCACCGAAGAGCGCAGGCGCGCTCTTAGAATCAGCAATGCTAGCAGGAAAGCCGGCAAGAAAGCCCACTGTGGGCTGAAGCGAAAAAAAATGTTGTAGGCCAGGCGCACGACTGCGAACAGAACAACGTAACTGTACAAACCCGAGATTAGCGCATAACTGACGAATAGCCAGCGCCGTCGAGGATGCAGGTAGGGAACCTCCACGCTCAGCTTGAATAAATTGCGCTTCGTCCAGCTGGAAAGAAACTCGGTTGAATTCTCCTTGATGGTGGGTATTCCGATCAGCTCGCCAAAAAGATAGTAGCCATCCAGTTTGATTAGGGGGTTCAGGTTCATGAGAATGACGGCGACGCCGGTGATCAACATGATCTTGTACGCGAAGTCGTGCACCGGGCTGCCCGGCGGAGTTCCCCACCAGACAATGCTCGCCACCGAACAGAACATGAGCTCGGTCCAGATGCCGGCAATGATGGCGGCCACGCGCGGCCACTTGCCTCCGTAGACGTAGACCTCGCCCACTTCGCAAAAGAATGCCGGAGAAAGGTAGACCAGCATGAAGCCCATGTGATGCACCGCGCCGCCGAAGTGCTTGCAGGTCAGGCCGTGCGCGCTCTCGTGAAAAAAACCAAGACCGCAGAACAACAGCCAGAATTCTGCCAGATCGGCGGCGCTCTTGTCGGTGAAGGTGTAATAGCGCAAAGTGTCGCGCCAAATCTCGCTCCAACCGCCGATAAAGATTAGGGCCATGAGCGAGAACATGCCCAGCGTCAGCAGTGTGAACCACTTCGAATAAACGAAGCGTAGTCGCTGGTACAGACGTGTGAGGTAATGGTCTGGATCCCAGCTGGAAAAAGTTATCACCGAGAGATCGACTTTCTTGCGAGCGCGGCGGCGGCGCTCGTCGGCCAGCTTCTGGCTGGCGGTCGTAAGCTCGGCTGTGCGGTACCAGATGCCGCCCTCCTCCAGCGACTCGGCAAATTCCCGCACTTCTTCCTCCCCGAAGGCTATGCCGGTCTCCTGCCGGAAAAGCTCTATGATGTCGCTGTAAGAGCGTTCTCCATTGAACAGGTTGACGAGCTTCCATTGCTCGGGACTAAAGCGCATCACATAGCTTCCCCCTGAGACCATCGCGACCATGGTGGGCACGCCGCCCTCAATTTGCTCTCGCGCGATCAGGTTGGGGTGAATTTTCGGGAAGGACCTGCCGGCTCGGCGCGCGGGCAGTTCGGGAAGCGCGACGTTCAGAACCTCAGCGAGATTCATTGCGGCTTCCGCAGGCGGATGTTGGCGGTCATGCCCGGCCGCAAGCCGGAAGAGGGTCCCTGCAGTTCGGCAGTGACGTCGATGGTGTCGCTCGCGGGATCGACGACGGGACCAACCAGCACAACTTTGGCGGGATGCGATTCGCCGGGAGTAGAGGCGGTCGTGACCACAAGCTCGGTGCCCTTGCGCACCCTCCCAAGATCGCTTTCAGGAAGAGAAAACTTTATCCGCAAAGGCGCGACCGCCGATACCCAAAATAGGCGATCGTTCCGCGTGACCTCTTGCCCGGGGCGAATATAGCGTCGAGCTACAACCCCGTCAAAGGGCGCGTTGATCTTGGTTTTTTCCACTTCCAGTTCCAGCGAGCGTAAGCTCGCCTGAGCATATTTCAGATCTTCGCGCTGGCGTTGGACCTCAAACTCGGTGGCGTCGTATTGATACTTGGCCTTCTCTTCTTCAGACTTGGCGATAACGTTTGCGGCCCACAATTGCTCGGCGCGGTCGCGCTGGGATTGTGCGACTTTGGCGCTGGCCTCCCAGTTTTTGAGATCGGCGTCGGTGCTGCGGGCTTTGGCGGCGGCCGCGTCTCGATCGGCGCTGAGCTGGCGATCGTCAAGCCGAGCCAGCAGTTGACCCTTTTTTACGGGCGCACCCGTTTCGACAAAAACTTCTGCCACTAAGCCATCGCGCTGCGCCGCCAACTCGATTTGATTTTCGACCACGATCGGGCCGGAGGCGATGTAGTCCGGGGGCGGGGGTTGCTGAATCGCGGCTTCAGCAGGCTTTGGAGCGGCGGCTGCCGCATCTGCAGAGGTTGCATTCGAGCTGCAACCGACCGATAACGTTAGCGCCGTTGCCGCCAGCAGGCCCAGCCAGCAAAATCTACTCCGCTCATCAATGCTCCACATGAATCCCCCGGATCAAACTGCAACCTCTTAACGAGGTCAGAGACAAAACTCATCCGGCACTGCGAATTCTCCTGCAGCGACTAAGAGGCTGCGGGAAAAATCGCGCGGGCGGGCGAAAGCTAACCTCGGGCGCTAAAGCGCGGGAGCATGCTAGGCCACCTAAGGGCACGACTGAACGTCGCGCCCTTCCCGTCACCAACCAAACCAATTCCATAGCTTTGCCCACAGCCACATTCCGAAGCCTCTGAATAAAACGTATCCCGCGGGATGCCAGCCCACCGAGATTTTGCCGTGACCCTGCATCCCGGGACGAATCGCGCCTTCCGCATTGGCCACGTTGATGCGCGCAACAAAAACCTGCTGGTCCGACTCGACCTGGCTGCGCGGGCTGACTACGATCACGTTTCCGCGGAAGGTCTGCAGGGGATAACTCTCCAGCTTGAGAGACGCTGGCTCACCGACGCGAATCAACGTCACGTCTTCTTCGGGGACAGAGACGTCCACCGACACATTGGAAGTCTGAATCATCTCCGCAAAAACGTCGCTGTGCTGCAGGCGGCGGCCGACCGAGTTCTGTATCTGCGGCGTGGTCACGGTGCCATCGAACGGCGCGCGCAGGATGGTGCGATCGAGGCGCTCGCGCGCGCGCGCCAACTCCGCCTTCAGGTAGTCGACTTTGGTGCGTTCGTTTCCCGCCAGCGTGCCGTCGTTCGAGGCCAGAGCGCGATTCATTGTGGCCAACGCTTCCTGGTATTTGGCCTGAGAGGTGGCCACATCGGCGCGATAGTTCCAGTCTTCCAGCTCCGCCAGCGCCGCGCCTTGCCGGATATGGTCGCCCTCTTTGACATAAACATTCTTCACCACACCATCGACGCCGGCTTCGATTTGCGAAGTTCGCGCTGAAGTGACGGTTGCGTCTCCAATCACCCGCATGGGCAGCGGACAAAAAATCAGAAAAAGCCCGGCGGCGATGGCCAGCGCGATCACGGACCAGCGCCGGCTTTTTTCCATGGCCAGAAAACGTTTTTTCCGCTGCAGCAAAGGCTCCAGAAGATTGATGAACGGAACTTCCCGATAAAGGGATGCGTTGCGGAGGGCGACCGTGGCCTGGCCCGCCAACACTTTGATCATCTCCAGATGAGCCACGGTCAGAAAATCGGGATCGCTGCTTTCAAAAGAGAGCACACCCAGCCGACCCTGATCGTCGATCAGCGGCATGGCATAAAACGCCCGCATGCCCGACTCCGAAAAATAAGCGGCAAACTTAGCCTGAGTTTCGGCACGGGGATCGTTAATCTTTTCTCCGTGCTGCGTGATGTGAATTTCCTGGTTCGAGATCGAAGCCCACTCCAGCATCCCTTTCAAAGAAGAGACGGCAGGGTCCGAATGATTGATCTGGGTCATGCCCGAGACTGCTTTCAGTTGCAGCACGCCGCGCTGCTCCAGGCCGATGGCGGCGCGTTCGAAGGCGATGATGGCTTGCGTGTGATTGACCACAGCCTGCAGCACGCGATCCAGATTCAGGGTAGAGGTAATTTCGGCGCTGACCTGAACCAGGGTCTGCAGAATTTCGACCTTGCGCTCGGAGAGCAACAGGCTGGCGTTGTGTAGAGCGTTGCTCGCGGTCTCGCAGATGTTGGTAAGAAGGAACTCGTCGTCGTCATCGAAGGGCACGCCATCCAGCCGGTTCACGGCCTCAATCACCCCCACCAGGCTTTCCTGCTCCATCAGCGGCGCGCCCAGCAGGGAAAAAATGGGCGCATTGGTATTGCCGGCGTTGCGCTTGCGCAAGCGCTCGTCACCCGCATCGTCGATCAGAACCCCTTCGCCATTATCGGATATATCTCCCGCAACCCCGTCGCCCGGCCTCTGCACCTGGCCGATGGTTACCGTCGGATCGAAACCCTCCGATCGCATCAATTCCAGCGCGTCGTTATTCACCATCCACAGATTTACGGCCTGAACCCCCATCACCTCCTGAAACTTCTTGGCGATGATGCCGAGCAACTCATCCATCTCGAGAGTTGAGTTGAAGACCTTTTCCAGGTCGTACATCTGGGTAACGCGGCTGATGGAATGAAGGCTGGCGTTGCGTTCGGCTTCATAGGACCGAGCCGCGGCCAGCGCGGGCGACGCCAGCTTGGCCACCCGCTCCAGAGCCTCCAATATCGCTTCCGGAAATGGCTGCTCGTAACTGACCAGTTCGATGGCGCCGAACAGGACCTCATCTACGAAAAGTGGAACATAGGCGAGCGCGGCTATCGTCCGGCGAATATCGAGGTGGGCGTAGTCCTCGCGCTGCAATTCAGCGCCTTCGAAGACCATCAAGGTTTTGTTTTCCGCCACGCTGCCCAGCGTCCCGGAGTTGAATTCCAGCGCGCCGCCGACCTTGACCTCACCGGCAATTGCCTTCAGGGTCCAGGCCGGGTTATCCAGCTCCTCAATGATGTACACCACCACGGCGATGCCGGGGAGAAGTTGGGCGACCTGATCGGCCGTCACCTGGGCGCGGGGACGCACTTCGGCTCGCGCCAATAAGGCGGCGGCAAATTCGGCCACCGGAAGGATGAATTCAGACCTTTGAGTCGCCATGAAAGGCGTTTCGCACTACGCAAAATCTTCGCAGCGCAGATCGCCCGCCCAAAGGGGAGATTGCCCGGTCTCGGCGGGTGATTCGGCATCTTAAGCTGCCGGTGAAAAGCCGGTCAACTTTTATTTGAGAAGGGCAACCGAAGCCGGCCGGCACTTTGCATCTTTTTGCAGTATCCCCTAGAAAGCCGGGCGGCCGTCATTTACTATGGGCGACCAGAGCACAAGGCGCCAAGATGGCCGCAACCACCGAACCTAACCTGGAGAATGAACTTGGGCCCGCCGAGAGAGCGGCCGGCGCTTGCGTGTTCGTGCTCTTTGGCGCCGCCGGGGATTTAACCAAGCGCAAACTGGCGCCCGCGCTCTTCAACTTGGGTAAGGCGAAGCTGCTGCCGGAACACTTCGCGGTGCTCGGCGTTTCGGTCGACGACCTGGGCCTGGAAGATTTTCGCGACCAGGTCACCAGTTTTCTTCCCGCCGGGGCGGACTCGGCCGATGCCCTGGAGTGGTTCCGCAAGCGCTTGTTCTACCAGCGCGGCGACTTTGCCGATCCGGATACGTATACAAAACTCAGTGCGCGGCTGGCCGCGATCGACAGCGAGTTGCATACCGAAGGCAATTATCTATTTTATCTCGCGACGGCGCCCAAGTTTTTTTCTCCGATTGTGCAGCAGTTAGGAAGCGCGGGACTTTCGCGGCAGCAGGAGGGACGCTGGCGCCGCGTCGTCATCGAGAAGCCTTTCGGACACGATCTGGATTCGGCGCGAGCTCTGAATCGCGACATCAAAAGTGTCTTGCAGGAAGATCAGATCTTTCGCATCGATCATTATCTGGGCAAAGAGACGGTGCAGAACATCATGGTCTTCCGCTTCGACAACGCTATTTTCGAGCCCATCTGGAACCGCCGCTACATCGATCATGTGCAGATCACGAACGCCGAAACCGTTGGCGTGGAGCGGCGCGGCGGATACTTCGACACGGCAGGCACCTTGCGCGATATGGTTCCCAATCACGTGATGCAACTGCTCAGCCTGACCGCCATGGAATCTCCGGTCTCGTTTCAGGCGGACGCGGTGCGCAACGAGCAAGCCAAAGTTTTACACTCCATCCAACCGCTGAAATCGGACGACGTTCTGCAGAGTTGCGTGCGCGGACAATATGGCCCGGGAGTGCTCGGCGCGGAAAAAGTGGCCGGGTATCGGACGGAGCCCGGGGTCGCGGCGGAATCGCGCACCGAGACGTTTGTGGCATTAAAGCTGAACATCGACAATTGGCGCTGGGCCGGAGTGCCTTTTTATTTGCGCACCGGAAAGCGGCTGGCCTTACGGCACACTGAGATCGCAATTCAGTTCAAACGCATGCCCTTCGAGCTTTTTCGTAATGCGCCTTTTCGCACCCTGCACACCAATACGCTGGTCATTCAGATTCAGCCGGTGGAGGGAATTTCGCTGAGCTTTGGAGCGAAGATTCCGGGTCCTCTGCTGCGGGTTGGGTCGGTGGAAATGAGTTTTGAGTACTCGAAGTATTTCGGCGCCGACGCCTACACCGGCTACGAAGTGTTGTTGTATGACTGCATGATCGGGGACGCAACTCTCTTCCAGCGCGCCGACATGGTGGAAGCGGGCTGGAGGGTAGTCGATCCGGTATTGGACGTGTGGCGAGCCTTGCCGCCGCGCAAGTTTCCGAACTATGCCTCGGGAAGTTGGGGGCCGGCGGAGGCCGATCAATTGCTGCAGTTGAGCGGACGCCAGTGGAGGAGAATCGCACCATGATTCTTAATCAACAATGATTCTTGCCGGAGAGATCGGCGCAACCAACATACGGCTGGCGGCTTTTGAAACCGAGGGCAACCGGCTGCAATGTGTGGTGGAAAAGATTTACCTGAGCCAGCAGCACGACGGCTTGTCCGGCGTTCTTGCTGACTTCGTAAAGAGCGAAGGGATTCCCGTTCACAGCGCCTGCCTTGGCGTGGCCGGGCCGGTGCGCGCGGGACGAAGCAAAATCTCCAATCTGCCCTGGGTCATCGATGCGCAGGAAGTCGCCAAACAGCTAAGACTGAATTCGGTGGGACTGCTCAACGATCTCGAGGCTTACGCATACGGCATCGATGGCTTGGACTCAAAAGACTTCATCACGCTGAGCGAGGGCGCCGAAGATGCCGAAGGCAACCGGGCCGTCATTTCCGCCAAGACTGGGCTGGGCATGGCAGGCCTTTACTGGGACGGATTTCGGCATCATCCCTTTGCCTGCGAAGGCGGACACGCTGACTTCGCGCCGCGGAACGATCTGCAGATGGAATTGCTGGCGTACTTGCAGAAAAAGTACGGGCGCATCAGCTGCGAACGTATTCTCTCCGGGCCCGGCATCAAGAATATCTACGACTTTCTGCGCGACGCGCACAAGGCCGAAGAGCCGGACTGGCTGGGGGAGCAGATGAGCGCCGCACCCGACCCTCCGGCGCTGATCTCGCAAATGGCGCTCGAGGCTAAGGCTGCCATCTGCGATCAGGCCTTGACCCTTTTTGTCAGCGTCTTCGGCGCCGAGACCGGGAACTGCGCGCTGCATTACATGTCCACGGGTGGGATTTTTATTGGTGGTAGTATCGCCGCAAAGATCGTGCCCAAGATGAAGAATCCAGTTTTCCTGGAATCTTTTCTGGACAAAGGGCGCATGGAAGTCATCCTTAAGGACATGCCCATCAAGATCGTGGCCAATGACGACACCGGCTTGATTGGCGCGGCCCGCTACACGCTCATCCAGAAGGCATTTCGCAAGGAGACGAAATCCGCGTAATGAGATCGCCGTTGTGTAAGCAAGCTCAGTGCGACGACTGAAAAGTTTGGAAGTACGCGACCAGAGCCCGGAGCGTTGCGGCATCGTAGTTCGGGTTGGCGGGCATTTCTGCTTGGGGATTTTCTGCCTGCGGATTGCGAACGTAGGCGGCGAAGCGCTCCGGGGAAGCCTTCGCCCAGGCGGAGAGCACCAGCCAGGGATGGCGCGCCTTTTGACCGCCCACATCGCCCAGGTTGTGGCAGCGCACGCAATTCTGTTGGGCGATGCGATATCCGGCTTCAACGGGCGGGTCGGAAGCTTCGCGCGCAGGCGCAATGGCCGCGAGAAACTTTTTTTCGTTTCGAAATTCCAGAGCCATCACTCCCCACGGAATTTGCGCCTCCTCCTGATGAGCAAGGATCTTGAAGCCCGGGGCAAATTTCCGATGCGAGATCAGGTAGGGTCCCATGCTTTGACCGTGACCTTCCGCATCGGTGGGCCAGCGCTCCGGAGGTTGGCCGTTTATCTTCAACACCAGCAGCGGATGATGCCGGGATAGATAGGAATGCATGTAGTGGGCGTGATACCCGTCGCTGCAAATTGCAATCACGAGATCGGCGTCGGGATCGTGCGCGGCTGAGCGGATTAGATCTTCCAGCGAAACGCCGGTGATCTCCGTTGGCCGGGCGAAGTTCGCGTCGTCGGTGACGGTATACGTGACCTGCGGCAGGGTGAGCAGATCTTCGCGGCTGAGATAGCGCGGGCCGCGTGGCGGCAGGCCTTCCACGTCTCCGCCGATGGCAAGGTCGTCGTCTGATGATTTTGCGATGTGAGCCTTCGCCATCAGGCCGGATTGCGCGGAGGGCGCCGCGACCGAGGCAACCGAACAATAATGCGCCATCACGGCAGCGCAGATGCTCGCGGAGAGAAAAATAAAGCCCAGCTTTCGCATGGCACATGGTAGCGGAGCCGCACCCAGCAAGCAACAACGGCGGCGCGCTGTGGTAAAGTGACTCCACTTCGCGCGCGGGGAGGCTCGCATATACGATGGAAAGTAAGGCTGAAGCCCGGCTGCGAGAGCTGGGAATTCAACTTCCTGAAACGCCTGCGGCCGGCGGAAACTATGTAGCCGCCAGGACGGTCGGGCACGTGGTCTATCTGGCGGGCGTGATTTCGATGGATGGGGAGAGCGTGATCGCTGGGACGGTAGGAGCGGACCGCACGATTGACGAGGGCTACGCAGCCGCGCGGGCTTGCGCTCTGAACCAACTGGCGGTGCTGAAAAAACATTTGGGATCGCTCGACGCAGTGCGCAGCGTGATCGGCGTGAATGGATACGTGAATGCCGTCGCCGGTTTTGCCGACTCGCCGAAGGTGATCAACGGCGCGTCGGATCTTTTGGTCGACGTGTTTGGCGAGGCTGGACGCCACGTTCGGGCTGCGATCGGCGTTTCAGCGCTGCCCAAGCATGCGCTCGTGGAAGTGCAGATGACGGTCGAGGTGTAGCGTGGCCACGCATACTCTCTCCGCTGAGCCTACACATTCGCGCTGGAATCGGGCGCTGACTGCGCGCCTTACGATTGCGCCGGGCGATACGGTGCATCTTGAATGCGTCGATTCCAGCGGCGCGCAGGTGCGGCCGGGAATGGCGCTGGGCGAGTTTTTGGAGATTGACCGCGGCCGCATTCACGCGCTCACCGGCCCCATCTTCGTCAGTGGGGCCGAACCTGGCGACGCTCTGCAAGTGGACGTGCTGGAAGTTGCGCACAAGGGTTGGGGATGGTCGAGCGTGATCAGCGGCCTCGGCTTTCTCAAAGATCGCTTTCGCGAACCCTATTTATTTCATTGGCAACTCGAGGGCGAAGTCAGCCGGTCGCTCGCGCCAGCGCTGGTTCCGCTGCGGCCTTTCTGCGGCGTGATGGGAGTTGCGCCCGCCGAAGATGGCGAGTTCCGAACCCGTCCTCCGGGAATTTTCGGCGGAAACTTGGACGTCCGCGAACTTTACCCCGGCGCCACACTGTATCTGCCGGTGCTCAACTCGGGCGCCCTATTTTCCGCCGGAGATGCTCATGCCGCGCAGGGCGACGGCGAGGTGTGCATCAACGGAATCGAATGCCCCGCCGATGTTGCTCTGCGATTTGCACTGCACAAACGAAAGCCGCTCGCCGGGCCGATGGTCGAGTCTCGAGCGCAGGCGCAAGCGACCGAAGCTTGGATCGTGGTCGAATCCGCACCGGACGCAATTGCAGCGGCCCGTGCCGCCACCTCGCGGATGATCGATTTCCTGATGGCACGCTGGGGGTTCTCCGACGTGCATGCCTACCTGCTCTGCAGCGTGGCTATGAATTTGCGCTTGAGCCAGGTGGTGAACGAACCAATGTATACGGTGAGTGCGGGGATGCCGAAACGTGTGCTCCCGGATCGGAGAATGTTCTAGCATTGCTTATCAACCATCCCGAAATTGTCGCCGAGTTGCGGGCGTTGTATGCGCGCTATGAAACCGCGCTCGTGGAGAACGATGTCGAGACGCTGAGCAATCTGTTTTGGAGTTCTCCGCATGCCGTACGCCTGGGAGTGGCCGAGAATCTATACGGCATCGAGGAGATTGCCGCTTTCCGCAAGCAACGTTCTCGGGCCAACTTGGCGCGAACGATTCGGCGGCTGGACATCGTCACGTTCGGACGCGACTTCGGCAGCGTCACGCTCGAATTCGAGCGAACCGTCGATGGCAAACTGACTCGTGGCCGCCAGAGCCAGATGTGGGCCCAGCTTCCGGAGGGCTGGCGCATCGTCTCCGCACACCTATCGTTGTTGCCGTAAAGCGCAATCAGTTCTTATCGATTAGCTCGCACTCACAGTGACGGAAAGCATCTCCGCCGGCGAACCGTAAAAGCGCTCCTGCAACTCCGCCACCGAGGAAAACAATTTTCCCCGCACGTGCCGGGCCGGGAACGTGAATGTGATCGACGGCTCGTCGAACGGATACGGATCGAGCACATAATGGCGAGATTCGACGGCCTTCACCGTCACCCGGCTGGACTCTCCATCGCGCAAGGGCAAGGGATGGAGCAGGTGAGCGGGCGCGCGAAAATCCACGCAGGTGAGCAGAGAAAGATTGTCGGTTGCCTGCAGCAGCCGGAAATGATCGCGAATTGCGGATTCGGTGGTCTGCTCCGTAGAGAACTTTTCGTCGGCGGCGATGTCACGTAGCAGCGAGTGCTGGAGATGCTTTTGCCGCTCGAGGAACTCATCGAGCAGCGGCAACTGATCGGGCGCGATGGTGGAGCGATCGGCGTGCTCCGATAAAAGACTGTAGGTGTGCATCGAAATCAGAATGGCGGCATAAGGATCTTCAGCCGCAATCAAGCGCACGGCGCGGTCGCGCACCGCGAGGTAATCCCCGAGATCGATTTCTTCAAAGGCGGAATATTTCCCCACCAGCTCCATCGAGAACGCGCTGGGCTTGCCCTGACGGGTGATTTGCGGAGACGCGTCGCGCGCAATCCAGCCGTCGTCGTGCAGTGCAATGCCCTTCAGGACATGAGCGCGTGGCTCCGGCGGCAGAAAACGTTCGTTGCCCCAACGTTGGGCGAAAGCTCCCGCCAGGCGAGCATGGTCCGGATGCGTCACCAGCCACCAGCCTGTTTCCGTCTCCAGCCGCAACATATCTTCCTCCCAAGGCTTTGATTTATTCGGATTCCGGCGTGCGCGCCGACTCATGCCAGCGGTGCAGGAAATACCACTCCAGAAAAGTCACGATGAAGAAAAAGGCGAAGCCGAGCACCGTGGCCGCCAACACCAGCGCAAACAGATAGGCGGTCTGCAATTGCGAAGACGCGTAGAGAATCGAATATCCCAGCCCGCCTTCGCCGACGCGGCTCGATCCCGCGTAGAGCTCTCCCGTGATGGCGCCGATCACGGAAATGCCGCTGGCGATGCGAATGCCAACAAACAGCGACGGCACCGCGTAGGGCAGCCGAAGTTTGAATAGCACTTGCCTTGAAGAAGCATTGTGCATGAGAAAAAGATGGATCAGGTTTTCGTCGACGCTGACCAGCCCGTGCGTGGTGTTGGCGATGATGGGCGCAACCGAAATGATGAAGGCGATGAGCGCCACCGAGGCCGTGCCCGCACCCACCCACATTAGAATCAGCGGAGCGATAGCCACGATGGGCACCGTTTGTAGCAAGATTGTATAGGGGTAAAGCATGCGCCGTACCCAGCGAGATTGCGCGAAGAGCAGGGCGATGAGCACGCCTGCCAGCACGCTGGCGATCAATCCCCCGCCGGCTTCTTCGGCGGTGATGAAAGAAGACGTGAGCAACGAGGGAAATCTCGCCACCACGGCGCGGGCCACAGACCATGGCGAAGGCAGCATGAAAGGCGGGACGCGAAAGATCCAAATCACGCACTGCCACAACAGCAGCAACGCCGCTAAGACACAGAACGCATTCGCCAAGGGAAGAAGCTGCTTTTTCATGCCAGCGACGCCTCCCTCAAGATGCGCGATATCTGCAAGGCCACCGTGCCGAACTCTGCTCTCGCTCGCAGCGCGGCAGTTCTAGGAAACACAAGAGCTATGGGCACGACGGCGTGAATGCGTCCCGGATTCGCTGCGAGCACCACAATTCTGGTCGAGAGAAACACCGCCTCAGCCACCGAATGAGTCACGAACACCGCGGTCCATTTCTGTTCTTCGCGCAAGCGCAGCAACTCTTCGTTCAGGCGGTCGCGCGTCATTTCGTCGAGCGCGGCGAAGGGTTCGTCCATCAGCAGCATCTTTGGATTCGTGGCCAGAGCGCGCGCAATCGAGACGCGCATTTTCATTCCACCCGAGAGTTCCCTCGGATACGCATCCCCGACGGACGCGAGCCCGACGAGATCGAGCAGCAACTTGGTTTTTTCGCGGCGCCGGTCGGCGCTGGCTCCCTCCAATTCCAGCCCAAGTCCAACGTTGTGGCGGACGCTGCGCCAAGGCAGCAAGGTCGGATCCTGAAAAATGTAAGAGACGGTCTCGCGGGCGTTTTTGGGCGTCATGCCATCGACACGAATCGTTCCTGAACTTGGCGGCGTGAGCCCGGAGATCAATTTCAGCACCGTCGACTTGCCGCAGCCCGAGGGGCCCAGAATTGTGACGAACTCTCCTTTGGCGATGGTGAGATCGAGTGCGCTGATCACGACGCGGCCGTTGCCGTAGACCTTGCTCACTCCGGCAAGTTCGACCTGCGGCGCGACGAATTCCGGCGTCATCAAGCGCCCTCGCTCACGGGAAGATAGAGGGCGGAACGACGCCCGGAGTCGTGGTATACGATTTGAGTCGAGCGCCGCCAATCCCACGATGTGGCGCGGCAGGAGGGCACCTCGCTTCCAGAATTGCGGTCGTATAGAGGGAAGGCGCTGCTGGCGATTTCGAGCCGGATGCGCTCGCCCGCAGCGAAGCAGCAGGAAGTGGGAGCGAGATCGAACTTCCACGCGTGGACCGCGTCCGCTCTGTAGCCAGCCCCCGCAAACAGCCAACTCGAGCGCGCAATTCCTATGCAAATGAATTCCGCACCGCCATTCGGCCGGACACGAACTAACTTCGCGCTGAAGTCGCTATTCGCCGCCGAAGTGGAGCCGAAAAGAACGATTCGCGGCGTGCCGAACACTCGCACCGGTTGCGAGAGCGGCTTGGAGGTATAGACCAGCAGGTTATTTCCCAACTCCAGCGCAGCCTGATCAAATGGGCCGCTGGGCGCGGCAACGCCAACGGGCGCTAGCAATGGCACTTCGGGATCGTAAACGAAAACGTCTGGCGGTTCCTCAGCGGTGGGTGGGTATGATCTCAGCTCGCCGTTGCCCTTGCGCGAGTTCGATCGCCCCGCGCTATGCAGGTAGAAAGCGCAATTCGCAGCGGTTTCAAAAGCTTCAGCCCTCCGCCACGAATTTTCTCCGAGAACAAAATGGCGAATCTTCGGCTCGCCCGCGAATTCTCCCGAATCTTTCAGCCAATGATTGAACCAGCGCAGCAAAATCGCATCGGTATCGAGCAACGCCTCGGGGCCAAAGTCCGAGGCGCCAACGCCATCCCCCCACGGAATGTGCTGCCACGGGCCGGCGATCAGATATTGATGATCGCGGGCAAAGTCGCTTCCCGCGCCGCTAGCCAGCGAGAGAAAACCTTCGACGCTGCCCTCGAGATAGGTGTCGTGCCACCCGGAGATATGCAACGCGGGTACGATTATTTTGTAAAGAGAGCGACTCACATCGAGAGCAGCCCAATAATCTCCCGGCTGCGCATGATCGAACCAATCGAGAACATAGGTGGGAAGGCCCTCGCCGTGCAGCGCCGGATGCTCGCGGAAAGGCTGAAAGCCGGTTTGCGCGGAGAGATTCGCCCAAGCCTGTTCCAGGCGGTCGCTGGCCTCGCGCAGTTTTTTGCGTCGCGCATCGGCCTTCAACATTTGCAATCCCCAGCCTAGAGCCGAGGCCAGGCGCAGCGCTCCATGGCGATAGAACCAGCCCTGGTAAAGATCGCAGGCGGTCATGCCGGGCGAGATGCAAATCAAACCCTCGGGCTGTTCGGCAGCGGCGAGCAATTGTGTCGCGCCCTGATACGAGAAACCATACATGCCGATGCGGGTGTTCGATTCGGCGCGAGTGCGCAGCCACGCAATAGTTTCCGCGCCGTCGCGCGCTTCATGGCGGAAGGGATAGAACTCACCCTCAGAATCGCCGCGCCCGCGCACGTCCTGAATCACGACGTTATAACCCTGGCGCGCGAACCAAATCGGATGCGCATAGACGACCGTCGACGCGATGTCGCGGCCGTAGGGCTGCCGCATCAGCAGCGTCGGTTGAGCGCCGGCCTGCGGCGGATAATAATGATCCGAAACCAGGTGAACGCCATCCGGCATGCGGCAGCGCACGCCGCGCTCAAGCCTTACGCCGTGGCCGCAATCGACCCAATCGGTTGTTTTCGTATGCGAGAGTCTCATGCTCGGTAGACCATGATCAGCGCGGATTCGGGTAACGGGCCATGGCCTGCAGCGCGGCGGCCAGGCGCCTAGCGGCCTGCTCCAGCCAGCGAGCGCCGTTCTCCGCGGTCGCAGGACGCGGGTCGCCCATCACGCCGCTGATCGCAATGTCGCGCGTGAGCCAGGCAAAGGTCGCGGGCGCGTTCTCGGGCAGCAGCAATTCCGGATTCGCAGCATCGGCAATGTAATTCGCGGTATACGCCGAGCGATCAACGAGCTCCGGCACCGAAGCCAGTAACAGTGCGGTTTCGACCTCGCCGGCGTGAAAACCGTAGGCTCGCTCCTGCGGACTCAGACCTTCGAACGAAGCTCCGCCGGAGCCGTGCAGCGCGAAAGTTCGCAAGCCGAACTCAGCGCGCAAGTCGCGCGCCATGACATCGATCAACGCCGTGTTGCCGCCATGCGTGTTGTAGAGGACGAGTTTTTGAAACTTCGCGCTGGCTAAGCTTGCCCCCAGGTCACGCAGCACGGCCATGAAAGTTGCGGCGCTCACGGAGAGGGTTCCCGCGAAACCGATGTGCTCGTTGCTCTTGCCGTAGTGAACCGGAGGAAGCGCGTATACCGGAAGATCGGCGGGGAGCTTCTCGAACGCGTGGCCGAGCAGCAAATTGTTTATCAGCGTGTCTGTGGCCAGCGGCAAATGGTGGCCGTGTTGCTCGATCGCTGCAGTTGGCAGCACCAGTAATGTGGAATCGCGAGGCAGAGCGTCGACTTGTTTCCAGTTGAGATAGGCGAAATTGCGAGCGTCGGGAAGCCACGTCTTCATCGCGCCGTGCCTGTGGCCGCCACTTCCTCGGCGCGAAAGGTAATCATCTTGCCCGGATTCAACAGGCCCTTCGGGTCGTAGCGCATTTTGGCGAGCAGTTGCACATTGTCGCCGCGGTAGCGGCCGCCGCCCTCTACGTTGTTCACGTGAGGATTGGCCACAAATACTCCGATCTCGCGGCAGAACGCGATCATTTCGTTCAGCCGTTCTTCGGTGGTGTAGTAGACCAGCGGGATCGCTCCGGGAATCACCTGGCCGCTGCCGTTTTTCATGAATTCCATGTGGAAGAGAATTTCGTGGCCGAAGCGTTCGCGCAATCGCCGCATCTGCTCGCGCGCTGCGGCGGGATCGAAGCCACACTGCAGGTAGGTATAGGCCGGATCGCTCTTCAGCGCCCACAGCGTGGTGTGGTTCCAGGTGTAGTCGGAGAGAAGCGGCAGGGTGCGCAGCCCGGAATACGCGCCCGAGTACGTGATCTCGCCGCCAGCGGCGCGGGCAGCGCCCTCCAGCATGGCAAGCTGTTGCGAGGAAATCAGAAAGAAGATCAGATGCTTGCCCGGCGGCGTGTACCGTTTGACTGGCGTAAAGAACGACGGGATCGGCCACTCCAAGGTCGTCACCAGGCGTTTGATCCAGGATTCACCGATCGCGATGCGCTCGCTGAAGTCGAAAGCCGTATCGAAACCGTCGAAGGCAACCACGCACTGCGACCACTCCACAGTCGGAGTCAGAGCCAGCCAGATTCGGGTAATCACGCCATTCGTACCCCAGGCGTGGAGGATGTCGTGCACGGCTTCGCCTTCGTGGAAGACCACGCGGGGCTCGGCTTCCATGGTTACCACTTCGAGAGCGCGCACTGTATTGAAATCGCGCAGGCCGCCGTGGGCTACGGAGCCGATTCCACCGCTGCCGCCGCCGAGAAATCCGCCCACTGACGCCTTGGCGATGGTCGAAGGGTAACAGCGCAATTCCCAGCCCAGCTTGCGCGCCTCAGTCTCCAGCATGCCTAAGCGCACGCCCGGCTGGCAGACGGCGACGCCATCTGCGCCGATGGATTCGATGCGGTCCATGCGAGCCAGATCGAGCACCACGCCGCCTTGCAGCGGAACAGCCTGGCCGTAGTTACCGGTGCCAGCTCCGCGCACGGTGACCGGGATTGCTTCGCTCCGGCAGTAGCGCAGCACTTGCCGAATTTCTTCGGAATTGAGCGCCTGCACCACAAAGTCTGCGACTTTGCCGTCCAGCTGTTTGCGCAGCACGGGAGAGTACCAGTAGAAGTCGCGCGAAAGCCGTTCGACCACCTGCGGCTGCGTGAGAACGCGGGACTCGTCGCCGAGAATTTTAACGACTGTGCGAACCCGATCCGGATTCATATGTAGTCTAAGAGAAAAGGTCTAATCCGCTGAATGAGGCCTCTAGCTCTTACGATTGCTCCAACTGCGGAACGCCTTCTGCATATTCGGATGCGTAAATAAAGTCTTAAAGAGTTCACGCAGCACCGGCCCTTGCACTCGACACTTCATGTCCGCCCGCCGGGCGATCTCTTTCGCCGGAACATAAATCTGCAGGCAATGGCGACTGGCGTCGGCGATGGTCGCGCCAAAGACGACTCGATCCAACCGCGCCCACAGCGCATTCGCCATGCACATGGGGCAAGGCTCGCAGGTCGAGTACATGGTATACCCGGCGAGTGAAGGACTCTTGAGCTTCTTGCATGCCCGGCGCACGGCACGCAACTCGGCGTGCGAACTGGGATCGGATTCACGCATCACCGCGTTGGTTGCGCGCATCAGCCGCTCGCCGCTTCGGCTATTCACGAGGAGCGCACCAAACGGCACGGGGCGCACGGACTCCAAAGTTCGGGCGGTAAAGCGGTAAAGCTCGCGCATGCGCTCCTCGTCCAGCCGAGTCACACGAGTGCTACCGGCTGCCGGGCTCGCCATGGGCGCACTGTAGCAGCAGCACGCCTCGCCCGACAATCAAAAAAACAGCAGGGTCGCATCGTTAAATCTTGTACTCCGATGAACCGGCAACCATCCGCCAACAATGCTAGGCTGCTCGCATAAGTCCGCTGCAGACTGACTATGAGTAAATTCCGGATTTACCTCGCGGGTTGTTTCATTCTTTTCGTCACGGCACTCCTGGCTGGCTGCCAGAAGGCACAACCTGTGAACAGTCAAGGCCTGGCGAGAATCATCTTGCAGGCCGACTGGTATCCCCAGCCCGAGCACGGAGGCTTTTATACGGCGTTAGTGAAGGGCTATTACAAGGGGGAAGGGCTCGATGTAAGCATTCAACCCGGGGGTCCTTACGTGTCGGTGCCGCAGCAGGTGGCTTCGGGCGCGGCGCAGTTTGGCATGGCGAGTTCGGATCAGATTCTGGAATCCGTCGCCGCTGGGCAACCCCTGATTGCGGTCGCCGCTACCATGCAACGCGATCCACAGGGCATCATGGTCCGCAAGGACTCGCCCATTCGCACATTCGCTGACTTGAACGGGCATACGGTCGCAGTGAAACTCGGCTCTACCTGGTTCGAATATCTATTGAAGCGCTACAAGCTCAACGGCGTGCGCGAAGTCCCGGCCACTTTCAGCGTAGCCAATTTCGTAGCCGATCCAGGGTATATCCAGCAGGCGTTCGCGACTTCGGAGCCGTTTTTTGCCCGTCAGGCAGGGGTCGAGACCCGTGTGCTCCTGACCAGCGACGCCGGCTACAACCCCTACCGCGTGATGTTCACGACTCGCGACTTCTTAAACCAGCACCCCGACCTGGTGGCGAAATTCGTGCGCGCCTCGATGCGGGGATGGCGGGATTATCTCAACGATCCAACGGAGGGAAACGCGGCAGTCTCAACAGTGAACCCAGCGCTGAATCATGATTGGATGCAGTTCACCTGGCAAGCCTTGCGCGACGGCGGCTTCGTGACCGGAAACGATCGCTCCGGAAGACAACTCGGAACAATGGAGCCGGAGCGTTGGACCACGATGTACAACCAGCTCATGGAATTGAAAGTGATCGAAAAGCCTTTCGATCCTGCGACAGCCTACACCCTGCGCTTCATGCCGTCGCCATAAAGTATCGCCGAATATCACAAAGCGTTGTGCTGCATGGCCCGCCCAGCCGCCTGGTGATTATTTCGCTCTTATTTCTTTTCCAAAAGGATTTCTCGCCTAAATCTCGTTATCAATGATGAAGCTGACGCATGAGGCTTCCAGCGCCCAGTTCGAGCGGAGAGTGCGTGGCTGGATCACCAGAGATCCACCAACGGCCGACTTCAGGCGTCATCTTTTTTCAACTTCCATGAAACGTTTGCCGCGCCTGCTTCGATCTCGCACTGCCCCTGTTCTTGTCCACGAGAGCGGCGCTGAAGGTTGTGCAACTCATCTCAGCGACTGCTGTCGCTGCACCCTCTAGCTCCCCGTGGACATTTGGCACTGGTTCTGCGCCTGGCGGTAGCAGCTTGGCGACTGCCGGAAGCGGCGTTCGAAAGCGCGAGAGAAGCTGGAGGCGTGCTCCTACCCCAAGGTGGTGGCGACCTGTGGGATGCTCATAGCCGTATGCGCGCTGCCATCACCGCTTTGAGAGTATTGTTCCGGGCCGGCGGCGCGCCCAGTGTCCCGAATGCGCCAGCGAAAAACTCGAGCGCCAGCTTGAAATCTTTAGCCAGGGCCAGCCCGGCGAAAAAGCGCGCGCGCTCAACAGCGATGCTGTGATTGCTCACGTTCGCGCCCTGCTGGCAGACATACCCACAATGCCTCGACACAAGACTGGCGGATTCGGCACTCTCGGTCTTTGTTCGCGGCGTGCGACGGTAGTTCGATATTGAGACTCCGCGTCGCCCGAGAGCGGCATGGAATATCAACAACGCTTCCGAGCATTTGGCGGAGGCGCGTCCGCTATGCGGCGGGGTCGTAATTCAGATTTTGCCCGAGCCAGCGCTCGACGTCGGCCACGGCCAATGCTTTGCGTCTGCTATAGTCGGCAACCTGATCGCGATCGATCTTGCCGAGGCTGAAATATCGCGATTCCGGATGCGCGAAGTACAGCCCGCTCACGCTCGATCCCGGCCACATGGCAAACGACTCGGTGATCAGCATCCCGGTGTTCGCCTGCACATCGAGCAAACGCCACAGCGTTCCCTTCTCGGTATGATCCGGGCAAGCCGGATAGCCGGCCGCCGGCCGTATGCCCCGATACTTCTCTTGAATGAGATCCGCATTGCTCAGGCCTTCGCCGCAACCGTAACCCCACTCCTGCCGCACCCGCTTGTGCAGGCACTCGGCGAAAGCTTCCGCGAGGCGATCGGCGAGGGCCTCTGCCATGATCGCGTTGTAGTCGTCATTTTTCGCTCGGAAGCCGTCGCACAGTTCCTTCAATCCGATCCCGCTGGTCACTGCGAAGGCGCCGATATGATCGCGCAACCCGGTTTCCCTGGGCGCGATAAAATCGGCCAATGATCGGCAGGGTTCGCTGCCCTCTTTATTCGATTGCTGCCGCAGGAAGTAGAATCGCTCCAGCACATTTTCGCGCGTCTCGTCAGCGTACAGTTCGACATCGTCGCCCACGCCGCTGGCTGGAAATAATCCGTACACACCTCTTGCGGTGATGAGCTTCTTCTCAATGATGGCGTCCAGCAGAGCATTAGCTTCAGTGAAGAGCTGGCGGGCCTGCGCACCCTGTACCTCATGCTCGAGAATACGAGGATAAATGCCTTTCAGCCCCCAGGTGTGAAAGAACGGACTCCAGTCAACGAATTCGCGCAGCGTCGCCAGCGGAAACTTGTCCAGCACGCGCACACCAGTAAACGCGGGCTTCGGCAGGTCTTCCGCCCGCCACTGGATCGGAGTCCGCCGCTGGCGCGCGGTCTCAAGGGAGACGACCGTCTGGCGCGGCGCGGAATGCGACTTGCGCAGCGCCTCGTAATCGGCGCGATGTCGCGCCACGAACGCCGGTTTGCCTTCGTCGCTCAGCAGGCTGGTCGTCACCGGCACGGCACGGCTCGCATCGAGGATATGAACTACCGGCTCGCTGTAATGCGGCGCAATTTTGATGGCCGTGTGCGCGCGGCTGGTGGTCGCCCCACCGATCAGCAACGGCAATTTGAATCCCTGCCGCTCCATCTCGCGTGCCACGTGCACCATCTCGTCGAGCGACGGAGTAATCAGGCCGCTGAGTCCAATCAGGTCCGCCTTCTCCGCCTTGGCCCGTTCGAGAATCTTCTCGCACGGGACCATCACCCCCATGTCGATCACTTCATAGTTATTGCAGGCGAGCACAACGCCCACGATGTTCTTGCCGATATCGTGAACGTCTCCCTTCACCGTGGCCATGATGATTTTTCCCTGTGCCTTCACCACCTGGCCAGAGGCCGCCATGGCAACTTTTTCCGCCTCCATGAACGGCGTCAGATGCGCTACCGCCTTCTTCATTACGCGGGCGGACTTCACCACCTGCGGCAAAAACATTTTGCCCGCGCCGAACAAATCGCCGACCACGCTCATGCCCGCCATCAGCGGGCCTTCGATGACTAACAAAGGCCGGCCGAACTTCAGGCGCGCTTCCTCGGCATCGGCTTCAATGTAGGTGTCAATTCCCTTCACCAATGCGTGAGAAAGACGTTCCTCGACCGTGCCGTTGCGCCACTCTTCGGCCTTCTTCTCGCTGACCGCCTTCCCGGCGCCCTTGAGGGTTTCGCCGTACTCGACCAGCCGCTCGGTCGCATCGGGACGCCGATTTAGCAGCACGTCTTCCACCAACTCTTTCAGCTCAGGCTCAATCTCTTCGTAGACCTCGAGCATGCCGGCGTTCACGATGCCCATATCCATGCCCGCGGCGATGGCGTGATAAAGAAACGCGGAATGCATGGCCTCGCGGACCTTATTATTGCCGCGGAAACTGAACGATATATTCGAAACCCCGCCGCTGACCTTGGCGTGCGGCAAATTCTTTTTAATCCAGCGCGTGGCATGGATGAAGTCCACCGCGTAGTTGTTGTGCTCCTCCATGCCGGTGGCCACGGTGAGAATATTGGGATCGAAGATGATGTCTTCGGGAGGAAAGTTCACTTCGTCGACCAGCATGCGGTAGGCGCGTTCGCAGACACGAATCTTGTCGTCGTAAGTCGCAGCCTGGCCCTGCTCGTCGAAGGCCATCACCACCACGGCCGCGCCATACTTCAGAACTTTGGCGGCGTTCTGGCGAAACCTTTCTTCGCCTTCCTTCAGCGAAATCGAATTAACGATTCCCTTCCCCTGCAGGCACTTCAGCCCGGCCTCGATGACCTCCCACTTCGAGGAGTCCACCATGAAAGGCACCTTCGCCACTTCCGGTTCGCTCCCGAGCAATTGCAGGAAGCGCGTCATCGCCGTGACGCCGTCAATCATGCCCTCATCCATGCAGATGTCGAGGACGTTCGCTCCGTTCTCGACCTGCTGCCGGGCCACGCTCACCGCTTCTTCATACTTGCCTTCTTTGATCAGCTTTGCGAACTTCGGCGAACCGGCCACATTGGTTCGCTCTCCGATCACGATGTAGACGCCGGGCTGCTGCGTGAAAGGCTGCGATCCCGAGAGGCGGAGCGGTTTGCTCTCCACCGCCTCGGGCACACTTATGGTTTCGAGCACGCTCACGCTCTGCTCCCGGTCGGGAGTGCGTATGACCCTTCAACGAGAGTCGTTCCCCACTTTCGCGGAGGCAGGCCTTCGAGCGCCTTCGCGATCGCCGCGATGTGGTCGGGCGTGTTGCCGCAGCAGCCGCCGGCGATGTTGATCAGCCCTCCCTGGGCAAACTCGCGCAGATAACGGGCCATGTCCTGCGGCCCGAGATCGAAGCCGGTCTCCGACAGCGGATTCGGCAGGCCAGCGTTGGGGTAACAGGAGATCGCCACGTCCGCCTTCTCCGAAAGATCTTCGAGGAACGGATACATCAGATCTGGACCGAGCGAGCAGTTGAGTCCCACCGACAACGGTTTCACATGCCGCACCGCGTTCCAGAATGCCTCCGTAGTCTGCGCCGATATCATCGTTTCGCCGCCGCGTCCTACCGCCGCCGAAATCATCACGGGCAGTTCCTTGCCCTCTTGATCGAAAACCTCACGGAGGGCGACCAGTGCGGCCTTGGCGTTCAGAGAATCAAAAATGGTCTCGACCAGCAACAAGTCAACGCCGCCAGCCATAAGAGCGCGCGCCTGCTGCGCGTAAGCTGCCTTGACCTGATCAAAAGTGACTACGCGAAAGCCCGGATCGTCGGCATCGGGCGAGTTCGAGAGCGACACGGTCAGCGGCCCTATCGCGCCCGCTACGAAGCGCTGCCGCGAGGTTGCGCTTCCTACACGATCGGCCCATTCGCGGCACTGCCGCGCCGATTGCTCATTGATGTCCCAAGCCAGCGTGCCGAGAAATGGATCGTCGACAACTTTCTGATAGAACTCTGGATCCTTGCGGCCACCGCGCTCCCGCGGGTCGTCGACAAAAAACTCGCTCTGCGTAATGCTGGTCGCGCCGAAGGTGTTGGTCTCGATGATGTCGGCTCCGGCCTCCAGAAAGCGGCGATGGATGTCGCCAATGATCTCCGGCTTGGTCAGCGAAAAGAGGTCGCCATTATTCAAAAGGCTCTTCTTCGAGTCCTTGAATCGCTCCCCTCGGATATCCGCTTCTTTCATGCCATAGGTGCGGATGGTCGTCCCCATCGCTCCATCGATGATGGCGATTCGACTCTCGAGGATCTTTTCCAGCGGATGTTGATGAGCTTTTGCCATATCTTCTAGATGACCCCAGGCGGCCTACAATTCGGGCCTAACCGTGCGGAAATTGGGCACCATGCGCCTTCCTTAATTATAGCGATTGACCGGATGTTAACGACCTGCCGGAAGTAATCGTGACAGAAAGGCTGCATCACCCCATTCGCAAGCCGCTTGTCTAGAAGGGAATCTCCTGCCAGGCAGCGAAATTCTGCGCTTGACAGGCCGGAGGAACGAAAGTAAAAGTTATTAATCGCAATGATTCGAAACCTCGCCTCCGCCGTGGCTGCGCTCATGCTGCTGCTCCCGCTGCGGGCGAGCTCCGACTCGGCAAAGCAGAACTGGACCAACTACACGCGCATCGGGGCGTATGGGCTCCGTAGCGATAATGCCGCGCGCATCGTCCGCAGCGCGCAAGAGGATGGAGTATTCGGCATCGAGGTCGATAATGACATCGAGGGCCGCTACGAAAGCTTTGTCCACCCGGAAGACAAGCTGAAGGCGATCCGCGACGTGGCCGAGAAGGCACACGCGGCGGGCAATTACGCCTTCGTTTACATCGCCGGCACCGAGTGCATCACCTCGAACGCGGACAAGACTCCGCACACGCTGGCCAAGGAGCACCCTGACTGGCTGCAGCGCAAGCTCACGGGCGAGCCTGCCATCTTCGGCGGCGGCAGCGCTTTCTGGATACAGAAAGGCGATGAGGACGTTTGGGTCAGTCCCTACGCGCCCGATTGGCGCAAACTTTATATGGAGCGCGTGCGCCAGATTGCGGGCACGGGCATCGACGGAATTTACGTGGACATCCCTTATTGGATGACGCACTTCGACGGCTGGGAGGACACCTGGGCCAGCTTCGACGACTACACCGTGGCCGCGTTTCGAAAAGAAACAGGGCTGGATGCAAAGAAAGATCTCAAGCTGGGAGATTTTTCAGACGCCAATTTTCGCCAGTGGGTCGACTTCAGAATTCAAACCTTCACCGAATTCATGCAAGAGATCGACCGCAATGCCAAGAGCGTGAACCCGGCGATCAAGACGATTCCGGAGATTTATCCCGGCATCGAAAAAGAGTCGGTTCGCGTGGGCGCCGATGTTTACAGCCTTTACGGAGTGGTGGATGCCATCGCGCACGAATACGAATTCGGCGCAGGCGACCACATGGCGTCGTCGCGAACGCCGCTCGATTGGTTCGACTATCAGGTGGGGATGCACTCCTTTCGGGCCTTCGCGCAGGGCAAGGCCACCTGGATTCTGAACTACTCGTGGGATGGCGACAAGAAAGTGGACCGGCGCGAGGCCATGCAGAATCTCGCCGTCTCGGAAATCACGACGGGCTCGAACTTCTGGGATGCGCCCGGACATTCGATGGCGGGATCGAACGATGAGCCGACGCGGAAGCGGATGTTTTCCTGGATCAAGGCTCACGAAAATATTTTTTACCGTCCGCGAAGCCCGATCGCACCCATCGGAGTGTATTTTTCTCCGCGGACCAGAAATTACTACGCCGACCAATTCATGCCTTCTTACCGCGGAATTCTGATTCTGCTAATGCAGAAGCATTGGGAATTTCAGGTGGTGACGCCCCGCACGTTGGCGGATTTTCAGGGACACACTTTGATACTTCCCGATATCCGCGCGCTGAGCGAAGACGAAAAGGCTTGGCTTCGGAGTTATGCGCATGGCGGCAATGCGCTGGTAATCACGGGAGAAGATGCCACGGAGTTGGCGGGTGCGGCGAACGTAATCCGCTTTCCCAAATGCCCGGGAAAAGACTATTACGCGGCGCTGGAAAAGAGCGTTGCCGAGTCGACTCCGGATCTCGAGCGCGAATTTCTGGAGAGTTTGAAAGCGGAAACACCGGTGCGTGTGACGGCTTCGCACCTGGTCGCCACATCGATAGCCAATGTGGACGGAAAGACGCACGTGTTTTTCTCTAACTTCGCCGGGCTGCGGGGCGGAGTGAATCCGGTGCAAACGCCGCAGGCCGGAGTTGAGGTTCGGGTGTCCGATACGGCTGCTCACGGAACTTCTGAAAAACAACTGGGCCAGGGTTTTTATCTGCCGTTTCTCGGAGAAGCACAGCCACTGACAGGAACTGTCGTAGACGGCGGCATCACTTTCAAACTGCCGACGATCGGGAAGGGCGGAGTGTTCTGGTACGAACCACCAGCGCAAAAGGCCCTGCCAACAGCGAACGGAGGATCATCATGAGACCGACAAGCCGTCCTTTCTTATGCGTTTTGCTGGCGTTCTTCTGCGCAGGCTTTGCCCTTTCCGCGGCCGCGCAGGGCAGTTACCGGGCGCAACTTCGCGGCGTGGTCTCCGACGCCTCCGGCGCGCTGGTTCGCGGCGCGACCGTCACCATCACCGATACCGGAACCAATATTTCCAGCACGGCTCACACCGACGAGAAAGGCGAGTACTTCTTCACCGGTTTGCGGCCTTCCACATATTCCGTGAAGGTGGAAGCGTCGGGTTTTCGGGCGGAGGAAAAGACTGGCGTGGTGCTGGCCGTCGATCAGGAAGCCTCGCTCAACTTCACCATGACTCCCGCAGGCGTGAGCGAGAAGGTGGTAGTCACGATGGCCGCGCCGCTGCTCGATACCGAGAGTGCGACGCTGGGCACTGACATCACCAACGAGTATGTGAAAGACATCCCGCTGCTGAACCGCAGCTTTTTTGGCCTTACGTTTTTATCCGGCGGCGTTACCGAGGTTGCCGGATCTGGCACGCAAGATAATTATCCCGCGGGAACCAACTTCGTTTCCAACGGCCAGCGCAATGCCACGGCCGATGTCCGCATCGACGGCGCGTTAATCAGCGCCCCCGAGCAGGGCGAAGGCGCCACCAGCAACGTTTATTACGAACCCTCGGTCGAGATCATTCAAGAGTTCAAGGTCCAGAACAACAGCTTTTCCGCGGAGTTCGGTAACAATGGCGGCACCGTCGTAAATATGGTGTTGCGAAGCGGCACCAACTCATTCCACGGCAGCGGCTGGTGGTTCTTCCAGCGCTCGGGCACCGATGCCCGCGATTTCTTTAACCCGGAGCCCGGCCTAAAGCCGCTGCACGCGCGCGATCAGTATGGCTTCTCTCTAGGTGGGCCGATCCGGAAAAACCGCACTTTTTTCTTTTTCGATCTCGAGAAAGTTCGCGACAACGAAGCCATCAACATCGTAGCCAGCGTGCCTACGGACGGTTCGTTTGGCACCTCGAATGAGCGCGCCGGCGATTTCTCCGCGTCCATCAATCCGATTTACGACCCCATCACCTGCAGTCCCGACTGCTCGACCAGAAATCCGGTTCCGGGCAACATCATCCCTAAGAACGAGATCGACCCCATCGGCCAGGCCATCATTAATCAATATCCCAAACCAACTTTGCCCGGCGAGTTCAACAACTTCCGAGAAAACACGCTCTCCCACAGTCCGCAGTATCAGTTTGATTTCAAGCTCGACCACCAGATTTCAGATAAACACCGGATCAACGGGCGCTACAGCCGATTGCACAGCAACCCCACCACCCCGCTCGGCCTCGGCGACGGAAGCGATGGCACCGGGGATAATGGCGGGATTGCGAGCGCTCCGCTCACGGTGCAGAATGGCTCGCTCGAATATACCTGGACGGTGAATCCCCGGACGATCTCGACCAGCCACTTCGCCATCGACCGGGCCAAGCAGCCGCAGACCACGAGCATTCCCAGCCTGACCACCGCCGGCTTGCCCGCCGTGCTCGAAGCCAACGGAAGCGCCATCGACCGCATGCCGACCATTCAGATCACAGGCGCCTCGCCGTGGAGCAGCCTCTACGATCAGTGCTGTATCAACACCGATTTCGCCCACACTCTGTATAGCTATTCGTCTCAGTTAGTGATCTCCAAAGGATCCCACCTCATGAAGATCGGAGGCGAACAGAGGATATTCTTCAACAACTTTTTTCAGCCGCCCTACCCCACCGGCCTGTTGAACTTCACGGACTATGTCACCTCGCCGTTTCCGGACAGCAACACCGATATCAACGGCAATGCTACGGGCAATCCCTTTGCCAGCCTTTTGTTCGGATACGCGGACAATATTAATGGCGGCAACAACGGCATCAATACCATCAATATCTATCCGGCGGTGGCCAATAAGTCGAAAGAGACTGGCTTCTACTTCCAGGACGATTGGAAGGTGAATGCGAAGCTCACGCTGAATCTGGGCCTGCGCTACGAATGGAGCACGCCTTATACCGAGCGCGACAACCGAATCGAGTTCAGCGATTTTACCGGCAGCAGCGGCAAGTCCATCGACTTGAGCAGCGGAGGACAAGTGAGCGATGGCCTTACTCCGGGTCTTGGCACAGTAGCTTTGAATGGAATCACCGAGTTCCCCACTTCCGGCAGAAGAAGCGTTCCGGCATATCGCAACGATCTGGGGCCGCGTCTGGGTTTTGCCTACCAGTTGAATCCCGACACGGTCATCCGCGGCGGCGGTGGCATTTACTACGGCATGAGCGTAGCGACCAACTTCCAATATCCTGGAACCGCCTTCCGCAAAAGTGCGACCATATTTTCCACCCTCGATAACTTCGACACCCGCTATGCGACTCTGGCCAACCCTTTCCCCACTGGTTTAACCGGTCCGCAAGGAAAACAGTACGGCGCGCTGGCGGAGTGGGGGTATGGAAACGCAAACGATCTTGGGACGACCGCGGCCCGCAATGCGGATATCTACCAGTGGAATATCGGGATTCAGCGGCTGCTGCCGGGCCGCATCGTTCTCGGCGTCGACTACTCCGCCAACCGCAGCATCCATCTGCCCTGGGGCGGATATGCCAGCACGCGCAATCGAGATTTCATCTCGTCCAGTTTGCTGGCCAAGATTTCGCAACAGCAGCACGCGCTGGACCCTGCCTGCGACGCCGACAGTTGCGTGAGCAATTATCTGCAGAACGGCGTGACCAATCCTTTCTGCTCGTTATTCGGCGGAAGCGGTTGCGCCTACAACGCCGGCCCCGCGATTTTCAACGAGCCGAATTCCAACTACAACGGCACCACGCTTCCCCTGGCGAACCTGCTGCGGCCCTTCCCTCAGTTCGATGGAGACTTCGAAGGCCTCCCGGTGCTCGAAGCCAGCTCCTGGTACAACTCGATGCAGGTTCGCTTCCAAAAGCGCACCTCGCATTACATAAGCTTTGAAGGCAGCTATACCTGGTCGAAGCTTACAGATACTTCTTCGGTGGGTGCGAATGCGTTCGTTGGCACGCTCAACAACGGGAATCCGCAGCAACTGGACCGTCTGAACGCCGAGCACGGAATCAGCGCCAACGATACTCCGCAGCGTTTGGCGGCCGCTATCATCGTCGAGTTGCCCGTTGGCCGCGAAAAGTGGATCGGTGGCGACATGAACCGTTTTGTCGATGCTGCTATCGGCGGCTGGTCCATCTCAACTTTAGTCACTGAGCAGAGCGGCCAGCCCCTTTCTATCGCCATGGCCTCGCCCCGGCTCACGGATGGCAACCAGCGCCCCAATGTTCTGTGCGGCGGGGGCACCCACACGAGCAACAACCAAGCGGCGATTCATCAAACTCCTGTGGTGAACATCAACTGTTTCGCCGACCCCGGAGACCAAATGCCTGGCGATGCCCCGCGTTATTTCCCCGGCCTCCGCACCAACGGCATTCACAATTTCGATTTCAGCTTGTACAAGGAATTCGAGCCGCGGGAATCGATGAAGTTGCAACTGCGGGCAGACATGTTCAACGCCTTCAATCATCCCCGCTTCGCGCCGCCGAACACCTTCTGGGATCTCGGCGATCCCACTTTTGGCATCGTGAACGCAACCGCCCAGGGCTACACCCCGCGCAGACTGCAGTTCGGGCTGCGATTCGAATTCTAAATCGAGCCATTTTGCCCAGGGTTCGAGCGGAGTTGCCCATCAAGCTTACGAACCTTTACCATCCCTTACCAATTCTTTACGTGTTTTCGACTTGGCACCGACTCCAATAGATGACTTGGAGGAGAGCACATTTTACCGCGTTGGCGACGCTGTAATGGAGCAACGATCCAGAATAAAAGGGCAACGAATGAGGGTCTTTTAATGTCGCGCGTTGCTTCACCGGCTGCTTTAAAAGTGCGGATTCGACCTTGCATTTTCAAATCTTCTTAATGTCAGTGATTTTTGGCTTACAAGAGAATGTAGCGGATACACTGATTGCCAGGGCGCCGGGAGGACGGGCTCATGTCGCGGCTTCGTGAATTGCGGCGGATAGAATAGCGCATGGAAAGAAAAGCTCCGAGTTCCACCATTGACCCGCAACATCAGCTTCCGCCGGCCCCCGACGACCAACGCCGGCCTTGGTGGGGCCGTTGGTGGGTCTGGCTGGCGCTGCTGGTGATTGCCATCGTCATCGTGCTGGCGTTTCGTTCTTGCAACAACAGTAAGACCGCCGCCACTGCCCCCGCGGGGAAACGCGGCGCGGGCGGTCCCGTCACGATTACGGAGGCGACCGCGCAGAAAGGAAATATCGGAGTCTACTTGGAAGCGATCGGCACCGTCACTCCGGTATATACCGCGTCGATCACCAGCGAAGTGATGGGCATGGTGACGCAGGTGCATTACAAAGAAGGTCAACTGGTGCGCCAGGGCGACGCGCTGATCGAGATCGATCCCCGGCCTTATCGGGCGCAACTGTTGCAGGCGCAGGGTGCGCTCGAGCGCGACACCAACATTCTGGCCGAGGCCAAGATGGACTTGGAACGATATCAAGCGGCCTGGGCGAGGAACAGTATTCCCAAGCAGACTCTGGACGATCAGGAAAAGATCGTGCTCCAGGATGAAGGCACGGTGAAGAATGATCAGGGGACGGTGCAATACGATCAGGTCCAAGTCGGCTTCTGCCATATCACTTCGCCCATCACTGGGCGAGTGGGATTGCGTCTGGTCGACCCCGGGAACGTGGTGCAATCTTCGGGAACCACGACCCTGGCGGTGATTACGCAACTGCAGCCCATCACCGTAATTTTCACCGTGGCCGAAGATAGCCTGGCGCAAGTGCAGGCTCAGACCCGGCACGGCAAGCGGTTGACGGTGGATGCCTTCGATCGCACCCAGCAGAAAAAGATTGCCAGCGGCAAACTACTGACCTACGACAACCAGATTGATACCACCACCGGTACGGTGAAGATGCGCGCGCTCTTCGACAATAAAGACAACGCGCTATTTCCCAATCAATTTGTGAATGCCCGGCTGCTGGTGAATACCGAAGAAGGCATCACTTTGATTCCCACGTCGGCCATTCAGCATAACGGCCAGACCGCCTTCGTTTACGTCATTCAGAATGACACGGCGATCATCCGTAATATCAAAACCGGTGTGGCGGATGGCCAGAACACCGCCGTCACCGGCATTGGTCCCGGCGATGTCGTGGCCAACAGCAGCTTTGATAAGCTGCAAAATAATTCCAAGATCCTCGTTTCCAAACAGCCGGCCCCGGCTGCATCCAACCCTGAGAGTCAAGCCCCTTGAGTCCGTCGCGCCCATTTATCATGCGGCCGGTTGCGACCGCATTGCTGATGGCAGCAATTCTGCTGGTGGGAATTGTCTCCTACACGCAGCTGCCGGTTTCAGCACTGCCGGAGGTGGATTATCCGACCATTCAGATCCTGACGTTTTATCCGGGCGCGAGCCCGGACGTGATGGCCACCACCGTAACCGCGCCATTGGAGCGGCAATTCGGCGAACTGCAAGGGCTAAGCCAGATGACCTCGACCAGTTCGGGGGGAACTTCGGTCATTGTGTTGCAGTTCAATCTCAGCCTGAATATCGATGTCGCCGAAGAGGAAGTGCAGTCGGCGATTAACGCATCGCAAAGTTATTTGCCTTCGAACTTGCCCACGCCTCCGGTTTACAGCAAGACCAATCCGGCGGACGCGCCGGTGCTGACGTTGGCCATCACTTCGGACTCGGTTCCGCTCTCCCAAGTGGAAGACCTCGTGGATACGCGGCTGGCGCCGAAGGTTTCGCAGCTGAACGGCGTGGGGCTGGTGAGTATCAGCGGCGGGCAAAAGCCGGCGGTGCGGATTCGCGCCAATCCCGTGGCGCTTTCCTCCTATGGCATCAATATGGAGGACCTGCGCACGGCGCTTACGCAGGCCAGCGTGAATGCCGCGAAGGGAAACTTTGACGGACCGCGGCAGGATTATCAGATCGATTCGAACGACCAGCTCATCAGCAGCGCCGACTACCAGAGCGTCGTGGTCGCCTACCGCAATGGCGCACCCGTCATGCTCACCGATGTGGCGCAAGTCATCGATGGAGTCGAGAACAATAAACAGGCGGCGTGGATGAATCAAACCCCCGCCGTCATCCTGAATATCCAGCGCCAGCCCGGTGCCAACACCATCAGCGTGGTCAAGAGCATTAAGCGGTTATTGCCGCAGCTGGAAGTGAATCTGCCCGCCTCGGTGCGAGTAACCACGCTCACCGATTTAACCACGGCGATCCAGGCGTCGGTATCGGACGTTGAGTTCGAACTGATGCTCACCATCGGCTTGGTGGTGATGGTGATTTTTCTTTTCCTGCGCAGCCTTTACGCGACCATCATTCCCAGCGTGGCGGTTCCTTTATCGCTGGTGGGAACGTTCGCCGCCATGTATGCGCTGGGCTACAGCCTGGACAATCTGTCGCTGATGGCGTTAACCATCTCTACCGGTTTTGTGGTGGATGACGCCATCGTGATGATCGAAAATATTTCGCGCTTTATCGAAGCCGGCGAAAGACCCATGGACGCGGCGCTGAAGGGCGCGGAACAAATCGGGTTCACGATTATTTCGTTGACCGTATCGCTGATTGCGGTGCTGATTCCACTGCTCTTCATGGGAGATGTTGTCGGCAGGCTGTTCCGCGAGTTCGCGGTCACTCTAGCGGTCACCATCATAATATCCGCGGTGGTGTCGCTCACCCTAACACCCATGATGTCGGCACGAATTCTGCGCCGCGAATCGGCGGAGCGCCAGGGCAAAATCTACCGGGCTTCGGAGCACGTGTTCGAGAGCATGATCGCCTTCTACGGGCGCACGCTCAAATTTGTGCTGGGCTATCAAACCATCACGTTGTTCGTGGCGCTGGGCACGCTGGGGCTGACGATTTTTCTTTACATCGTCATCCCGAAGGGTTTTTTCCCCACCCAAGATACCGGCGTGATTCAGGGAATTTCGCAGGCGCCCGAAACCATCTCTTTCCCGGCGATGGCCGAAAAGCAACAGGAACTCGCAAAAATCATTCTGGCCGATCCGGCGGTGGAAAGCCTCTCTTCGTTTATTGGAGCCGACGGCACTAACACCACTCTCAATAGCGGGCGCATGTCGATCAACCTCAAGCCGCTCGAGCAGAGGCACATCAGCGCAGAGAACCTGGTGCGCCGCTTGCAATCCAATCTGCAAAATGTGCAGGGCATTTCGCTCTACATGCAGCCGGTGCAGAACATCACGGTGGATGACCGCGTGAGCCGCACGCAATACCAATACACGCTCGAAGACCCGGATGTGAATGAGTTGAACGACTGGAGCAAGCGCTTTGTGGCCAAATTGCAAAGCTTGCCCCAGCTGGAAGATGTGGCCACCGATCAGCAAACTGGAGGCCTGGCGGTTTCTTTAATCATCGATCGGGCCACGGCCTCCCGCCTGGGGATTGCACCTGCCACCATCGACAACACGCTCTATGATGCCTTCGGCCAGCGCCAGATTAATACCATGTACACGCAGCTGAATCAGTATCACGTGATTCTGGAAACCGAACCGCAATATCAGCAGGATGTGACCGCGCTGCAGAATTTATATATTCGGGCGAACGCATCTTCGGGAACCTCCGGCCCCGCTGCCTCGACTTCTTTCTCCGCTTCGGGGTCTGCTGCCGCCGGTTCCAATGCCACCACCACTTCCGTGCTTTATACTCCGACCGGATCGCCGGGAGTGCTCACCCCGCCCGTGAATGCGCTTGCGCCCGGCGGCACATCAAGCTCTGGTTCTTCTTCAAACACAACCACCTCGTCGAGCATGAGCAGCGCGGTACCGCTCAGCGCATTTACTCACTTCCGGCGCACCTCCGAGAACTTATCCATCAATCATCAGGGCCAATTCCCTTCTGTCACGGTGTCTTTCAATTTGGCGCCGAATGCCGCGTTAGGCAGCGCCATCACAGCCATCGACAAGGTCGTGGACGATCTGCACATGCCGCCCAGCCTGGAAGCGGACTTTCAAGGCACGGCGGCTTCTTTTAAGAATTCGCTCTCCAACGAAGCTTTGTTGATCCTGGCGGCGTTGGTTACCGTCTACATCGTGCTCGGCGTGTTGTATGAAAGCTTTATTCACCCGGTCACGATTCTCTCCACGCTTCCCTCCGCTGGAGTGGGTGCGCTGCTGTCGTTAATGTTGTTCGGTCAGGACCTCAGCGTAGTCGCGATCATCGGAATCATCCTTCTGATAGGCATTGTGAAGAAGAACGGAATCATGATGGTGGACTTCGCCCTTGAAGGCGAGCGCCAGCACGGCAAAAACGCGACCGATGCGATTTATGACGCCAGCCTCTTGCGCTTCCGTCCCATCATGATGACCACCATGGCGGCGTTGCTGGGCGGATTGCCGTTGGCTCTGGGAACCGGCATCGGCTCGGAAATCCGGCGTCCTCTGGGCATTGCGATGGTCGGGGGATTGTTGCTCAGCCAGGTGCTCACCCTCTACACCACGCCCGTGATTTACATCTTCTTTGACAACCTGGGGCACAGATTTTCTCACTTGCGTTCGCGTGAAAAACGCCCCGGCGAAACTTCAAACGGCAGCGCGCAACCGGCGGAGCAGTCGTGAATCCCTCTGCGGCCTTCATTCGGCGTCCCGTAGCCACCACGTTACTGACCATAGCGATTGCGATTGCCGGCGCGATCGCCTTTGTCGTACTGCCGGTTTCGCCGCTGCCACAAATCGATTTCCCCACGATCTCCGTGCAGGGGCAGTTGCCCGGAGCCAGCGCGCAGATCATGGCGTCTTCGGTGGCCACGCCTCTGGAGCGGCAATTCGGCCACATCGCCGGTGTCTCAGAAATGACCTCCGCGAGTTCGCTGGGCAGCACCTCGATCACCATTCAGTTCGATCTGAGCCGCAACATCGATGGCGCCGCGCGTGACGTGGAAGCCGCCATCAGCGCGGCGCGCAGCTATCTGCCCGCCAACCTGCCCGCCAACCCCACTTACAGAAAAGTCAATCCCGCCGACGCTCCCATCATGATTTTGGGATTAACCTCGACCAAGTACGATACCGGCAAACTCTACGACGAAGCCTCCACCATCATGGAGCAGAAGCTTTCGCAAATTCAGGGCGTGGGCCAGGTCGTGGTGGGAGGCAGTTCCCTGCCTTCGGTGCGCGTGGAGGCGGATCCCAAGCAGCTCAATAGTTACGGGCTTACACTCTCGAGCGTTCAAGCCATTCTCAGCACGCAGAATGCGGACATTGCCAAAGGACAGATTGCTCTCGGCGAGGCTAGCGCCGATATCGTGGCCAACGATCAGATCTCAAATGCCGAACAGTACAAGCCGATCGTCGTTGGCTATCACAACGGGACCGCGGTACGGCTCTCCGATGTTGCCGAAGTCACGGATTCGGTGCAGAACGTTCGTTCCGCCGGATATCTCAACGGCATTCCGTCCGTCACCGTCATCATTTTCCGGCAACCGGGCGCCAACATTATTCAAACCGTCAACAATATCCGCACTCAATTGCCCTTTTTGCAGGCATCGATTCCTCAAGGAATCGACACGACCATCGTACTCGATCGCACCACCACGATTCGCGCTTCGGTGAGTGACGTAGAGCGCACGCTAGTGATCTCCGTGGCACTGGTCATTCTTGTGGTCTTCATTTTTCTGCGCAATGGCCGCGCCACTTTGATTCCCAGCGTGGCCGTGCCGGTGTCCCTGATCGGCACCTTCGCGGTGATGTATCTGCTCGGCTACAGCCTTGACAATCTTTCCCTGATGGCGCTAACCATCTCGACTGGCTTCGTGGTCGACGATGCCATCGTGGTGATGGAAAACATCTCGCGCCATCTTGAGCAAGGAATGACACCTTTCGCCGCCTCCTTACTGGGTGCGAAAGAAATCGGCTTCACGGTTTTCTCCATCAGCGTTTCGCTGATTGCGGTTTTTATTCCCATCCTGATGATGGGAGGAATTGTCGGTCGCCTCTTCCGCGAGTTCGCCATCACTCTCTCCACCGCGATCGCGGTTTCCATGGTGATCTCGTTGACCACCACGCCCATGATGTGCGCCCACCTGCTGAAGGAAGAGAAGAAAGAAAATCATGGCCGGATGTATCAGTGGAGCGAAAGGTTTTTTGCTTGGATGCTCGACACCTACCGCAGCAGCCTGGTCTGGGTGCTCGACCATTCGGCGCTGACCTTGGTGGTGCTGCTGCTGACCGTCGTTTTGAATGGAGTGCTGATTTACAGAATTCCCAAAGGATTTTTCCCGCAGCAAGATACCGGTGCGATCGTGGGCGGAGTGCAGGGGCCGCAGGATTCATCCTTCCCGGCGATGGACAATTCCATCCGGCAGTTGGTGGGCGTGATCAAAGCCGATCCCGCGGTGGCGAACGTGAATGCCTACACCGGCGGCAATGGCTCGTCGAACACTGGATTTATCTACATTGCGCTCAAGCCCCTCAATGAGCGCAAGATCGGCGCGCCCGACATTATCAACCGCCTGCGCCCCAAGTTGAACCGCTTGCCGGTGGCTTCGGCGTTCCTGCAGGCGGCGCAGGATTTGCGCATCGGAGGCCGCTCCAGCAACGCGCTCTACCAGTACACCATTCAATCCGATAACGTGCAGGATCTTTCGAAATGGGGGCCGATCCTTTTGGCCGAGATGAAAAAGTTGCCCGGCTTTCAGGACGTCAACACGGACCAGCAGAATGGCGGATTGGAAGAGTTGTTGACCTATGACCGCATCAAGGCCGCTCGTCTGGGGCAGACAGCGCAGTCTTTGGACAGCTCACTCTATAGCGCTTTCGGGCAGTCTGAGGTCTCGATCATCTATACGCAGCTCAATCAATATTACGTGGTTCTCGAGGTTGCGCCGAAATACTGGCAATCGCCGCAAGGCTTGAACGACATTTACCTACGTTCCAGCGCGACGGCGAGTACGGCAACGACATCGGCCGCTGCGGGCAGTGGAAACGTGCCACTGAGCACGGTCGCAGTTGCCCAAGCCAGCACCACGCCCCTGGCCGTGAACCACACGGGCCTGTTCCCTTCCGTCACGGTTTCGTTCAATCTTGCGCCGGGAGTTTCTCTCAGCGACGCCACCCAGCGCGTGGCCGAGATGCAGCAGCGCATGGGCACGCCTTCGACCGTCCGCGGCTTTTTTGCGGGAACTGCGGAAGCCTATCAACAATCTCTGAGCACGGAGCCAATGCTGGTGGGCACGGCTCTGTTGGCCGTCTACATCGTGCTGGGAGTGCTCTACGAAAGTCTGGTTCATCCCCTGACGATCATCTCGACCCTGCCTTCGGCCAGTGTGGGCGCGATGCTGGCGCTGATGCTCTTCAAGATCGACCTGAACGTAATTTCAATCATCGGCATCGTGCTGCTCATCGGCATTGTTAAGAAAAACGCGATCATGATGATCGATTTCGCGCTGGTGGCGGAACGGCAGGAGGGCAAGAGTCCGGCGGACTCGATTTTTGAAGCCTGCATGCTGCGCTTTCGCCCCATCCTGATGACCACCATGGCGGCTCTGTTCGGCGCGCTGCCCCTGGCCTTCGGCACGGGCACGGGATCGGAGTTGCGCCGACCGTTGGGAATTACCATTGTGGGTGGATTGATCGTAAGCCAGATGCTGACGCTGTACACCACTCCGGTGGTGTATTTGTTCCTGGATCGGCTGCGGCTGCGTTTCAAGAAAGAGCCTTCGGGTGATTTTTCCGCCCCGGCTCCGGCAGCGGGATAGTTACGGACGGATGGCAATTTCGATGGTAATGGTAATGAGAGAAACGCTATGAACATTCTTGCTCGAAAGTCGGCATGTCGATCGGTTTCGATCGCCGCCATCGCCCTCTTGTGGATGTCCACGGGATGTGTGGTGGGGCCGAAGTATCATGCCCCTGCGCCCCCAGCGGCCGCGCCCGAATATAAAGAATCGCCCTCGCAGTTCAAAGACAACGGCCCCTGGACCGTAGCGCAACCCGCCGATGCCAAACTGCGCGGCAAGTGGTGGGAGATTTTTGGCGATCCGGAATTGAACGCGCTCGAAGAAGATCTGAACATCAATAATCAGAACATCAAACAGTATTTCGAAGACTTCATGGAAGCACGGGCGCTAGTAAGGGAGGCGCGTTCGCAATATTTCCCCACGCTGTCGGCTGTGCCTTCCGTAACTCATTCCCGTACTTCTGCGAATCTGCGCGGCGCAACCACTGGCACCGCCACCGGCACGGGCACGACCACTGGCACCGGCGCTACCGGCACAACCACCACCATCGCAACCACGCAATTGCAGAGCACGCTGTACTCGCTCCCGCTGGAGGCCTCGTGGACTCCGGACCTTTGGGGTAAAGTTCGCAACACAGTTCGGAATGCGCAATACAACGCGCAGGTAAGCGCCGCCGATCTGGAGAACGAGCGCCTCACCGAACAGGCGGCGTTGGCGGAATACTTTTTCGAAATTCACGGGCAGGACGAACTGCAAAGGCTGTATAACGAAACCGTCGAGGCCGATAAAAAAGAACTCGAGTTAACCCAGGCACAATACGACACCGGCATCACCAATGAGATCTCGGTGGTTCAAGCGGAAACCGCGTTGCAGAGCGCTCAGGCAGGTGCGACCAATGTCGCCATTGCCCGCGCCCAGTACGAACACGCGATTGCCACGCTGGTGGGCAAGGCCGCGACGAACTTTTCCATCCCGGTGAAACCCATGGTTACCGCGCCGCCGCCCATCCCGGTGGGCATACCGTCGCAGTTGCTCCAGCGGCGACCCGATGTCGCTGCCGCCGAGCGCACCATGGCTGCCGCCAATGCACAGATAGGCATCGCGTACGCTGCTTATTATCCCAGCCTCAACTTGACCGGAGAAGCCGGCTTCGAAAGTTCCGCGATCGGCAGTTTGGTCTCTTGGCCCAGCCGCTTCTTCTCGGTGGGAGCGTCGCTCTCCGAAACCGTCTTTGACGCCGGCCTGCGGCGCGCCACGGTGCAGCAATACGTCGCGACTTACAACGCCAATCTCGCCGCTTACCGCCAAACCGTGCTCAACGCCTTTCAGCAGGTGGAGGATGGCCTCGCCGAGGTGCGCATCCTATCCAAAGAAATCGAGCAGGAGCAGCAGGCAGTCAAGTCGGCGCAAACCTATCTCAAGCTGGAAGAGGCACGATACGAAACCGGCATCGATCCCTATGTGGACGTGCTGATCGCGCAAACCACGGTTCTCTCCGATCTGCAAATTCTAAACAGTCTCCAAGTCGAAGAGATGACGGATGCGGTCGCTCTGATCGAAGCTTTAGGCGGCGGCTGGGACGATTCGCAGCTCCCCACTCCCTCGCAGGTAACGCAAAAGTCTGCCGCCAAAGACACGGCAATACAGTAACAGGCGAGATCAAGTCAGCCGGCTGCTCCAAGCTCCAATATCGGTCTCTCTGCCATTTCATGAAGTTAGCGAATTCGATCATCTGGCCCGACTGCAAGAGGTCGCGCTTAGTCCGTACAAGAGCGGAAGGTAGACAATTGAGGCCGTCAGCAGCCGGCGTGCAGCGACTCTCGAACGCTCGGACACGAAGGCCGCGGCAAAATATGCGAATCCAGTTCCCAGAAGAGCCACTGCACCGTAAAAAGTGGCGGTGTGCCGCGCGGGAGATTGCATGATGCTGATCGCAACCAGAAGAAAGAGCGGGAATAGTGTTTCCAAAATCACGAAGGGAACCCTCGCATTGTCCTTCGGTAGAACCAAATAGCCCGCGCGGTCGTAGTCCTCGCGGTACATCCATGCGATTGCCATGAAATGGGGAAACTGCCACAAAAAGAGCACGACGTAGAGGATCACCGCCTCGACGCTCAATCGCCCGGAGGCGGCGGCCCAACCGATGAGCGGCCGCATGACACCGGGAAAAGCGCCGACGAGAACGCACAACGGTGTTTTTCGTTTTAGCGGGGTGTACACGAACAGATAGGTGACCAATGTCAAAGTTGCGAGCGCACTCGCGAGCAGGTTGACGGCAATCGTGAGATAGAGGCTGCCAACTGCAGCCAACGCCGTTCCGAAAGCCAAGACTGCCGATGGCGTTAGACGGCCGGCGGCGGCTGGACGCCGGGCGGTTCGGCGCATTTGCGCATCGAACTTTCGTTCGAGATCTTGGTTCAGCGTGCCGGTCCCGCTCGCCACCAGCAAGGTTCCGAGCAGGTTGGCGGAGAGAGTGGGATTCCCGATAGAAACTGGGATACCTGGCTCGCCAGAGATCTCCCCACGCAGTACAACGCAATAGGAAATGAAATTTGTATGACAGCCAGTGTGAAATCGACCCCATCTGTTCAAAAAGGATCTTCTAACGAGCCGGCACCGGCCAGCGGAGTTTTTCACATCGGCGGAGAACTACCCGTTCATCGGCTTGGCTTCATTGGGTCCGGATGATGTTGCCGTTCTCTGATCGTCCGCTTCAGCTTCCACGCTTAGTTATCGACGAAATGATCATGATGTTCTGCGCTCATCTGAGCCGCACATACCATGGCCGGAGCCAGCCGCCGGAAGAGGTCCTTTTGAAATTTGGCTAGTGCGGTGTTTCTGGGTTTATGATTCTTCGAGCATCATTCCTCCAAATCTGCAACTCCTCATTTGACAATTAATTGACAACCGGACCGTATCCCACAACTCCCTTGTACAGTCCAATGTTCCGTCACCACTGAGAAACCATCGTTCGAAGGTTGCGACGCCATAGGACAGTTTGGCGTATGCAGTCTGCGAAGACTGGGTATTCGTTTTGTCAAGAAATGAGGAGAAATGGAATGAACAGCCAACATTTTGTACGCAATAAGAATCGCAGCCTCACATCCGTTGCAACTCTCGTTCTCGGTTTGTCGCTGGCCGTAACCGCCCACGCACAGCGCTCGGGAAACATCAATCAACTGTTTGCTTTCACCTGTACTAGCGGCTTCCATAGCGACACGTGTCCGCAAGGCGCGCGTCCCGATATCATCCTTCAAGCCTCGGACGGAAATTTTTACGGCGCGGCGCAGGTTACCGATGAGGGCGTCTCCGACCCCCAGGGCGGCACACTTTTCAAACTGACCCCCTCGGGGGAGTTCACCAAGCTCTTTACCTTCACCCAGGGCAGCAGCGGATTCCTGGACGGCAACAATCCCGCAAGTGGCTTTGTGGAGGCCAACGATGGATTCCTCTATGGCACAAACTTTAACGGCGGCAAGCAAAATGACGGCGTGCTCTTCCGGATCAGCAAAACGGGCGCCGATTTCAAGGTTCTCCATAACTTCTGCTCATCCACAAACTGCGCCGACGGCAGTATTCCCAACGGACTCTTGCTGGGACAGGACGGCAACCTTTACGGAACCACACTGGAAGGCGGATCATCGGTCGGCCTGTGCCCAAGCTCCGGCTGCGGCACCATCTTCCGCTTCGAGCCGACGACTGGCGCTTTTGCCGTCCTCCATAGACTGACCGCCGTTGCTGATGGTCATCAACCAATCGGGAGTCTTGAACCATTCGGAATGATTCAGGCCGCCAACGGCAACTTCTATGGTGTCTCGCAGGGACTCGATATCGAAAGCTTCAATGAGGATATCTTCCAATTCACGCTGGCGGGCCAATTCACGGTTCAGTTCAAGTCGGCCTTGAATCATACTGGCATTAGTGGACTGACACAAGGCGCCAACGGCAATCTCTATGGAGCCTTTGAATCCATCGCAGGGCGTGCAGCGGGCGACATCAACTTTTTTGAAGTCAGCACCGGGGGCACCGGCTTCGTGGCTTTTGCGCCATTCACCGCGCTGGTAGGAACGACCACTATTCCTTCGCTCTTCCTGGCTTCCGACGGCAACCTGTGGGATACGAACTTCACAGATTCGGTAGCTACGATGGGCAGCGTCTTCTCGATCAACCCGCAGAATGGAGCTGTGCTCCAGACCTTTGCATTCGACGGCGCCAACGGTGATTCGCCTTTGGCTAGCGTAATTCAGGCCGCGGATGGCAGTTTCGTGGGCACGACGGAACTTGGCGGCACTATCTCCGGGGGGAACAACACCTTCGCCGATGGCACGGTCTGGACTCTGGATGCAGGCTTACCGGCGCCGGCACCCGCCATTACCCTGCTTAACTCGACTAGCGGCAGCGTGGGCTCCACCGTGCTGATAAACGGAAATAACTTTATTGGGACCACCGCGGTCAGCTTCAACGGAGTCAGCGCCTCGTTCCAGGTGCTCAACACCCAGTTTGTCAGCGCAACGCTTCCTGCCGGCGCCACCACGGGTCCGGTCACAGTAACGAACGCCGGCGGTAGGGCCACCAGCACACAAACCTTCACTGTCAACTAGCCGGCGTTAAGTCGGCGACTCCGTTGCCGCTTCATACCTCGCTCAGTAACCAGGACGCGAGCGCTTCGCTAACAACACGCTGGTGAGAACTCAGACCGTTGCGAGTTCTCACCGGCGTGCAGCTTCTAATGGGCCAGCAAGGAACCGTTTTTGCGAAAACATTCGAAGCTTGGGAATACTTGGTCAGACCGAGTTTCGATTGTCGGGGCCTAAGATAGTATTCCTTCACGTCCTCGCCGTGATTGCCTTCGTTTCCAGTTAGACCGAAAATCCGTTCTTTCAGAATTAGCACCACGCTCGTTCCACAGCGCGAGGGCAAAGCAAATCATCTGCCGGCGATCACATATCCGGCCAAGCCGTCTTCATTCCAGCGATAGGGGCGTGAACGCACCTCGTCATGTGGCAAATATTCCCAGGGCGTTCCCATGCGGGCTGTAGTCTTCGCGCACCGTGCCCCATGCGCGTTCGCTGAGGTAGGGTCCCCAACGCTTCCAGTGCTTCTTGCGCGTACTGGATTCAGCCAGTCGAATTTCCTCTTTTGTCATGAAAATATTGGTATTTCAAATCAGGCTTCGCTAAGAAACAATCTCGCCCGAAACTTGCAAATCGCCGCACCGGGGGCCGAGTCCGGTGTCGTTCACCGGGTCGTCGATGCCTGAATCGCCCTGTAGACACTGAGATGGCAACTTGTAGACAAGATCAAAGTGCCAGTCCGTGCTGGACAACGCGCTCTGGACGCTGCGACTCACATCTCCTCCGTAAGCTTCACGATTCACCAGGCATTCACAAGTTCATAACTGACCCAGGCAGCTCTTATTCGCTGCTCCGCGTTACTTTCTCAAATGACTCTTAGGACGCATGTAAACTCTGGCCAAATAATCGCCCTGGGTGCTGACGTCGTGTAAGGAATTGAGATTTCCCCGGCTCAGAACCAGATTAAGCCACTACGACAACCGTTCCCTCAGCCCGGCTAACACAGGGCAGTACAAATCCAGCTTTTTTCTGCTCAGCCGTCAGCCCGGCATCGACGTCCATTTGGACGGCGCCGCTCAGAACTCGCGTTGCGCAGGTACCGCACAGGCCCTGGCGGCAGCCATACGGAATCTGCACCCCATTTTTCTCCGCCAAATCCAGCAGGGTGCCGCCGACCGAAGCCTGACAAACCCTCTGCGAGTGAATGAAGACAACGGTTTCGGCGGGGCGGTTCTCCGGTGAACGAGAGTCCGCGGTCGGGTTGCTCTCCCCGAAACTTTCCTGGAGGATCCGATCCTGGTTGACATCGAGAGTCGACAGAATTTGACGCGCGTTGTCCGTGAATCCTTTGGGACCACAAAGAAAGAAGGTGGGTGAATCCAGATCGGTCACGTTCCTGGTGACAAATTCCTGAGTCAGGCGCCCACTGCGCCCCTTCCAAGTTGGGTCTGGTCTCGACAGGCACACTTCATACTTGAAGTTGGGAACAGATCTGCTAAGCCTCACCAGTTCGTTTTCGAATATGATGTCTGCACTTGTGCGCACACAATATAGGAGCCTCACAGGAGTAGCGAGTTCGAGGTTATCGATATAACGCAGCATCGAAATCATGGGTGTGATCCCACTTCCGGCTGCAACGAGAACTATGCTCTTGTGGAGTGTCTCGTCAAAGTAAAAGCGGCCATACGGTCCGCTTGCTTCCACCGCAAGCCCCGGCTTGGCCCGCTCATTGAGAAAAACAGATACCCATCCATTTTCCATACGCTTGGACGTGATTTCCACGTAGTTTTCGTGGACGGAGGAGGAAATCGTGTAAGAACGCGTGACCCGCCGGCCGTCGATTGTCCACTGGAAGGTCAGAAACTGCCCTGGCTTAGCACGTAATTGTCTTTCCTTTGGAATCTGGAAGCGTAGCGTCTTCGTATCATGGGTCTGCTGCTCGGTCTGTGCCAATAGAAGATTCATTGGGCCCGTCGCGTGTTCGCGGTTCGTTAACAAGGTCGCCTGCGGAGGAATTTCCGGGATGCGCGACTCCATGGAAGCCCCCGACTGCTTCCTCTTCTTAATAACCAAGGCGCATTGGACCAAGCAGACTGCAACCACCACGCCGGTCCCGAGCCTTAGCCCCAGGCTTCCTGGGTTCGCCGAACGAAGAAGTTCTGAGAACGTGGGGATGGCCACAATCACGAACGAAATCACGGAAATAGTTATTCCCAATGCCTTCAGCGACGAATGGCTATGCTCGTAGCGGCGTACGATCAATATTTTGAGCAAAAGCAGAGGCACGAGGACGAGCACAAGCGCGATATGCAGAACCAGGTGCGTAGGCAGGTGACTCGTTATTCCCAAGCCAGAGAGTCTCTGACTCATGCCGTAAGCCATGAGGCAGAGTAGAATCACAAACAAGTAGCCACTCGCCCGGTGAACCGCGACCAAGCGGGTTCTCGTCGTTACTCTGCACGAGGGGTGAGAAGCCTCCAGCATCACCACCACGTTGGCGGCAGCCAGTGTGACAAAGGCAGCGCCGGCGACAATCGCTGAAATATTCGACATAGGCTTCGACCCCTCTGCGCTGCTGACCCGGTTTGCTCAAGCCTCCCCCTGCTTTGGTTAATTTGGGTTGCCGTTCCGTCGACCCGCAGCGGCACTCCGGCTCGACCCTTTGCCCGAATCTGCTTCTACTGACGGTTCTTGGACTTTGCGGAGGAACTTCAGGTCCAGAACGATTGTCGTCTGGTCGCCTGCGGGCGGCGTGCACACGGGGCCGCTGTAGCCTTCTCCTCCACCCTCGTATGCATTCTCACAGTTGCCAGCGTGAGTCGCTGCGATCAACGTTCCTGTGCATGCAGGACCGCTGTAGCCTTCTCCTCCACCCTCGTATGCTGCCTCACAGTGTTGATTTTGCACGACCGACGGCCAATTCGTAGCTTGTATTGCATCTGCCAGTTGAGGGAAATCCTCGTCGTCGACGCGGGCTGATCCTGAGGCCTCCACCGCTCTGTTTTTCTGCAGCGCGACTGGAGTCAAGGGGCCCGAAACAAGTGCATCGCTAAAAGTAGGAAACAGAAACGTGATTTCACGAGTTTCATTGTGAAGCACAGGATCGCCGTACACTGGCCCGGCATAGGCTTCGCTTGGCGTCGCTGTAACGGTCCGCTCCACACGAGTCAATGTAAGATCCCCGATGACTCTCAGCTTGCCGTTCCCTGTCCTAAGAATGCGCGAGGACTTGAACGTCAGCAGAGTCTGTTCGGTCCCGTCAGGAACGTAGCCGGCCGGCAAGATACCCTCAGGACTAAGTGCGTGCCCCCACTCCTCATCCGCCGGATAAATACTGAGATCGAAGACCGAGTTGTCCGGGTCGTTCGTGTCCAGCCGTACCTTCCCAGTCACGCGTGCGACACCAGTATTTACTGAATCTGGATTCGCTTTGGAGCCCTGAAACAATTGGGCATTGGACCGGCTGGAGTCGAGAGTCCAGGTATCGCCGGCAAGAGCTAGAGAAGTGAGAAAGCAAGCTGCGAACGCAAATGTTATAGCTCGGTATTTCATGTTATTCCTTCCATTCCTCGTTTGAGACGATTTTAAGTAGCGCGATGCTCACTTCTTGCGTCCCTTGACGTTAGGGGCAATTGCGCTCTGTTAGTGTGAACTCGGTCGACGATGATTTATTCCAAGAACTGGGTGGTTTTGTTTCGCAAACGCTCTTTGAGGATTTGCCAGCGCTTCACTTTCAGCTAGTCCATTCGACCAGCCAACGTAAAAGGGCCGCCGGGTGATGCACGGATTTAATTCTCGGTCCTGAGGATACTGGTGCGGTTGTTCAGTTTCTCATCAGGACATCTTCCGCAGGCTCCCGAGAGTGGAAGATTACCGATACCACCCAGTTCCGCATACTGCGTCCAGAGGTCAGACTCGATCAGTTCGGCTGCCGCTAGAAACCTTAGGATGGCGACATCGCCCGAATTGAGGGAACCGCTTCCAAGAGTACTGGATTGTGCGCGGGCCAAAGTTCCGTTTGCTAACAAAGCGGCGCCCACTACTGCGCCTCCTGCCAGCAGACCACCTTTCAGAAAAGAACGGCGGTCGACTGAACTGCCGGTAGATGGGAGAAGCTGCTTTTTCTTCATATTTATGCTCATCCTTCCTCGACTACAAAGTTTTCCAAACTATGGGTTAGACTCGTCGGCACAACGACGAGATACGAGAGGCATTTCATTTGATTGTCAACTCTTTGCAAACTCGCAGTGACAAATGCCAAGGCAATGTTCAAGAGCGAGAGTTAAGTTGAAGACCGACATGCGACTCTTCTATCTCACTTTCTACAGGTCTGATTTCTTCCATCTGCACGCAGAACCCGCGGTGCAGGCTGTGGGTTGAATGTCGTTGACCGACCCGAGGGGAAGCTGGGCGGCGGCAGAAAGAGTCAGCGAGAAGAATATGAGTGCCAATGTTTTCATAATTTCAATCCTGTAATGGCCCACGGTGCCCGGGCGCACCGGAGTGCGCCCTGGCAGAGGCTGGCCTGTTTTAGTTGATGGTGACGGTTACGGCACTGGAATGGCTCAACGAGCCGGAGGTCCCGGTAACCATTACAGTGGTTTGAGATGCTGAGGTTGAGGGGTTGTTTGAAGTGCTCGACTTGCTGCCGCATCCTAGACTGAAGAGTGAGATGACCAACAGCAACCCTAATACGCTCGCACCCACGATGCTCTTGCTCCCGAGCAGTTTTCGCTTGCGAGTTGTGAACAGAGTGCCGAACAAACCCAAGCCGGGGAGTAGCAGCCCCAAGCGCGGCGCGTAGTACCCGTTGCTCGGCGGAGTTGAGGCAGCAGATATAGTCAACGTTGAGGACGCAGCGCTCGAACCGGGAGAGATGGTTGAAGGGCTTAGAGAACAAGTCAACCCGGCGGGCGCAGAGCAGGTCAGCGTGATCTGACTATTAAAGCCTCCCGCTGCAGCGGCGCTGACCATTAGCGTAACCGAGCCGCCCTGGCTGACCGTTGCGCTGGAAGACGAAAGATTCAACGAGAATCCGCTTCCAGCGGCAGCTGCAGGTGCCAGGCTAGCGAACACTGCCGTTGCGCTTCCTCCAGCAGGGAAATTCGGTTGCCCGGCGCTGCCTCCAGCGGTTATGTAAAGAGTGCCAGCAGCGCCTGGGGCATTGTTGGCACCACCTCCTCCGCCAAACACCATATCCCACATGCCGGGGTTGACCAGCACCTTGCCGGACGAGTCGGAGAGTTGACCCTGAAACTTTCCTGTGGTGTCGAATGCGCTGATCGTACCATCGCCGAAATTTCCTACGAGAATGTCGCCGGCGAAGCTTCCGAAGCTAGCTGGAGCCTGCACTACGCCCCAGGGCGCGTTGAGGTTGTTACTGGCGCCGGCGGCGACGAAAGTGCTCATGAAGTTGCCGTTTGCGTCGAAGATATCCACCTGCCCAGCGCCAGCGCCGGGGACAGCGTCGTGCTTCGGCGTATCCTGCATCGCATAGGCGACGTAGATCTGGTTGCCAATGACGTGTATGCCGTGCGGAGCAAAACCGGCGGGAAGGGTTGGATCGGTGAAGCTGCCGCCCAACGAAGTGAGGGTGTAGTTCGAATCGTAGACGTCTACCTTACCGCTGTTGAAGTTGGCCGCCAACAGATTGGTGCCGAGCAATGCGAGACCTTTGTAAACCGCGCCGCTGGCGGAATTATCTTTGCCGACAATCCCAGTGTTGCTTGAGCCATTCCAATAAACAATGAGGCCATCCTCAGTATCGAAAATGAACGAGCCGCCGCTGAAGTAGGAGCCGCTGGCGTTGGCCACGGTTCCCGTCGGGCAACCAGGACTGCAATTGCCGTTTGGATTGCTTGCAGCCCCGGGTATCGTGACCACCAACCCGGCGTCTTTATTGCCATTTTGGTCATAAAGCGTGGAGACGCCGCTGTTATTGTCGGCGATCCAGAAATCTTGCCCGGGAAGAACCGAGATTCCCCAGGGGTTCGAGAGTTGAGTGTCTGTGGTGGTGGCTACGCCGGTAACATTGGAGACCAGGTTGGTCTGGGAATAGCCGGCCTGCTGCGCCCACAAACCTGACGGAATCGTCAACGCCGTGAGCAAACCGAATAACAAGAGTGCTTTCTTCATGTTGTCCTCCTTAACTTTTGTGATTTGTACGACGTTGCTGAATACCGTTGTTTTCTTTTCTACCGTGAAGCTGGGGTTGCGGGATGGAGGGGGAGTTCAGGGCAAACTGATATACTTCCTATTCCCGAACTCCCCATCACAACCGTATGAAAGCCGCTGTTCTGCTCGGGTTAGCTACCGCCAGAGGAGGACACAATGGAGTGCTCCTTTTTCTGGGCTAGCGTGACCATCGCCCGCGGTACCACGAAGGAATAGACGCCTCCCGGCGTCTCAGCCTCGCTCAGAAAGTGCTTGCCCCCTATCTGCTCGAAACTAAGCTTTGGTTGCCCAGAAGGAGTTTCATCGACGGCGATAGGAAGAACAAGCGCGCCATTGCCGTAGCCGCGAATTGCGATGCCTGAAGATGCGTCAACCGAGAGACGGCCAATCGTGTATGTGCCCGCAGGCAGGGTCGCGCCTCCAGCGACGAACTCAAACGGAACGTTCACACGAACTCCCTTGGTGTCCTGAGCGCGGGCACTTATGCCCAACCCAAGCAGGCAAGTCAGAGTAAGTACAGCTGTCAAATATGATTTCTTCATGATTTCTCCGTATTGAAATGGTGTTGCTTGTGCATTAGTGATAACTGCGCTCGTGAGGCTCTATTCCACAAGTGCGTCCTGATCCTCGTTTATCAACCGTGTTCAACAACTTATGTGAGTTAGACGCGACGACTAGAGGCGAGATGCGGACGGAATGTCATTTGATTGTCAACTCTTCGTCGAGATCTCGTAAACGCGCGTGGCGGGAACGCTAGTGGGAGTACGGGGAGAAGAAAAACGGCGTCGCACAGCCTGGCGATCTGGCGATATTACTGTGATGTATACATTGTGGAGTCAATGGTCGACGTTATCGGTGGCTGCCGTCAGGAGTCGCGGCATGCACCGTACTCAGTAACGTTGATCGAGTGTGTCGGATACGTCGACTTGCGCAAGCACTCGGCAGAAAGGCCGAGAAGCCGGCCTGTTTGCTTGGATGAAGGGAATAACTGCGCTCGGGCAGGGTGTGGTCGCTCTCTGAAGTACTTGGTCAGACCCTCTCGAAGCTGCAGCCGAGCTCGCCATAGCCGCGCCTTCACTGCGGTGTGACTCAGATCCAGCACTTCTACTGTCTGATCTATGGTGAGACCTTCGACATCCCGCAACACAAAGACCGTCCGCAAGATTGGGCTTAGCTCTTCCAAGCAGTTTGTCAGGATGTCTCGTAATTCAGACGCCCAGTAACACTGTTCCGGATTAGGAGCCCAGTCGGCGACCTCTTTGGGAAGCACATCGCCATCTGCCTGAAAATCCTCGTCCAGGGACATCTCTTTAGCGCTGCGCTGTTTGCGCAGCTTCATCAGCGACTGGTTCACGGTGATGCGAAAGAGCCAGGTTGAGAATTTGGAATCCTCGCGGAATGCGGACAGGTTTTGGTAGGCCTTCAAAAATGCTTCCTGAACTGCATC
>Ga0187863_10000159_pt1 | contig 59739 bp, 53 predicted proteins | sample June2016WEW_11_1_FD_132975 | JGI IMG/M metagenome (GOLD analysis project Ga0187863, IMG submission 132975) | Peatland microbial communities from SPRUCE experiment site at the Marcell Experimental Forest, Minnesota, USA - June2016WEW_11_10 | ecosystem: Environmental > Terrestrial > Soil >...
ATCCACTCTGGCCGGTGGAGCGGTTGGTCGCGGAACCCTATCATGCATTGGACGCGCCGCCCGGCGCCGCTGAGCGCCGCATCAACGTCGCCACGGTGCTCGAGCAAGTCGGGTTGTCGACCGGCGACGCGCGGCGCTACCCGCACGAGTTCTCCGGCGGCCAACGCCAGCGGATTGCCATCGCGCGAGCGTTGATATTGAAGCCCGCGGTGATTGCGTTCGACGAGGCCGTGTCCGCGCTCGATGTTCTGGTCAGGGCCCAGATTCTCGAACTGCTCGCGGAACTCGCGCAACGGCTGCGGCTCGCGTACCTTTTTGTATCGCACGATCTCAACGTCGTCGAGTCCATTTCGGACCGGGTGTACGTCATGCGGCGGGGCCGCATCGTGGAGGAGGGCCCGACGCAAGCCGTATTCGGGTCGCCACAGCATGCGTACACGAAAAAGCTGTTGGCGGCCACGCCGCGGATCGGCCGGCCGCTTTAACGCCGCCGCTGCGAGCCGCCGGCCGGCCGCAGCCCGACCCGCCCCGGGTTCCTATGGTAGAGTCGCCAGGGCCGGTGCCCACCGATAACGACGCTCACTTCCGGCAAAGGAAGGCACATGAGATTGAATTGCGTTTTTCTTATCGTGGTTCTGTCGACCTCGTTCGGAATTGCCGGAGCGGATGAGCTCAAGCCTCCGCCGGCCAAAGAAGGTCTTTGGGAGACTCACAGTACGCACACCGAGCAGGGCAAGACCGTTGCCGATCGGCCCGTGAAGATGTGCCAATCGAAGGAGACCACGAAGTCGATGCAGGCACGCGGGGAGGAGATGAGGAAAAACAACGATTGCACTTCTCACGTCACTCAACCGTCGCCCAATACGTACGTGGAGGAAAGTCGCTGCACCAAAGGGCCAAACGCCGGTGCGACCACGAAAGTCGTTTACACGAATCAAGGCGACACGGCCTCCCATACGGAGATGCACATGGAGGTGGGCAAATCCGAAACCGTGGTGATCATCGACGCGAAGTATCTGGGCAGCTGTCCGGCCGGCATGAAACCGGGCGACCTGATGATGGACGACGGCAAGATAATCTCCGGCGCGAACTGACCAATTCCTACGGCCATAAGGGGCGCGGCCATGAGTCAGGGAGCCCGCGGAGTCGTTTGCCGCGAATTGAATGAGCCGGTACTCGTCGAGCCCATCACGGTGGACTTGCCGAACCGCGCCGAAGTCATGGTGAAGGTGGCGGCTTGCGGCGTGTGCCACTCCGATCTCTCCGCGACCAACGGTACCATTGCCATGAAGCTGCCGCTGATACTCGGACACGAGGCCGCGGGCGAGGTCGTACACGTCGGAGAGGGCGTGACCGAGTTCGCGCCCGGCGACCACGTGGTGTCCTCGTTCGTGCACATGTGCGGCAAATGCAGGTTCTGTGCGATGGGGCGTCCCGTGCTGTGCCTGAACCAGGGCAAAGCGACCAATACTTTGCCTGATGGGACACTGCGCACCCGCGACGCGAGCGGCCAAGCGCTCAACATTTTCTCGGGCTGCGGCGTGATGGCGGAGTACGCGACGCTCGCGGTCGAGAACGTCGTCAAGATCGATCGGGAGATCCCGCTTGCCTGCGCCGCGCTGGTCGGATGCGCCGTCACCACCGGCGTGGGGGCGGTGTTCAATACGGCGCGCGTCGTACCGGGCTCGAGCGTGGTGGTATTCGGCTGCGGCGGCGTCGGGCTCAATGTGGTTCAAGGGGCGCGCATCGCGGGGGCCGCGCGCATCGTCGCCGTCGATGCGCTCGCGGCCAAGCTGCAAATGGCGCGGCAATTCGGCGCGACGGATACGCTGGTCGCCGCGCCCGGCGAGGATCTGGTGAAGCCGATCAAGAAACTCACCGGCGGCGGAGCGGATTTCGCCTTCGAATGCGTGGGAGCAGGCGAGATCGCCGCCCTCGCGTACCGCTCGCTCGCGCGAGGCGGGACCGCCGTGGTGGTCGGCATCGCGAAACCGAGCGACCTGACCACCGTGCGCACCATGAGCCTGCCCTTCGAGGAGAAGACCCTCACGGGAAGTTTCTACGGCTCGTGCGTGCCGCGCGTCGATTTTCCACGATTGCTGTCGCTCTATATGAGCGGCCGGCTAAAACTCGACGAACTCATCACTCATCGATACACGATCGAGCAGGCACCCCAGGCCTTCGCCGACCTCGTCGCCGCGAAAAACGCGCGCGGAGTCATCGAGCTCTGACCGTCACGCCTGATAGTGACCCGGCGAAAGACCCAGCCGCCGCTTGAACATGGTCGCAAATGCGGCCGGGCTGTCATAGCCCAGATCGAGCGCGAGAGACGTTACCGTCTCGCCGGCCGCGAGACGCGGCAATGCGATCAAAAGGCAGGCTTGCTGGCGCCACTCGGCGAAGCTCATACCCGTCTCGCGGCGAAAGCTGCGCGTGAAGGTCCGGCGGCTCAGCTTCAGCTCGTCCGCCCAATCGGCGATCTTCGCGTGCGGCGTCGGACACTCGAGAAAGGCGTGGCACTTGCGCGCCAGATCAGGCGCCAGCGGAAACGGCACCGCTATCGGAATCACCGGCGCCCGCTCGAGTTCAGCCAGCAACAGCTCGATGACCAGATGATCGCGGCCGTTGAGGTCATATTCCCTCGGCAGCTGGGTGGCGGCTCCCAGGAGATTGCGCAGCAGCGCAGACACCTCGATCACCCGACAGGCCGAGCCGAGCGCGCCGCATACGCCGGGCTCGATCAGGACACTGCGGGTGCTGACCGCACCGACCATGCGCACCGCGTGGGGCGTGCCGCCCGGAATCCAGACCGCGCGCTCGGGCGGCGCAACCCAAGCTCCCTGCGGCGTGCTGACCGCGACGACTCCACTCGCGGCGTAGAGCAGCTGGCCGCGCCGATGCTGGTGGGTCTCGAGCTCGAATGAGGGCGGATAGTCGTTGCCGATGGCCACCACCGGTCGGGCAACGTCATCGTGGTCGTTGGGATTGATTCGCTGCAACATGGCCCACTCAAGAAGGTAATCGGCCCAATCAGTATAGCGGGCCGAGAGTCGACATCGTATCGTAGCGGGCCCCAAGTCTGGAGCGCGCATGCAAGAGCGGGTGTTGAGCCAAATCGGAGATCGAGCCGGGATACGGGCCGAGCACACCGTGTTTGCGGTGATCATTGCGATCAGCGTCGGCCATTTGCTGAACGACATGATGCAGGCACTGCTGCCCGCGATCTATCCGAACCTGAAGGCCGATTTTGGCCTGACCTTTGGCCAGATCGGCATCGTGACTCTCGTCTATCAGGTTACGGCGTCGATTCTGCAGCCGCTGGTGGGGCTGTATGCGGACCGGCGCCCGACGCCGCTGGCGCTGCCGGGCGGTACGCTATTTTCGCTGGCCGGTTTGCTGGTGCTCTCGATCGCGCACAGCTATGTCTTGCTGCTCGTCGGCGCAAGCCTGCTAGGCGTGGGCTCATCGGTGTTTCATCCGGAATCCTCGCGCGTCGCGCGCATGGCCGCGGGCGGCCGCCATGGTCTGGCGCAGTCATGGTTTCAGGTCGGCGGCAACATCGGCCAGGCGCTGGGGCCGCTCGCCGCCGCGTTGGTTGTGGTGCGCTGGGGACAGTCCAGCCTGGCATTCTTTGCGCTGCTGGCGCTGGTGTCCGGAGCGATCCTCTGGAATGTGGGAGTCTGGTACAAACACCACGGTTTGGCGCGGCTGAAGGCCGCCGCCGCGCACAGGCATAAGCACACGGCCCTGCCGCCAGGCAGTGTCCGCCGCGGGATGAGCGTGCTGCTGCTGCTGGTGTTTTCCAAGTACGTGTACCTCGCCAGTCTCACCAGTTACTTCACTTTCTATTTGATGCATCGCTTCGGTCTCTCGGTGCGGGATGCGCAGCTCGAGCTGTTTGTGTTCAGCGTCGCGGTCGCCGTCGGCACGATCCTGGGCGGCCCCTTCGGCGATCGCATCGGCCGAAAGCGAGTCATTTGGTTCTCGATCTTGGGTGCGCTGCCGTTCACTTTGGCGCTGCCCTACGCGAACTTGTTTTGGACAGGTCCTCTGGTAGTGCTGATCGGATTGATCCTGGCCTCAGCCTTTCCGGCCATCGTGGTGTTCGCACAGGAACTCGTGCCGGGCAAGGTCGGCATGGTGTCGGGCCTGTTCTTCGGGCTGGCCTTCGGTGTGGGCGGCATCGGCGCGGCCGCCCTCGGCGCGCTCGCCGATGCCTGGGGCATCGAGCGCGTCTATGACCTGTGCTCGTTCCTGCCGGCGTTCGGGCTGTTCGCGGGATTGCTGCCCGACATCGAGCGGCGGCCCGCGGCCGCCCGCTGATCGGGCCGAGCAGCCGCTCAGCGGGCGCTGTTTCCCAGGTTGGCGTCGAACCAATCGACCACGCGGGTCATCACGTCGATCTGATCCTCATGCCGATAGAAGATGTGGCCCTCGTCGGGATAGACGACGAACTCGGTCTTCACTCCGTGGCGCCGCAGCGCGTGCCAGTATTCGTATGATTGAGTGATGGGCACCTCGGCATCGCGATCGCCGCCGACGATCAGGGTCGGTGTGTGCACGTTCTTGATGAAGGTCATCGGCGAGCTGCGCTCGTAAACCTTGGGGTCGTCGTAGACCGAGGCGCCGAAGAAAGGAAGCATCCAAGTGTCGATGTCGTTCGTGCCGTAATAGCTCAGCCAATCCGAGATGCCGGCGCCGGCGAAGGCCGCCTTGAATCGATCCGTCTGCGTGAGCGCCCACATCGTCATGTAGCCGCCGTAGCTCCAGCCGAAGATGCCGACCCGCTCCCGATCGACCGGCGCCTGCCGCTCCACCGCATCGAGCCCGCTCAGGATGTCGCGAAGGTCGCCGTAGCCGAAGTCCTTGACGTTCCCCCGCGTGAAACGCTCGCCCTGCCCATAGCTGCCGCGGGGATTGGGCTTGAACACGAAGTAGCCTCGATGGGCGAGCGCCGCATCGAAGGAATTGAATTTCGCGGGGAAGATCGGATAACTCGCATGGGCCGGCCCTCCGTGCACATCGACCAGGAGCGGATAACGCTTGCCGGGCTCGACGGTCGGCGGCTCGACGAGCATTCCCTGGATGTTCAGGCCGTCGTTTGTCCAGGAGACGTTGGTCACTCGACCTGTGAGCCGCGGCACGGCGGCGTTGGCGCGCGTGATCGGCCGCCATTTTCCGGGCGGGCCGGTCTCGACCTCCGGCGGCGAGGTGTAGGACTGGCGGATGACGGCCGAGACGCGTCCGTCCCTCGACAGCGAGATGCCGGAGTCGCCGGGCGTCAATTCGAACACATTGTTCGCCCAAATCATTTCCGGGCCGCGCCAGAGCTCGCGCTGCGTGCCGGAACCCGCGTCGATGGAGGCGAGCACCTCGTCGCCCGCGGCGAACTCGGTGGCGATGATTCGTTGGTCGGACCCGTTCCAGGTGATGGTCTGCACGGAGGCGGCAAGATCCGGCGTGAGGTCGACGGGCGCGCCGCCGGCGGCATCGATCCGGTAAAGATCTCCTCCGGTGATGCCTTCGTCGCTCATGATGCCGCCGATGTAGGCGATCCGCTTACCGTCTCCCGACCATCGCGGCGAGGCCATCTGCAGGTCGGGCTTGAGGAGCCGGGTGACGGCGCCGCTCGCTGCATCGATTAGATCGAGCTCGGCGAGCCACCAGTTGTCGTCGCCGGAGCCATGCGCCGCCGTGACCGCGAAACGCGTGCCGTCCGGCGACCAGTCGAACTCATAGACGTTGAGATCCGCGGGGCCGAGCAGCTTGACCGTTCCGCCCGCGGCGGGGACCACCGCCAGGCGCTGCTCGTACACCGTCGAGGAGAGAACACCTGCGTCGCGTCCGAGTGGATTGAGCGGCCCCGGGGTCTTCGGCGCGCCTTCGGAATAAAGAAATGCGATCCGGCTGCCGTCGGGCGACCAGCGCGGAGTATCGAGGGGTCCGTGCGCCGAGGTGATGACTTTGACTTCCCGGGTATCCGTCTGCGCGACCGCGATCTGGGGCTGACCGTGAGCGTCCGCCGTCACGAATGCGATGCGCTTTCCATCCGCCGACCAGGCGGCTCCATGCTCGTCGCACACCGATCCCGGACACGCCGTCAGGCGTGTGACACCGGTACCGTCCTTCGCGTTCGCCAGCCAAAGCGCCGAGACGTCGACCTCCGCGCCACCCTGCCGCCCCGTAATCGACGTGCTGTAAATGACCCGTTTCCCATCGGGCGAGATTGCGGCTTCGCCGAACGAATGGATCGACGCGAGCGCGTCCAAGATAGTCGAGACGTGCGTCGGCTCCGCGGGAGCGGAGGCTGCGAATGCAAAAAGAAAGAGCGCCATCGGGAGTCGATGCCGAAACCGCATGAGCTTTGATCCTAGTTCGGAGTTATTGGTGGGCTGTCGTCGAGCAGTCCGCACGATAGACGAAAAGCGAACGCGAGTCTCATTTTAGGGGTTTTCCCTACATCTAAATCAAGCAGATACATGCATTTGCGAGGGCTCGCACAATGAGGGAGACCCGCAATATGTAAACGTCGCGGGCATGTGCTCCGCAGGGTCAGCTGGGAGGGTCCGCAGACTGCCCGGCAGGCCCTGCAGCGGAATGGCTTGCGTCCCGCGCGCCCCCTGGACCTGGCTGTTGGGTTTCCTGCTCGTGGCGCTCGCGGGGCGCGTGCAAGCCAACACGTGCTCACCGGCGACGAGTGCGGGTGCGGCGCCGGCCGATTACCAGAATTATTGCTGGCTGGACTTCTCCGGATATTCCGATGCGCAGGCGCAAGCCGGAGGGCAGCCCTTCACCTTCACGCTGCCCGACGGTTCGACGCTGAATTTGACGCTGCAAGTCAGCACGAACCGCGGCAATCCCGCGCTCAACGCCCATGTCGTGCCGTCCTGGTCGGGTTCCGCGATCGGGCACACCGGTTTCATCGGGGTTCCCGGCAACCCGGTGCTGTATGAATCGCAGAGCGGGTCGACGGTGCGGCTGGTGCTCAACAATATCTCCGTCACGCCCCCGCCCGGCAGCGGCGTCACCGACACCTACGCGATCGTTGCCGCCGACGGCGAATCCACCAATCAGGGTGAGTCGCTGCAGTTCACCACCAACGGCAGCCCCTGGTCGCAGGTGGCGCAGATTCCCTACGGCAACAACTACCCCGCGGTAGCGGGGCTCAACAGCAACACGGTGACCGAAACCGGTGTGGCGGGCAACGTCGGAGCGTTTGCATTCGCCTCGCTCAACAACCCGACCGTCATCTCGGCGACGCTCGTGGGCGGCGGGCTGCAGGGCGTCGTGTTCGCGGTGCGCTACGCGTCGGTCGCACTGTCCGCCCAGTTCACCGGCGCACGCGCCAACCCTGCGGATCAATTCACTTACCGCATCAGCACGCCGAGCGGACAGATTCTCGGCGCCGGCACCACGACCGGCGCCGGAGCAGGGCCGTTCCCTGCGGCGAGCCTGTCGACGATTGCCGCGGGATACCCGTTCGTGGTCGGCGAGGTGCAGGCGTCCGGAAGCGTCAGTCCGGTCGCGGACTATGCCATTTCGCTCACCTGCACCAATGCATCCGTCGGCGGTTCTTCGACCGCGCTCCCCAACAATCAGGCGGTCAGCACCTACACCTTCCCGACACTGCGCTACGGCGACGCGATCAATTGCCTGTTCACCGACAGCGCGAATCGATCCAACCTGACGATTGCGAAAACCGGACCGCCGAGCGTGGTAGCGGGCGGTGTCGTGAAGTACACGCTCGTGATCGGCAATCAAGGACCGCTCGCCGCCTCGGGCGCGATCGTCAAGGATCCCGCCGTCGCCAATTTCAGCGCCACCGGCGTGGCGTGCACGGCGGCCTCCGGCGGCGCCGCGTGTCCTGCGGCCGTGCAGCTCACGATCGCCAATCTGCAGGGGCAGGGCATTGCACTCCCGACGCTGCCGAACGGCGGCGCCGTCACCTTGGCCGTGAGCGGTAGCGCGGGCACCGCCAACATCAGCAACACGGCCTCGATCACTCCGCCGGCGGGGGTCATCAACAGCAACTCGACCCCCACCTCGACGGCGCTGACCAGCGTCACACCGGCGGCGGATCTGACAGCGAGCCTCGCCTTCCCGCCGAGCGTCAATGCCGGCCAGCCGGTCGCCGGCAAGGTGCTGTTCACCAACAACGGACCGAGCCCGGCGATCGGAACCGTGTTCACGCTGAGTGTGCCCGCCAATCTCGCCGTGCCGCCGGCGCTCGCCGGGCTGCCCGCCGGGGCCGCGTACAACTATGTCCCCGCCACCGGCGTCGTCAGTTTGACGGGCATGCCGACCACCTTGGCTGCCGGCTCCGCGCTAAGTCCGATCAGCGTCAGCTATACGCAACCCGCCGCCGCAAGTTCCGTCGTGACCGCGGCAGTGGGCGCGACGACCGTCGATCCGAATCCCGCCAACAACACCGCGACCGCCACCGTCGGGGGAGCGGACGTGGCGGATGTCGGAGCCAAATTGACCTTCCCCGCGCACGCAAACGCAGGGCAACCGGTCGCGGGGACGCTGGTGTTCTCGAACAATGGACCGAGCCTCGCAAACGCCACCACCTTCACTTTGAGCGTCGCGGCGAATCTCGCCGTGCCGCCGGCGCTCGCCGGGCTGCCCGCCGGGGCCGCTTACAACTATGTCCCCGCCACCGGCGTCATCAGTTTGACGGGCATGCCGACCACCTTGGCCGCCGGCGCAGCGCTAAGTCCGATCAGCGTCAGCTACGCGCAACCTGGGTCCGCGACCTCCACCGTGAGCGCCGCGATCAACAGCTCGACCATCGATCCGAATCCGAGCAACAACTCCGCCACGGCCACGATCACCGGCATTTCCGTTGCGGACGTTGCGACCAAACTGACTTTCCCTGCGCACGTGAACGCCGGCCAACCGGTGACCGGGACGGTGCTGTTCACCAACGGCGGGCCGAGCACCGCGAACGCCACGACGTTCACTTTGAGCGTCGCGGCCAATCTCGCCGCGGCGCCCACGCTCTCCGGTCTGCCCGCGGGCGTCACTAACACCTATGCCCCCGCCACCGGGGTGATCACGCTGACCGGCATGCCGACCAGCCTGGCCGCCGGCGCCGCGCTGAGTGCGATCGGCCTGAGCTACACCCAGCCGCCCTCGGGCAGCTCCACGGTGCACGCCTCCATCGGTACGAGCACGACCCTGTCGGATGCGGGCGCCACCGGCGCCATGGTGACCGTCACCGGTGCCGCGGCCTCGCTGATGGGCACGGTGTTCATCGACAACAACCAAGACGCGATCTTCGATGCGGGCGACAGCACGATCGCCGGTGCGACGGTGCAACTGCTCGAGGGCGCGCGAGTGGTCGCCAGCGCGGTAACCAACGCCGCCGGCGTATACACCTTCACCGGTGCGGCGATGGGCCGTTACTCGGTGGCGGTGATCACGTTGCCGGGCAACTTGAGCGACACCCCGACGCCGGTGGCGGTCACGCTCGGCGGCGCCATGGCCGTCGTCGATTTCGGCGAGATCCCCGCCGGCGCCGGTGGCGCTCTGATGCTGACCAAGACCTCGCCGCTGGTGAACGTCTCCGCCGGCCAGTCCGTGCCGTACACGATCACTGCAAAGAATTCCAGAAATGCGCCGATCGTAAACAGCACGATCACGGATCTGATGCCGGCCGGCTTTCATTTCCGTGGCGGCTCAGGCTCTGTGGACGGCAGGCGTCTCGATCCCGCGGTCAGCGGACGCGAGCTCACGTGGACACATTTGAGCTTCGCGGCGGGCGAGACCAAGACGTTCACGCTGGTGCTCACCGTCGGTGCCGGCGGCGGCGGCGGGGACTTCGTGAATCAGGCGATGGCCTATAACGGCCTAACGCACGGCCTGATCTCGAACGTGGCGAGCGCCACCGTGCGCATCGTCGGCGACCCGACGTTCGACTGTCCCGATCTCATCGGCAAGGTGTTCGACGACGCCAACGCAAACGGCGTGCCGGATCCGGGCGAGAAGGGCATTGCCGGCGTGCGCCTCGTCACCGCTCAGGGACTGTTGGTGACGACCGACGCCCAGGGCCGCTACCACATCGCATGTCCGGTGATTCCGAACGCCGACATGGGATCGAATTTCGTGCTCAAGGTCGACGAGCGAACGCTCCCGTCGGGCTACCGCCTGACCACGGACAATCCGGAGACCGTGCGCCTGACCGCCGGCAAGGTGTCCAAGCTCAACTTCGGCGCCACCATCGGTCGTGTCGTTCGAATCGAGGTGAACGATGCCGCCTACGACGGCAACGCGCTTCGCCCGCAGGTCGACGAACGCCTCGACGCCCTGGTCGAATCGCTCAAGGATCAGGCGTCCATCGTGCGTCTCGCCTACGAGGCGGGTACGGAATCCGACGTGCAGGTGAGCGAGCGCCTGCGGGTCTTGAAGAACGCGGTGACGGTCCTCTGGAAGACGAAGGATTGCCGCTATCCGTTGCGTATCGAAGAGGACATCGTGCGCGGCGCCACGCCGGATGCCGGCAGGGCCGCACCGTGAGCGGCCGGCGGCGCGCATTGGGGATGGTCGCCGGCGGGATACTGCTGATGGCATCGGCCGGCATCGGCCGGGCGCAGAGCATCGATCCCCCGGAGTGCCGCCGCCTGGTCGGAGGCACTCTCGCCTGCACTCGAATCCCCGCGGGCGATGCGCCGCCGAACACCGAACGCGCAGAGCCCGACACCCCGCCGTCCGAGGCGGTGATCGAGCGGCTCGCCGCCGCGGCGGCTGCGATCCCAACACCAGCTCCTGCAACGACGCTGCAGCTCCTCGACACCGCGCAGCGCGCCAACTTCGCGTCCGGGAGCGATGAGTTGAGCGCCGAGGCCCGCGCGGCATTGGACGCGGCCGCCACACGGCTCCGCGATCTGCACCCGCGGCGTGTCCTCGTCACCGCCGATACCGATTCGCAGCGGCTCGTGCGCGAGGCACGCCGACGCTTCGGCACCAATCAGCGTTTGTCCGAAGCCCGTGCGGCGCGTGTCGCGCAGTACCTGGAAGCCGCGCTCGCGCTGCCCGAAGATGCCTTCGCGATTCAGGGATTCGGGGCGAGCCGGCCGATCGCGCGCAACGATACCGACTCCGGACGCGCGCAAAATCGCCGCGCGGCGATCTCGGTGTGGGTCGATGAGCGCGGCTCCCCGGCGCCCGCGGAGGCGCTTCCCACGGCGCGCCCGGCGACCGCGGCGACCGCGAGCTGCATCGGCGATACCGCGGATCAGCTCGCTCCCGTTCGGATCACGGTCGACGGGGTTCCGCTCGATCGGCGCGAAGGCGTCAACGAGGCAGATCGGCAGCGCTGCGTCGACGTGGCTTTGGCACGCGCCGACATCCAAATCCGCTACGATCCGCTGGAGCAAAAGCCGTTCCTGAACGCTCTCGCCATTCCGCAGCAGGGAGTGGTCGGCAAGCCCGTTCGGTTCACCACCTACTCGAACTATCCGCGCTATATCGAGCGCTCGGAAGTGCGGCTGTTCGCGTCGGATCAGAGCGTTCAGCAAAAGCCGCTCGCCGTCATACCGGTGCGCATCGGCGGCTTCGGCGAATGGGTGCCCCCCGCATTCCACGATCCGTTGCTGCATTTCACGCAGGCCCTCGCCACCCCGCACTACGTGACCTACGTGCTGCGGGTCTACGACCGTGCTGGTCACTTCGATGAGACCAAGCCGCGGCGTCTCGACTTGTCGAACACGGCTGCGGTGCCGACGCCGGACTCGATGAAATTGGCTCAAGACACCGAGCGGCTGGCATACGGCGACAACACGCTAGTTCTCAGCAACATTCCCGTGCACGGCGGCGCCGTGACCGTGAGCGGCAGCAACGTGCCTCCAAGCGATTCGGTCGCCGTGCTCGGCATGCCGGTGCCCGTGGACGATCAACGACATTTCGTCGCGCGGCAGATCTTGCCGGGCGGACCGCAACGAGTGACCGTCAATATCCTGAACGAGCGCGGAGAGGGACTCGAATTCTCGCGCAACCTCAGCATTGCGACGGACGACTCTCTCTTCGTGGGCCTCGCCGACCTCACCGCGGGAGCCGGCAGCGTCAGCGGACCGATCGAGCTGGTCACGGGCGATCCGAATCTGGCGCGGCGCGATTACGTGAACGGCCAGCTGGCGTTTTATTACAAGGGCCTGGTCAAGGGGCAGTGGATATTGACCGCGGCTGCCGACACGCAAGAGCAGCCGATCAAGGATCTGTTCAGTAATTTTGCCAGCAAGGATCCCGAATATCTCCTGCGGCGGATCGATCCGGACCGCTACTATCCGGTGTACGGCGATGACGGCACGACGGTGCAGGATGCACCGACCTCCGGCAAGTTCTACGTGCGTCTCGACAAGGGCGATACCGCGGTGCTGTGGGGTGATTTTCAGAGCCGGCTCACGGGCACGGATTTCATCCAATACACCCGCACCCTGTACGGGTTGAGCGTTCGCTATCGCTCGCCGGAAAGCACGGCACTCGGCGAGAAGAAGCGCTCCGTGGATGCGTTCTGGGCGGAACCCGGAACGCTCGACTCACGGCAGGAATTTCGCGGCACCGGTGGATCGCTGTATTACCTTCAGAACCAGGACATTTCCGTGGGGTCGGAGCAGGTCTGGGTGCAGGTCCGCGACCGCGATTCCGGTCTGGTGCTGTCCGTGACGCAGCTGGTGCCGGCGCAGGACTACGACATCAACTACATGCAGGGCAGCATCTTGCTGCATAGCCCGCTGCCGGCGACCGCCAACGCGCAAATGCTGGTGCAGTCTGGGCCGCTCGGCGGCGATCCGGTGTATCTCGCCGTGACTTACGAATATGTCCCGGATTTTTCGAGCGTGAGCTCGCTCTCCGTCGGCGGTCATGCGGACGAATGGTTCGGCGATCACCTCGAGCTCGGCGTGTCGGACTTTCATCAAGGGGATCCGGGCGAGGAACAGGATCTGCGCGGCGTCAACGGCACGTACCGCTACAAAGCGGGGAGCTACATCAAATCCGAATACGCCTACTCGGATGGCGTCGGCAGCCCCATGCTGACCTCCGTCACCGGCGGTCTATCGTTCAATCCGGTGACCACCAATGGCAGCCCCGCGAGCGCCGAGCGTGTGGAAACGGCGGTCGATCTGTCGGAAGTCACGGATTCGATCAAGGGGCGAATCACTGCGTACTACCAAGACCGCGGCGCCAACTTCTCGGGTCCGGGTGAACTCACGCCGGGCATGGCCGTGCGCCAGGACGGCGCCTCGGTCAGTGTGCCGCTCGACGCGGCGACGCAGGTCGCGGGCAAGTTCGACAGTGCGGCTGCGGGTGCGCAAAGCATCACCAGTGGCGCGCTCGGAGTCGAGCACCAACTCGGCGAGCACTGGCGAATGGCCGTCGGCGCTCGCGTGGACGACCGCGAGAACGTGGTGGCCGACGCAAGTCCGACGCTCTCCGAGAACGGCCGCCGCACCGACGTCGCGGTGACCGTCGGTTATCAGCCGAGCCCCGGCAAGGTGCAGCCGGTCGGCGGCTCGGTACTCGGCCCGTCAATGCGGACGGACAATCCCGTCGGCACCGGCCCGGCGTCCGTCGCCCCTGCCGCTACGACTACTACGACTACTGCTACGACCGCGGCGGCCGCAGGGCCGGCCACCGCCGGAGCCGGCGTGTCCGCCGCCGCGTCGGCGGCTCTGCGCCCGCCGTGGGACGTCTATGGGTTCGTGCAGGACACTACGCAACATACCGACTCTCGTCCGGAGAACGATCGCGCCGGCGTAGGCGGCACCTATCAAATCTCCGATGCGGCCCGCCTCGGCGCCGAGGCCTCGGACGGCGGCCTCGGATTTGGCGGCAAAGTCTCCACCGACTATCACCTCGACGATCGCAGCAACGTCTACCTGAACTACACGCTCGCGGCGGACCAGCCCGATGCCTTGAACGATGGGCGCGAGGGCACGCTCACCACCGGCACCCGCTACCGCTACAACGACGCAACCAGTGTGTACGGCGAAGAGCGCATGCAGACCGGCAGCGGATCCGACGATCTGACCCGCGTCTACGGCGTGGATTTCACGCCGAACAAGCAATGGACCTACGGCTTGAAGTTCGAGCACGGCACGATCTCCGATCCGCTCGCCGGCGACATCCTGATGACCGCCGTCAGCGCCACGGTGCAATACTCGAAGGACCGCATCAAGTACGGCGGCGCGCTCGAATACCGCAACGACGATGTCACGGTGGGCGCCGCCGCCTCCTCGAGCACCGGCACCGAGGCGGCGGCCGGTACGACGCCATCGCTGAGCGCGACGCTCGCCGGCCTGCCGAGCGCGGGCACGGCCGGGTTGGCGACGGGCGCCTCGCACACGGTACTCACGCGAAACAGTCTGTCGTATCAGCTCGATCAAGACTGGCGCTTGTTCGGCAAGCTCAATTGGTCGCAGACGGAGGGAGCCGCCGGCTCGACCTTGAACGCCGCATACCACGAGATCGCGTTCGGAGCCGCGTGGCGGCCGGTGCATGATGATCGCTGGAACACGCTGTTCAAACTCACTTTGCTGGATGACCAGCCCTCGGAGGCGCAATTGAGCGCAGTGGGCAACGTCATCGACTATGCGCAACAGAGCCGGGTGGTCGACATCGACACCATGTATCAGACGACCCGCTGGCTCGCCCTCGGGTTCAAGTACGCGATCCGCAACGGCGACCTCAAGCCGACACAAACCGTCGGCAACTGGTTCGCGAGCGAAGCGCAACTCTGGATCGCGCGCGCGGACGTGCTGGTGGTGCGCGAATGGGACGGCATGCTGGAGCTTCGCCGACTCTCGATCCACGAAACCGGCGATGAGCGCACCGGCGCGTTGGTCGGCGCCTATCGGCACATGGGTGATCATCTAAAAATCGGCGTGGGATATAACTTCACCAACTACTCCGACAATTTGACCGACCTCAACTATCGACGGCAGGGTTTTTTCGTCAACACCATTGGTAAGTTCTGATCGGGTTACATAACGCGTCTCAAGTTGCGACAGGCAGGGTGATATTTGATCGGGGCGGTTGCCACCGATCGAAGATCGCACGACCATCATCAAAGATCATTCCTTTTGGATGCATCGAGCAAGGGGTGGCGTATGCAGCACAACGGCATCGGTCAATCGATCGGACGGACAATTGCTTCTATTCCATTTCACACAATGCCCGGCATCGGGTGGCGGATGCACATGTCCAAAATTGCCGCGGAGATCCGGCCTGTGTCGCCAGTTCGCGCACCGCGACGCTGACGCCACCGGAAAAGGAGGTGACCGTATGAAGTCCATTCTGTTCATTCTGGTGGCTCAGCTGCACACGGGTGGTACTCAGACCGTGGCCGCGTACCCGAGCCTGGAGCAGTGCAGAGATGCACTCAAGGTGGCAGCCACGAACGTCGCAGCGGACTACACATGCGAGGCAACGCCGGTGGAGGGGACGTGGTCGCGCAAGGATTCGCGCTACTTCATGGTGCGGGAATAAGTCGCGCTGTTGATATCATGGTACATTGGTACCATGACCGACGATGAGTTTCTTCATGCCCTCGAGACCTGTGAGTTGCCCGCCACCGACTTCGGGCATGCAGCGCATATGCGGGCGGCCTATCTGTACCTGAGAGGGGCGTCGCTGGACGATGCGCTCGACGCCATCCGATGCGCGCTGCAGCATTACGTGGCTCATCTCGGCAAGGCGGACCGTTATGACGAAGGGATGACCAGGGCGTATGTGGCGCTCATCCATCGACGCATGGCCGAGAGAGGGGATGGCGGAGGATGGACCGCGTTCGCCGAGGCGAATCAGGATCTGTTCGCCATCCGCGTCGGCCGAACTCCCGGTCAGGAAAACCCGCCGGCTCGCGATTCCGACGCGTCATGCTAGTCTTATGCAAATGAACAATGCTCGAACCCGCGCCGAGGCTTCCCGACATCGGACCGCGCTTGTCGCCGGAGCGCTGATTGCGTGGCTCGGCGGCGTGCAGCTCGCCGACGCCACCGTATTCACGCTCAAAGACAAAGACGATGCGGTCTTCGGCGATGACCAGACGGTCACGACCGTTTATGAAGATACGCTCTATGACCTGGCGGCGAAATACAGCCTCGGGTCAGAGGAGATCATCCGCGTCAATCCCGGAATAGATCCGTGGATTCCGGGCGCGGGCAAACAAGTCATCATCCCAGGGCGGCACATTTTGCCGCCCGGCCCGCACGAAGGCATCGTGGTGAACCTGCCCGAGCATCGGCTCTATTACTATCCGAAGCCCAAGCGCGGCGAGCCGCAGGAAGTGATCACGTATCCCGTCAGCATCGGCAAGATGGATTGGCGCACGCCGCTCGGATTGACGCATGTGATCGGCAAGCAAAAAGATCCGACCTGGTACCCGCCGGAATCGGTTCGAAAGGAGCATGCGGCCAACGGCGATCCCTTGCCGGCGAGCGTGCCTCCGGGTCCGGACAATCCGCTCGGGCAATACGCGATGCGCCTGGCGGCGGGCAACGGTACGTATCTGATTCACGGGACGAACAATCCGATGGCGGTGGGACTGCCGGTGACCCACGGTTGCATCCGCATGTACCCGGATGATGTCAAGGCGCTGTTCCCGCTGGTTCCCGTGGGAACGCCGGTGCGTCTCATCAACGAACCCATCAAGGTTGCCTGGGTGGACGGCGAGCTATTGCTGGAAGCGCATCCGCCCGTCGATGCCGAGGGACAGAGCTTCGAGCCCAACGTCGAGGAGTTCTCCACGCTGCTGCAGAAAGCGGTGGGAGATACCACCGTGGCGATCCATTGGGACTATGCGCGCGAGGTGCTGCAGAAGGCCAATGGGGTGATCGCGACGGTCGGCCTCGAGGCGGAGAATCCGGACGCTCCGGCCGCCGCACCCGACAGCGACGCGGTCAAGTCGGCGCAGTCCAGTTCACCCCAAGGACGCTGAGCGCCGAGCGTGATGCACGGCGCGCACGACCGCGCGGCTCAGGCAGTCGGCCGCCGCCGACCCGATGCGGGCCACCTGCGCGGCGCGCGTGGCATCGCGGCCGAGTGCGACGCTGCCGCTCGCCAGCGCGAAAATGGTATCGCCATCGAAAGGCGTGTGCGCGGGCCGGACCGCACGGGCGATTCCGTCGTGCGCCATCATCGCGACCCGCTTGCATTCGGCGGTGGAGAGGTCTGCGTTGCAGGCGACCACACCGAGGGTGGTGTTGACGCCCGCCTGCAATCGCCCCAAGGCCTTCAGGCGGGATTCGTCGGGCGCGGGATCGCTCAAGTCCATGCCGGCGGCCGGCGGCGCTGATCCCCCGAACTCGCCGTCGATCTCGAATGCCCAAGCCCAAAAGGTTCTCCCGTCCGGCATGAGCACGGAGCCGACCGAGTTCACCGCAACGAGAGATCCGACGATGATCCCCTCGCCCAAGGCAAGGGACGCGGAGCCCACGCCGCCTTTGATGAGTCCCGCCATCGCACCGCGGCCCGCTCCGATGGAGCCGAGCCCGAATTGAGGGCCGGCGCTTTCGACAGCCCGGATGCCGAGGTGGCGATAGGGAGGCGTGGCGCCCCAGCGCTTGTCACCGCCGTTCCCGAGGTCGTGGAGCACGGCGGCGGGAATGATCGGAATGGCGAGCGAATCTTGCTTCAGGCGCAGCCCGATATTGCGGCTCGACAGGACGGATGCGACACCGTCGGCGGCCGCCAGGCCGAAAACCGAGCCGCCCGCCAGAACGATGGCATGGATGCGTCCCACCAGATTCTCGGGAGCCAGTGTTTCGGTTTCGCGCACGCCGGGACCGCCGCCACGGACATCGACGCCGGCCGGCCAATCCGACGCGCACAGCAATACCGTCACGCCGGTCCGGGCAGCCTCATCCGTTGCATGTCCGACGGACAGGCCGGGGACATCGGTGATGAGATTATGTGGGCCGGGGCGCGGCACGGAACTCTTGGATAGTTGCTGCAGTACTAGGGGGACTGGCCGGCGATGACGGCGAGGCCCTGAAGCACGAGATCGGGAACGATCTCGCCGCGCGATCGCATGGTGCCCGTGATCATGCCGGCATCGCCTCCCGTGATGAACAGTTTGGGTTTTACGCCGGTGCTCTGCTCGATGACCTCGGCCGCTCGATCCGCCATACCAGCCAGCGCAAACACCGCGCCGCGCGATACCGCGCCGACGGTGTTGTTCGCCAGCACGCCGGCCAGCGAGGGAGTGCTGTTCTCCGCCGCCCTGGCGATGTCGCTGGTCTTGTTCATGAGGGCTTCGCGCATCATATGGATGCCGGGAACGATCAGGCCGCCGAGGTGGTGGCCCGAGGCATCGACGCTGTCGACCTTGACCGCCGTGCCCGCGTCGACCACGCAAAGCGCAGAATGAGTCTTGGTCCACGCTCCCACCAACGCGAGCCAGCGATCCGCACCCAATAGCTTGGGATCGAGGTAGCCGTTGATGAGTCCATGGAATTCCGGCGGGGCGGTCACGAATTCCGCCGTCACCTTGAACACCTTCTTGGTCAACTTGGCCAACGTCTTTGTCATGACCGGGCCGGCCACGTTGGATATCAATACGCGCTTGGGCCGCTGGCCGGACTCGAACAGAGCCGCCGTCCACATGCCGGGCTTGGCATCGCGGTGGACCACGGCCTGCTGGTCGGACAGCCCCGTGCTCGTCAGCCACGCCCATTTCAGGCGTGTATTTCCCACGTCGATGACGAGAATCATTCGAGAATCGCTACCCCTCAATGCGCCGCAGACCCCATAAAGCGGCCAAGGATATCATCGTCGGGTGGCTGCCACCCCGATTGATCAGCCGCCGGCCGGGGCGCCCGGCGGGCCCTTCGAAGCCAGTCCGGAGATCACCTGTAGCAGCGCTCTGGACATCCGTTCGTCGATTTCGGCCGCATGGGAGAGATGAACCGGATAGCGCACGTGCGCGTCCACGCCCTTCGCGGAATAACTCAACTGCACGGTCGGCAGTGCGTCGCCGCCCGCGTTCGATGAGGTGGTTCGCTGCAGTTCAATGGTCTGGCGCTTTATTTCTTCCCGGTAGTCCGTGAGAGCCTCGTTGGCGGCCGCGAACAGCTCTTCCTTGATTGCGGAATAGTCCACTCCGGAGGGCACGCTCAGCGTTATGTCATGCCATGCGAAATTGACGCCGGGGATCTGCTTGAAGAGGCCCGCCGATACCTGGAAGACCACGGAATTCGGAAATGCCGCGACCCGACCCGTGGGACTCGCCGAGCTTTGGCCCGCAAATTCCATCAGGTACATGCGCACCATGCCGAGCTCGATGACTTCGCCGTTGACCTCGCCGATCTGCACCCGGTCCCCGACCCGGATGCCGTACTTTCCGATCAGGAAGAAATAGCCGACGATGGACACGAGCACGCTCTGCATCGCCACCGCGAGCCCCGCCGTAATGAGTCCGGCGAAAGTCACGATCGAGCTCAGCTCGCTCGCGAAGGTGAAGCCGACGATTACCACGACCAGCGACCATAGCGCGATTTTCCTGAGCAGCAGGAGTTGATAGCGCCGCCGCATGTCCTGCACGTATTTGTGCACCGCCCGGCGCCACGCCTCGGCGAGCACAAAGACCACGGCGAGAATGAGCAGGAGCATGCCGAGCCGAAGCCCGAGCGCCCGCAGCGCATCCCGGGATTGATCTTTCACCGCATCGTGCCAGTTCTTCAGATTGTGCCGATATTGCTTCAGCAGCGTGGTTTGCCTGCTGAGGGGAATGAGCATCGCCGAGGCCTGCTTGAACTGGGCGGCAAGCGCGTCGAGCTGGCTGCGCACGCCTTCCAACGTCGCGCTGTCCGCCGCGTCGGCTTGCGCCATCAGGGAATCGCCGCGCGCCGACATCGCGCGAATCTGCACGGCGATCTTCGCGCGAATCTGCGCGTAGCCGTTCTGCAGCGCCTCGGTGCTCAGATCGACGGTGTCGAGAGCGCTCATTTTTTCAGACAGCTTGAACACGTTTGCGGCGATGTCCCAAATTCCGAAGCGCGAGCCCTCGACGCTCGAGGCTGCAAGTGCGGGCGGCCCGCTGGATCCTCCGGCGGCAGGCGCATGAGCCGCGGTGGCAGTGCTCGAGCCGCCCGCCGCAGGGACCGGCGCCGGCGAATCCGCGATAGACGGCAATGCGACGGCCATCGCGTCGATCTGCGCGCGCAGGGCATTCGTCGCCGAGCGGCCGGAGCCCGCGCCATCCACCACGCCCGCCATGCCGGCGAGGATGCCTTTCTTGGTGTTGAGGAGATCGATCTCGCCTTGCAACTCGGCGATTTTTGCCTGCAGCTGCTGCTTGGCCTTCCTGGGCGCGGAGGCGAGCTTTTGCCGGGTGGCGTCGATCTCACTCTGCGCCGCCGCCGCCTGCGCATCGAGCTTCGCTTGCAACTGCGCCAGGTTCTTCGAAGTCTGCGCGGCTTCATCGCTCTCAGGCGCCGATGCATCCTTGGGTACGAGCATGGCGGCGGCGCGCGCCACCTCGAAGGCGAGCGCCACCACCTGTCCGGCGATCTGCCGGTTCTCGTACAGGATCAAGAGATCGCTCGGCTCGGTGGAATATTGCTGTTGAGTGGCCAGGGTGCGGTACCAATCGACGGTCTGATCGAGCATGCCGATCACTTCGGCGCCGCTCATGGGTGCGGGGGCGGAGCCGATCGTGACGGGGGACGGCGCGGCGGGGGACGCAGCCATGCCGACCGCGGCGGTGCCGGCAGCGAATAGTCCGAGCAAAGCCCGGGCGAAGAACTTCGAGCGAGGGCTCGGCATTCGAGAATCGTACCGCAAATCCTGCCGCCGACGGCCCGCAGTGCGCCGGAAATGCTCGCCGACAGTGAAAGTTTTGCAATTTCGCGGCATGCTTGCCGTTTTCGGGAGATCGCTAGATGAAATTCGACATGGCTGAGGCATCGCCATGAGCCTGCCTGCAACCGACCTGCGCGCGGCCATCGTCGACGTGCCGGATTTTCCAAAGCCGGGAATCCTGTTCCGCGACATCGCGCCGCTCCTGCGGACGCGTTTCGCCGACACCGTGCAGGCGCTCGATGCGCTGCTGACGGACCAGGAGTGGAAGAGCATCGGTGCGCTCGGCGGCATCGAGTCGCGCGGATTCATTCTGGGAGCGGCGCTCGCCCTGAAGCGAGGGAAGGGTTTCGTGCCGATCCGCAAGCAGGGCAAGCTGCCGCCGCCGGTGGTCGATTTGGCCTACGATTTGGAATATGGATCGGGCGTGCTGGAGATGCAGCGTGGCAGCGGGAAGCTGTTCTTGGTCGACGATGTTCTGGCGACGGGCGGCACGATGAGCGCCGCGGCGGAGCTCTGTGTCAAGGCGGGCTATGAGGTGACGGCGCTCGGGGCGCTGATCGACCTGAACATCGTCGCCGACTACCGATGGCGCGACCTGCCGCTGCGCGCCGTCATCCATTATTGACCGAATGACGGAGCTACCCGACATCCTCGTCGTCATGGCGCTCGCCGCCGAGTCGGACGGCGTGTTCGAGGCGGCCGGGATCCCGGTGCTTTACTGCGGCGTGGGCAAGGTCAATGCGGCGGTCGCGCTCACCCGGGAACTGCGCCGCTACGTTCATGGCGCACGACGCCTCCCGTCGGTTCTAAACTTCGGCTCTGCGGGAAGCCGCGTTCATGCCACGGGATCGCTCGTGTCCTGTCACGAGTTCGTTCAGCGCGACATGGATGTGAGCGGGTTGGGATTCGCCCTGGGAGTCACGCCGTTCGACGATGCGCCGCCGACGTTGAGTTTCGAGCGCCGCTTCGAGGATTTACCGAGCGCCGTGTGCGGAAGCGGCGATTCGTTCGCGACGAGCGCGTGCGCCGTGGAGTGCGGGGTGGTCGATATGGAGGCTTACGCGTTGGCCAAGGTGTGCTGGCTGGAGGGCGCGCCGTTCGCCTGCGTCAAGTACGTCACCGACGGCGCGGATCATGCCGCCGCCGATCATTGGCGCGACAACGTCCACAAGGCGGCGGAGGAGTTCCTGCGCCTCTACGTCCGCGTGCGCGACGCCGGCTAGTAGCCTGCGCGGTGCAGCAGCGTCACGGCGACGGACGCGAGCAGGCAGTAGATCCCGAACAGATACCACCGTCCGCTCTCGAGCCAGCGGCTGAGCCATTTCAACGCGAACAGACCCGCGAGGAATGCGACGAAGGCGCCGAACACACAGAGCAGCGCCACCGAGGAAAGCTCACCCGCGAGCACATCCGGTGCGTGCCGGAGGCGCATCACTTCGCGGAACACGACCGGCGGCGTCAGCACCACCGCCAGGGCAAAGCTGAAGCTCTCCGACCGCGGCTTCGATATCCCCAGAAGCATGCCGGTCGAAATGGTCGCCCCCGAGCGCGAGAAGCCCCGAAAGGGCAGGCACAGGCCCTGAACGAAGCCGATGATGCCTGCGTGCTTCACGCTGAGATCGGCCGCTCCGACGTTGCCGCCCACAGGCGGAGTTCCCGGACTCCGCTCGCGCAGCCCGGCGGCGAGAATCAGGATGCCGGCGGCCGCGAGAGCCGGGGCGATGAACTCGAGGTGGCTGAACAGATCCTCGATCTCGGAGTGCGGCACGTCCTTGAGCGCGGTTTTCTCGAGAATCTTGATGATGATCTCGCCGACGATGGCGGTGACGAGGGTCGCCACCACGATCCGGCCCGCAACGGACTTGAACGCAGCGCCGCTGCTGAAATAGGCGCCGCGCCATTGCCGCCAGAAATAGGCGATGACGGCGAACATGGTGCCGGTGTGCAGCATCACCAGGAGCAGCGTCATGGGAGGCGAGGAAGGGTCCAGGCCGAGCAGCTTCTCGGCGACGACCACGTGCGCGGAGCTCGACACCGGGAGAAGCTCCGCCAGGCCCTGGACGATGGCGAGGATGATGACGTTGAGAATGGACATCGAGCAATGATAACCGAGGAAAGCGCCGATGAGCGGCTCGGTCTGGTTCGGACTCAGGGCGAGCTCTGCCGCTCCCACGTCTGCGTCCGCCCCAACAGCGATATGCCGATGAACCCTCGGAGGACGAGCTTGGCGCCGTTCTCTTCCAAATGGAATTTGCAGCGGTAGACGGAGCCCGTGTCGGGATCGAGTATGTCGCCGCCGGCATACCCGTCGCCGGTCCGCGTCATGTTGCGGATGATGACCAGGCCGAGCATGGGCTGATCTTTGCGGTCGTCGGTACACATCGAGCAAATCCGGCTTTCGGCGCCCGGCGTCATGCTGCGCTCGATTTTCCCGAACAGTTTGCCGTCCTGCTCGTAGATGCGCACGATGGCTCGCGCCTTGCCGGTTTTGTCGTCGAAGGTTTTCCACTCGCCGACGGGCGAGCTCGATTCGGCGGCGAACGAGAGGCCGCCGTGAAACACGGCGATGGCCGACAAGAGGAGCGCGACGGCAAGGAGCGGCGCGGCAGCGTGCGATGCCCTTCGAGGCGGCGATTTCATGGCCCGCGATCTCCCCGGCTGCAAAATCCTGCGACGCATCCTATCATCGCCGGCAGGCGGCGGCGAAATCGGGTGCGGGACGATGAACCAAGAGACGGTGGACGAGGGCGCGATGCTGGCGCTCAACAATGAGCATCGGGAGGAGACCTCGGAGCTCGACGGCGCCCAGTTGCACGCGCTCCTGGCCCAGGGCTTTCACGTGGGGCTGCGCAACGCCGGACGCGACGCCTTTCTGATCGCATTCGATCAGGACGCCATCTCGGCGAGCCCCAACTTCCAGTGGTTCAAATCCCGCTACGAGCGCTTCGTCTACATCGACCGCGTGATCGTCGCGCCGGGCCAGCGAGGGCGCGGCGTGGCGCGCGGCCTCTACGCCGAGCTGTTCGCCGCCGCGGCGCGCGCGCGCCACCCGTTCGTCGGCTGCGAGGTGAACTTCGAGCCGCCCAATCCGGTCTCGGACGCTTTTCACGAAGCACTCGGTTTCGCGGAGGTCGGCCGGGCGTCCCTGTTCGGCGGCGAAAAAATCGTGCGCTATCTGGTGAAGCCGGTCTGAGCCGGGTCAGCCGCGGCCCGCGATCTCAGCGCCGCGCAGCGTAGAAATAATAATCCGCCGAATAGGCCACCCGGGTTCTTTGTCCCGCATGGGCCGCGTCGCAACCCGCGGTGGGTGTCAGGCCTCCGATGGTATGCAAGCGCTGGATGAACTGCGTCTTGGCGAACATCCCCTTGCCCGAATTGGACTTTGCGCGCAGCAGAAGCCACTGGACGGCATTCGGGTTCGGGCCGTTATCGCGTGCCACGACATCGCCCACCACCTTGCTGCCGTCATAGCCTTCCCAGGTAGGACCCGCGTAATGCCTGCCTACGTCCTTGCCCGAGCGATCGGAGAGATCGGCCGCAGGGGCCTCGAAAATCCAGGCGAATCGCTTGGGGTCCTGCGCGCCCGCCCGGCACTCATAGATCTGAACGCCCGTGCCGTGGAGGGCGGCAGTCAGCACCTGGCCATCGGCGACTTGGAGCGTCGCCGGAACATCCGTGGGCGGCATGGGCCTTTGGCTCGCGCATCCTGCGAGCGCGAACAATCCGGCATAAATCATCGATCGGGCGCGAGTCATCCGGCGCTCCGCCGATCCAGGCGGGCTCGTTGACGAAGATCGACGCTGCGCCACAGATACATCGCCAACAGAGGGTGTTCGCCGGTGCGCATCGCGTGTGGCTCCTCGCTCGAGTGATGAATCAACGTTCCCGGTGAGCGCCGCCGCCAGCCGGCATCGCCTTGCTGCCACTCCGCCGTTCCCGCCAGCGGCAGGTAAATCTCTTCGGCCTCGTGGCGATGCGCAGGATAGAACGTGTTCGGCCCCAGGACCAGCACCCCGCAGGAAATTTGGACGAAGCCCGTGGCGGCTGCCGGGCGGACCAGTTCCGCCCAGCCGTAGTTGCGGAGAAATGACTCTCCCGCATCGGCCAGAGAGTACGTCTGCCGCCAATCGAGCGAGCCCGCCGCCCGGCATAGGGTCTCCACGAACACCCCGCCGAAGCGGTCAGCGTCCAGCGCCATCCGGGGCAACCACCGGAGCACCGGCAGTGGAGCGGCCGGCTCGCAAGGTGCGGGGCGCGGTTGCGGGGCGGGTGGCGCAGCGGCCGGCCAGTCGGCCAGGAAGCGCGCGAGTGCCCGCGTCTCGGGTTCGGCCGCCGATACCGCCGTCCAGAGTCGGTGCGCCTCGTTGCGCAATGAAGGGTCCATGCCGATGAATTATACTCGCGAGCCTCGCAGCGCCTGAGGTTCTGACCATCGCGGCACACCCCCCCTTGCGCCCGCTCGTCGTCCGGTGCGGCGCCTTCGGCGACATGGTGCTTCTCACCGCGCTGATCCGTCCGCTGTTCGCGCGCTTCGGCACGCCCATCGATATCGTAACTTCGGGACCCTGGAGCAAACCCTTGCTCGCGGGTCAACCGGGCGTCGGCGAGGTCTTGACGGTTCGCAGCCGCAAGACTCCCTATTGGCTGGCGCCGGATCAGCGCCACCTCGTTCGCCGGCTGCGCGCGCGGCCGCCGGGACCCACCTGGCTTTGCGACGCCAATGATGCGGTCGAGCCGATGCTGAGCCGCGTCGGAATTCCAAGGGAATACATCGTCGATGTCAGAGATCATCCCCGGCATCCCGGAGAGCACACGGTCGAGCAGTGGCGGCGGCTCGCGGCGGTGACGCCGGCCGCGCTGCAGGCGCTCGATGCGCCGGATGCGCCGCTGTCGGCCGGTGATGCGGCGGCGCTCGCGCCCGGCTGCTCTCTGTCCGTGAGCGAGGCACAGCGTGCCGATCTCGACGCCTGGCTGCGGGCCCGCGGGATCGGCGCGTCCCCGTTGCTGCTCGTGCAGGCCGGCAACAAGCGCACCATGCGCCGCGGGTTGCGCCGACTGGCGGTGAATCACAAGTATTGGCCCAACGAGCGCTGGGCGGCCGTCATCCGCTTCTTGCGCGATCGCCACCCGACTCACCGCGTGGTGTTGCTTGGCACCGGTCCCGAGTCCGAGCTCAATCGGGAGTTGATCTCGGCCGCGCGCACCGAGGGACTGGTGAACGCGGCGGACGATCTGCCGGTTTCTCGCCTGGTCGCATTGCTCGAGCGCGCCGCGGGACTCGTCACCGTGGATTCCGGGCCCGCGCACGCGGCCGCGGCGGTCGGTTGTCCGCAGGTCGTGCTGTTCGGGAAGGCGTTGCCTTCTCTCTATCGGCCCTGGGGAGCCGCGGGTGCCGATGTCCGGGTATTGACCGGGCAGGTGGACGGCGAGCCGAGCATGCTTGGAATCTCGGTGGCGGCGGTGACCGACGCGTGGGCGGCGCTCAGGCGCCGCGGGGACGAGGACTAGCGCAGCGCGCGCAGCATGTCCTTCGTGACGAGCACCACGTCTTGCTTGGTGACGAAGAAGCGCTCCTGGTCCAGCTCCGGGTCGTAGCCGATCTGCAGCCCGTCCGGCACGACGCAGTCCTCATCGAGGATGCAGTGTTTGATCTTGCAGCGCCGGCCCACCGTCACGCTCGGCAGCAGCACCGAGCTGTCGATGGAACTCTGCTCCTCGATACGGACGTCGCTCGACAGGAGCGATTGCTTCACGTAGGCGCCCGAGATGATGCATCCCCCGGCGACCATGGAGTTGATCGCCATGCCGCGCCGGCCCTCCTCGTCGAGCACGAATTTTGCCGGCGGATGCTGGGCTTGATACGTCCAGATCGGCCAATGTTGATCGTAGATGTTGAGTTCGGGATTGAGTGCGACGAGCTCCATGTTCGCTTCGTACAGGGCGTCGATGTTGCCCACGTCGCGCCAGTAGTTCTGCGCCCGCGTCTCCACGTCATGGAACGGGTAGGCGAAGACCCGCATTCGGCTGATGGCCGGCGGAATGATGTTGCGGCCGAAATCATGATTGCTCTTGGCATCGTCGGCATCTTCCGCCAGAAGCTTCTCCAGCCGCTCCAGCGCGATGACGTAAATTCCCATGGACGCGCGCGCCATGTTCTTGGCGCCTATGATCGGGTCGGGATTCTGGGGCTTCTCGGCGAACTTCGTCACCCGGTTGATATTGTCGGTGGTCATGATGCCGAACTCCTGCGCGCGGTCGAGCGGCACGTCGACCACTCCCACGGTGATGTCGGCTTCGCATTGTTCGTGATAGGCGATCATCGGACCGTAGTCCATCTTGTAGATGTGATCGCCGGCGAGGATCAGCACATGCGTCGGATTGTGCGATCGTATGAATTCGAGATTCTGATAAACCGAATCGGCCGTGCCCCGGTACCAGTACTCTCCGATCTGCTGCTGGGCGGGAATCAACTCGACGAATTCGCCGAGTTCGCCGCGCAGATAACTCCAGCCCCGCTGGATGTGCTGTATCAGCGGCTGCGCCTTGTATTGAGTGAGCACGGCGATCTGGCGGATGCCGGAATTCACGCAATTGGAGAGCACGAAGTCGATGATGCGGAACTTGCCGCCGAATGGCGTCGCGGGCTTGCAGCGATGCAAGGTCAGCGCCCCGAGTCTTTCGCCGCGCCCGCCCGCCATCACCACCGCCAGGGTGCCGCTCGTCAACCGACTGACGTAGCGTCCGGTGTTGGTTCTGGCGGCGTGTCGCATACCTGATCAGAGGGTGCCACACTCGGGCATTCCCCGCACCAGGTTTTTGGGGATGATATTCGCGATTGCAGAAAATTCGCGTTTGTTAAACTCGCTCGATGGCTCCGCTCAAGATCTGCATCCTAAGCTCGGAAATCATGCCGTTCGCGAAGACCGGCGGTCTTTCCGACGTCGTCGGAGCATTGGTGCGGGAACTTGCGCAGCTCGGCCACGAAGTTCGAGCCTTCATGCCCTTGTACGCCTCGGTTCGCCGCGCTCATCCGGGGACAAAGCCGGTCCTGGGTCTGCAAAACGTCGGGCTCACCGTCGGCGGCCGGATGTATGCCTTCTCGGTTCGCACCCTGAGCTTGCCGGGCACGAGTATCCCGGTGTACTTCATCGACTGCCCGGCGCTGTTCGACCGCCCGTCGATCTACACCCTCGATCCCGACGAGCATCGGCGGTTCTTGCTCTTCACTCGAGCCGTCATCGAGAGTTGCCTGCGGCGCGGCTTCGCGCCAGATATATTTCATGGCCATGACTGGCATACCGGCTTTTTGCCGTTGTTCCTGAAGACCCTGTATGCACCCGTGCCGCTGTTCGCCGCTTCCAGGTCGGTGCTCACGATCCACAACATCGGCTATCAGGGGATCATTTCACGCGATTTCATCGGCGACCTGGGGCTTGCCGACGCGGAGGCGCAGCTGGATCCGGCGGACCTGCGGGCGGGCATCATCAACCCGTTGAAAACCGGAATAAAATTTGCCGACGAGGTAACCACCGTCAGCCCTACTTACGCGCGCGAGATCACCGAGACCTCGCTCGGAATGGGGATGGAGGCGACGCTGCGGGCGCGCCCGGCTCCGGTCGTGGGTATTTTGAACGGCGTCGATTACCGCGACTGGGACCCTCGGCACGACCCGCACCTCAAGGAGCATTTTTCATCGGAAGATCTCGCGGGCAAGCGCGCCAACAAGCGCGAGCTGCTCGCCGCCAGCCGCCTCGATCGATCACCCGACAGTCCATTGATCGGTATGGTGACCCGGCTGGCGTCCCAAAAGGGCATCGACCTGCTCATCGATGCGCTGCCGAAGGCGCTCGCGGAGCGGGACTTCGGACTGGTCGTCCTGGGCAGCGGAGACGAACGCTACACGGTGTTCTTCGACTCGTTGTCGCAGCAGCATCCTCATCGCGTTGCGTTTCACTCGGCGCATAACGAGGGGCTGGCGCACTTGATCGAGGCGGGCAGCGATATGTTTCTGATGCCTTCTCAGTACGAGCCCTGCGGGCTCAACCAGATGTACAGCTTGCGGTATGGGACGGTCCCGATCGTGCGGCGCACCGGCGGCCTCGCGGACTCGGTGCGGCACTTCGATCCGTCGACCGGCGAGGGTACGGGTTGCGTATTCAACGATTACGACGCGCCGGCCGTCGGATGGGCGCTCAACACCACGCTCGACTGGTTCGCACGCCCGCAAAGCTGGCAGGTGTTGATGCAGAACGGCATGCGGGAGGACTTCTCCTGGGGCCGTCAAGTCGTCCGGTACGTCGAGGTATTCCGCGCCGCGGCGGCTCAACCTGCGCGCTGAAGCAAGGCGTAACGCCGCCCATTGGGCAGCGTGTACAGATGCACGACTTTGAGGTCGGCCGCGGTGGCCCACGGAGGCAGCTTGCCTTCGAGAGGAGCCCTATCAAGGGCGATGCCGAGAGCCTGCGCGATGCGCCGCACGGTCGGCGTCGTGTCTCTCCCCGGCCACTGGGCGACAACGAACGCATTGGGACGGGCGCCGGTCAACTCTTTCAACCGAAGGATGGCGTGATCATCGAGAGGTCCTTTGACCAGATCCACATCCGTTCGAGCATACATGTCTACGATCGCGCGCGTGGTCTCGTCGGGGGCCATCAAAATCAGCGCTCCTCCGGCACTATCGGCCCCCAGAGCGCGTCCGATCGCGGGCAGGTTCTGCCAGGTATCGACACCGCGATAGACGGCCGCGGCGGGCAGCGCGAGCAGCAAGCAGTAGGCGAGCAACGATAAATAGGGACCGCGCAGCATCCGTCCTCGCCGCGCCGCCGCCTCCGCCATGAGCGCGAGCACCCCGGCCGCGATCACGCCGATCACGCCGATCACGACCAGGGCACGGAAGCCGGCGAGCGCTGCGCCCGAGCTTGCGCGCGCGGTGTCGAGCCCGACGACCGCGAGTGCGACCGCGAATCCCAGTGCCGCGAGCAGCACGAGGACAGCGGTGATCCGCACCGCGCGAAGGTCCCAGGCATCGTGCTCGCGCGTGGTCTCGGCCATCCACCAGCCGACCAGAAGGGCGAATCCCGGCATCGCGGGCGCGAGATAGACATTGCGAGCCGTCGCCGCCATCGAGAGCAGCACCATCGTGGGAACGATGCAAGCGGCCGCGAAGCGTACGGGGCGAGTCAGCTCCGCCGGCGCACGGCGTCTCCGCCACGCGCGCCGGGCGGCCGCCGCCACCAGGAAAATCCACGGCCAGAGATAGGTGGGAAGCTCCAGTAAATACTTGCCGGGACTATTGCGGTGTCCGCTCGCGTATTGCAGATCTTGCGGCGCGTCGACGTGCGTGAAACGTCCCGCCAAGTTGTTCCAAAAGAACACTTTGAGATGCTCGAGCCCGTCCTCGCCCCGGTACACGAACCAGACCCAGCCGAGAATCACCGCAGCCTGCAGCGCGAGCCCCGCGTAGAGCTCCCAGCGCAGCAGCTCCCGCCAGCGCCGCTCCCACACCGCCAGTGTGGCGAGGACGAGTACGGGAACCATCCAGGCCGCGGCGCTCTTGCTTAGGAAGCCGGCCGCCAAAGCCGCGTGCATCAGCGTGTAGCCGCGCAGTCGCTCCGCGCTCCCGTCGGCATAGAACCCCCGATAGGCGCCCAGCAAGGCGACGGATACCGCGGCGAGGAGCGGCGCATCGGTGGCGAGCCAAATGGACGCTTGGTAGGAGAGCAGGAAAGTACCGATGGCGGCGGCCGCAGTCCAGCCGGCCAGGGACCCGGCGGCTCGGCGCGCCAGCAGCCCGACGCTCAATGCCGTCAGCAATGCGTAAAGGAGGTTGGGAAGCCGGGCGGCCCAAGCTGCCTTCCCGAACACCCGGATCGCGGCGCCGGCCGCCCAGTAGGTCAAGGGGGGCTTCTCGCAAAAGGCTTCGCCGGCGAGAAGCGGTACGGCCTTGTCGGCCTGCCAGCTCATCCGCCAGGCGATGTCGGCCTCGCGCGGCTCGTCCGGCGTCCAGTAACTGCGTCCGAGAATGCCGACGCACCATGCCAGAGTCAGGGCCAGGGACAAAAGCAGAAGGTGAGAGCGAGGCGGGTTCAGCAAGGCATTATACTTATGAGCCGGACAAGGAGTGGGCATGGCAACTGCTGACTATACTGCACGCGGCACGGTCGCCGTGATTACCCTCGAGAACCCCCCCGTCAACGCGCTCGGCCTGAACGTGCGCCGGGGTATAGCCGACGGCTTGGAGCGCGCGGCGGCCGACGCATCGGTGAGCGCCGTGGTCCTCACCGGCGCGGGCACGACTTTCTGCGGCGGGGCGGACGTGAGCGAATTCGGCTTGCCGGCCATGACCGCATCGCCTCATCTCACCGATCTTTGCGATCTGGTCGAGAGTTTCCCCAAGCCCGTGATCGCCGCGTTGAACGGCCTCGCGCTCGGCGGCGGATTGGAACTTGCGATGTGTTGCCACTACCGCGTGGCGCTCGCGACGGCGCAGGTGGGATTGCCCGAGGTGAAACTCGGCATTTTGCCGGGCGCCGGCGGCACGCAGCGGTTGCCGCGTCTCGTCGGCCCGGAGCGGGCCTTGAACATGATCGTCAGCGGCACGCCGGTATCGGCGCGCGAGCTCGCGGGCACGGCGCTCTTCGATGAAATTGCCGAGGCCGATGTGCTGTCGGCGGCGACCGCCTTCGCGCAGCGGGCCGTCGAGGCGAAGATGCCGCTGAAGAAGGCGCGCGAGGTCAAGATCAAGTTTCCCAACGCCGAGGCATTCTTCGACTTCGCGCGCGGGGCGGTTGCGCCGCTCGCGAAAAATTACCCGGCGCCCGGCAAGTGCATCGATGCCGTGGAGGCGGCGGTCCTCAAGCCGTTCGACGAAGGCATGAAGATCGAGCGTGCCGCCTTCACCGAATTGCTGAGCAGCCCGGAATCGAAAGCGCTGCGGCATGTGTTCTTCGCCATCCGCGCGGCCTCCAAGGTTCCCGACGTACCGTCCGCGACGCCGCTTCGAGCCGTCGAGTCGGTGGCGGTCATCGGCGCGGGCACCATGGGCGGCGGTATCGCCATGAATTTCGCGAATGCGGGTCTGCCCGTCATCGTGCTCGAGACGACTCAAGCCGCGCTCGACAAGGGGCTCGGCGTCGTGCGCAAGAATTACGAGGGAACGCTCAAGAAGGGCCGGTTGAGTCAAAAGGACTTCGACAAGCGGCTCGGTCTCATCAAGGGCACGCTCTCCTACGACGACATCGCGCGGGCGGACCTCGTGATCGAGGCGGTGTTCGAGGACATGCAGGTGAAAAAGAAGGTGTTCGAGACACTCGACGCCAAGGCGAAACCCGGGGCGATACTGGCCTCCAATACCTCGACGCTCGATCTGGACAAAATAGCCGCCGTCACGCGCCGGCCGGGCGATGTGGTTGGCCTGCATTTCTTCAGCCCCGCGAACGTGACCAAGCTCCTGGAGATCGTGCGCGGGGCGAACACGGGCAAAGATGTCCTTGCGACGAGCCTCGGCATCGCGAAGCAGATCAAGAAGATCGGCGTGGTCTCCGGAGTCTGCGACGGCTTCATCGGCAACCGCATGTTGAACGCCTATTTTCGGCAAATGGATTTCCTGCTCGACCAGGGCGCTCTCCCGCAGCAAATCGACAAGGCCCTCGAGACATTCGGCTTCGCCATGGGACCGTTTCGGGTCGCCGACCTCGCGGGCAATGACATCGGCTGGTCGATCCGCAAGCGCCTGTATGCCGAATATCCCGATCGGGTGTTTTCGAAGATCCCGGATCGAATCTGCGAGCTCGGCCGGTTCGGACAGAAAACGGGCGCGGGTTGGTACGACTACAAACCCGGCGATCGGAATGCGCTCCCGTCGGAGGTGGTGACCAAGATCATCCTGGAAGAGTCGGGTCGTCTCGGCCTCGCGCGGCGCAAGATCGCCGACGAAGAAATCATCGAGCGCGCGCTCTACGCCTTGATCAACGAGGGAGCCCGAATTCTGGAGGAAGGCATCGCGCTGCGCTCCTCCGACATCGACGTGGTGTATATCGCGGGCTATGGCTTTCCGGATTTTCGAGGCGGCCCGATGTTTTATGCCGACACCGTCGGATTGCCGAACGTACTGCGTGCGATGCGCGGGTTCGCGAGGGGATATCAGCCCGATGCATGGCGTCCCGCCCCGCTCCTTACGAAACTGGCTGCTGAGAACGGCAGCTTCACCGGCTGGAGAAAGCAATCATGACCGACGCAGTCATCGTTTCGACCGCCCGCACCGGACTCGCAAAGTCGTGGCGGGGTTCGCTCAACATGTCGCATCCCGTTGCCTATACGGGTCATGTGCTGCAACACGCGATCGAGCGCGCCCGCATCGATCCGGCCGAGGTAGAGGACGTGATCGTGGGCGCGACCTTCCTGGAGGGCGCATCGGGCGCGAACGTCGCGCGGCAGGTGGGACTTCGCGCCGGTTGCCCGGTCACGACGGCGGGCGTGTCGGTGAACCGCTTTTGCTCGTCGGGGCTGCAGACCATCGCCCTGGCGGCGCAGCGGGTCATGGCGGGCGAGGGCGAGATATTCGCGGCCGGCGGTCTGGAATCGATTTCCTGCGTCCAGAATCAAGCCAACACGCGGATGCTGAAAGAGGATTGGGTCGTCCAGCACAAGCCCGAGGTCTACTGGAACATGCTGCAAACCGCCGAGACGGTGGCGAAGCGTTACGGCATTGGGCGTGAGGCGCAGGACGAATACGGGGTACAGAGCCAGTTGCGCGCCGCCGCGGCGCAAGCAGCGGGCCGCTTCCAGGCGGAGATCGTGCCGTTCACCACGACCATGGCCGTGGCGGACAAGAATGCCGGGACGATCGCGACCAGCGAAGTCACCCTGAGCGCCGACGAGGGCATTCGGCCCGACACGACGTACGAGGGCGTGGCGAAGATTCGTCCCGCAATTCCCGGCGGTGTGATCGCGGCGGGCAACGCCAGCCAATTCTCCGACGGCGCTTCCATGTGCATCGTGATGGATGCGAAGCGAGCCGAACAGAAGGGACTGACGCCGTTGGGGATTTTCCGCGGGTTTCAAGTCGCCGGATGCGAGCCCGACGAGATGGGGATCGGTCCGGTGTTCGCCGTGCCTAAGCTGCTCGCCAAGGCGGGCCTGAAGGTCGAGGACATCGGCTTGTGGGAGTTGAACGAGGCATTCGCCGTGCAGGTGATCTATTGCCGCGATCGGCTCGGCATCCCCAACGACCGTCTGAACGTCGACGGCGGCGCGATCGCCGTCGGGCACCCTTATGGCGTGTCGGGCTCGCGGCTCGCGGGCCACGCGCTGATCGAAGGCAAGCGGCGCGGCGTCAAATACGTGGTGGTCACCATGTGCATCGGCGGCGGCATGGGAGCGGCAGGCTTGTTCGAGGTGGCGTAGGGCTCTAGAAGGCGCGGCGCATGATTCTCTACGGTTACTCGATGAGCTCCGCCTCGTACCGGGTGCGGATCGCGGTGGCCTTGAAACGCATCGCGGTGACCATGGTGACGAAGCAGCTGCGCCGCGGCGAGCATCGTCTCAAGGACTTTCTGCAGGTGAATCCCCAGGGTTTCGTTCCGGCGCTACGGCTCGACGACGGACGAGTGCTCACCCAGTCTCTCGCCATCGTCGAATACCTCGACGAGGTCTATCCGGAGCCTCCGTTGTTGCCCGCGTCGCCCGTGGACCGCGCACGGGTGCGCGGCATGGCCCAGCTCATCGGCTGCGATATTCATCCGTTGAACAACCTGCGAGTGCTGCAATATCTGGAGGGTCCGCTCGCGCAAACGGCGAGTACGCGCGATGCCTGGTACCGCCATTGGATCGCGTGCGGGTTCGCGGCGCTCGAGGAAATACTCGCGCGCGACGCATCGAGAGGACGGTTTTGCTTCGGCGAATCGCCGACGATCGCCGATGTTTTCCTGGTGCCGCAAGTGTTCAACGCGCGGCGCTTCTCGGTCGACCTGAGCCCCTATCCGCGCATCGTCGCCATCGACACCGCGTGCCGCGAAATAGCGGCGTTCGCGAGTGCGGCGCCCGAAAAGCAGACGTAATCGACTCCTACACGGAAGGCGGCACATGACCTACGACGGGTCGCAGCCCGCCGGGAGAGAATATCCTGTAGTTGCCGCACGGGGGCATGCATGTTCAGGACCTCCCTTTTCAGCCCGGTCCTCGCCGCGGCGATGTTTTGCGGGTGCAATTCGCAGTCGCCGCCTCCGCCGCAGTCGCCGGCGGCCCAGCAGGAGGAGGCTCGCGCAGCGGAGCGGAAGGCCGCGAGCGTGGAAGCCGAGATGAACAAGAACGCCCAGTCCGAGGACATCGCCAAAAAGCCCGATGCGGGCGAGGACGAATCCGCGGGGCACCCGAAGGAGCCTGCACCGCCGCAGTGAAGTTAGAGAGGCGGAATCCCGCGTCGGATAGCGGCGGAGAACGCCGGATTCAGGTCGGCGGCGCGGGCCCGCTCGCTGATATAACCCAGGGTGCGCAGCTCATCGAGAGAACGGCGCGTGTCGAGCCCCCCGACGCCGTATACGTACTCGGGCATGTAGCCCGACAGCCACAGCCGATAACTCAGGGGCAGCGGCCCGACCGTGCGCCTCAGCATCTTGTACACCAGAATGGTGCAGTTGCGGGTGAGGGTGTGGTAGAAGCGCGGCTTGTTCACCAAGCTGTTGGCTTCGTCGACATATGCCAAGAGCAGCGAGCGCATCGCCGAGGGCGCTATCCGCAGGCGATACAGATAGGTCCTTTCGAGCCGCACATTGGTGCGCAAATAGACGATGTCGCGCTCATCGGCTGCGATCACGCTGAGCTCGAATTCCTTGAAGAATCCGCCGATCTCAGAGAACGTCTTGGTGCGCTCGCGCCGAATCTCGACGGAGAAGACCACGTGGTCGCCATCGTCGAAGCCGAAGGAGATCAGCGTGTGGGCGATCGCATGAGTCGACCAGTACGACATGATCATGTCGAGCGAAACGAGGCGGTCCAGGTCGTAACGGCGGGTTTCCCAGCGCTGAGTGTAATCGGCGGCGGCGCGCCACGCGAAATTGCGCACGTTGCAGAGAGTGAGGTGATTGCCGTCGATCGTGCCGTGCGTTACCCGCGCCACGTCATCCGCCCAGTCGCGGTCGTTCGAGGGCGACAGGCTCCTCCACCACATCAGAAGGACTGCATAGCCGGCGGCGAAGAAGGAGAGTCCGGATACGAGCCAGCCGCACCACGCGACCGCTATGCAGAGAATGCCGAATGCCGCCCAGAGCGCCGACAGGGATGACTTCCAACCGCGTCCGCCCGGCGCCTGGTACCAGAGCGCCAGCGCACCCCAGGCCGAGACCAACCCCATGACTAGCGTGACTAAAACGTGGGTCACGATGCCGGCGGTGCCTGCGCTAGCGAACGCCGCGCTCGCTCAAGAATTTGCCGAGAATGCGCGCGGTATGGCTCTTCGCCGCCTTGCGCGCAATCGCATCCGGGTCTCCTTCCGCGACGACACGTCCGCCACCTCCGCCTCCCTCCGGCCCGAGATCGACGATCCAATCGGCTTCCGCCATGACATCCAGGTTGTGCTCGATCACCACCACCGTATTACCTGCATCCACGAGACGCTGCAATACCTTGATGAGCTTCTCCACGTCCGCCATGTGCAGCCCGACCGTCGGCTCATCGAGCACGTACAGTGTGTGCTGGCCCTCGCGGCGCGCCGTGTCGAGCCCCACGAAGTCGGTTCGCGTCTTGGAAAGCTCGGTCACGAGCTTGATGCGCTGACTTTCGCCTCCGGAGAGCGTGGGACTCGGCTGGCCGAGACTCAAGTAACCGAGACCGACATCGGCCAGGAGCTGCAGCGGATGATGGATGCTCCGCTGCGCGCGGAAGAATTCCACGGCGTCGTCGACACTGAGCGCCAGCGTCTCGCCGATGCTCTTGCCCTTGAACAAGATGCTCAGGGTTTCCGGATTGAACCGCCGGCCACCGCACACGTCGCAGAGCACCTGCACGTCGGGCAGGAAGCTCATCTCGATGCGCTGCATGCCCTGTCCCTCGCAAGCCTCGCACCGGCCCCCGGCGGTGTTGAATGAAAATCGGCTGGCGGTGAACCCGCGGATGCGCGCTTCGGTCGTCTCCGCATAGAGCCGCCGGATCGAATCCCAGAAGCCGATATAGGTTGCCGGGCACGAGCGCGGGGTCTTGCCGATGGGCGTTTGATCGACCTCGAGCACCCGGCTGATCGATTGCCAGCCGCCGATCGAGTCGCATCCTTCCACGGACACCTCGGCGCCGCGCGCGCGCTCGGCACGCGTGGGCCGCGCCACCAGCCGCTTGAGATTTCCGAGCAGCACGTCGCGGGCCAGCGAGGATTTGCCGGATCCGGAGACACCGGTCACCACTGTCAGGCGGCCGAGCGGGATGCGCGCATCCACTCCCCGCAGGTTATGCAGGCTTGCGCCGGCGATTCGAATGGACGGCGTATCGCGGTCGACCGGGCGCCGGCGGCCCCTGGAATGCCGCAGCGGCGCCGCGAGACAGCGGCCCGTGGGCGAGTCGGCCAGCTTCGCGAGCTCCGCGGCGGTTCCTTGCGCCACCACGTGCCCGCCGCGGGTGCCGGCACCCGGACCCAGATCGATGACGTGATCGGCCCGGCGGATCGTGTCCTCGTCGTGCTCGACCACCACCAACGTGTTGCCCTTGCGGCGAAGACGGTCCAGCGTATCGAGCAGAATGGCATTGTCGCGGGGGTGCAATCCGATGGTGGGCTCGTCGAGCACGTAGCACACTCCCTGCAGGTTGGAGCCGAGCTGCGCCGCCAAACGGATGCGCTGCGCCTCGCCTCCCGACAGCGTCGGCGCCGCGCGATCGAGCTGCAGATAGCCGAGTCCCACGTCGCAGAGAAACGCGGTGCGGGAGCCGAGCTCCGCAACAAGGTCTCGAGCGATCTCGAGCTCGCGTCCCGCCAACTTGAATTTACGCAAGGCGGCCGCAAACTCCTCCACCGGTAAATTCGTGAGGTCCGCGATCGAGAGGCCGCGGAACAATACGTTCCTCGCCACGGGGTTGAGACGCGCGCCGCCGCAGTCGGGGCAGGAAACCGGCTCTCCGGCGGCGGCGTCACTCGATGCCTGCCACTGCGATTCCTCGCCGGTTTGTTCCGCGTCGAACTCATCGAGCTTGGAGCCCGTGCCGAAGCAGCTCTTGCACCAGCCATGACGCGAGTTGAACGAGAACAGGCGCGGGTCGAGCTCCGGAAAGCCGGTGCCGCAGTTCGGGCAGGCGCGCTTGGTGGAAAAGACGGCGGGGACTTCGTCCTTGGCGGCGCTCGCCGCCGATGGCAGCACCTGGACGACGCCCCGTCCATGCTCCAACGCGGCGGCAAGAGCTTGGCGCAATTCGGGTTCGCCTTGCGGCTTGACGGTCATCGTGGCCACCGGCAGCTCGATGTTGTGCTCGACGAATCGGTCGAGACGCGGCCATTTCGCCGTGGGAAGCATAGTCCCGTCGACACGCAGCTCGGCGAATCCCTTGCCACGCATCGCTTTGGCGAGCGCGGTGTACAGGCCCTTGCGCGCCACGATGAGCGGCGCCAGCAAGGTGATCCTGCGCCCCCGGTATTCCTCGAGCAGCCGGGCCGCGATGGCGTCGGCGGATTGAGGCTCGATGCGCGCGCGGCAGGCCGGGCAGTACTGCACGCCCAGCTTGACGTATAGCAGGCGCAGGAAGTGATACAGCTCGGTGAGCGTCGCGACGGTGCTCTTGCGCCCGCCGCGGCTGGTACGCTGCTCGATGGCGACCGTCGGCGGTATGCCGAAAATCGCGTCCACATCGGGACGGGAGGCCGGCTGTACGAACTGCCGCGCATACGCGTTCAGCGATTCGAGGTATCTGCGCTGTCCTTCGGCGAACAGGATGTCGAATGCGAGAGTGCTCTTGCCGCTGCCGGACACGCCGGTGATGACGGTGAAGCGGTTGCGGCCGAGATTCACGTCGATGTCCTTGAGATTGTGCTCGCGAGCGCCGCGGATCTCGATGGCTCGAGGCGCGGCGGCGGCCGTTTCCCCGGCATCGCTCACGCCGGCGCCGAACGAGGCGGCGGGATCGATGCTCTCCAAGAGCGCGCGGCCGGTGTGCGAGGCGGGCAGCCGCATGAGGTCCTCGGGCGTGCCCACCCCCACCACCGATCCGCCGGCGTCGCCGCCCTCCGGGCCCAGGTCGATGATCCAGTCGGCGGCGCGCACCACGTCCAAATTGTGCTCGATGACGAGCAGCGAATGGCCGGCGTCGATCAACCGGCGGAATGCGCGCAGCAGCTTCGCGACATCGTCGAAGTGCAGCCCGGTGGTCGGCTCGTCGAACAGGAAGAGCGAGCCGCGCCGCAGCCCTCGGCCGTCGCCGTTGCGTTTGGATTTCTTGGCCGATCGCGACTTTACCGCGGTGAGCATCGCGTTTTCGGCCAGATGACCGGAAAGCTTCAGGCGCTGGGCCTCGCCTCCCGAGAGCGTGGGCACGGGTTGGCCGAGGCGCAGATAATCGAGCCCCACTTCGGCGAGCGGCGCCAGGCGCAGACAGACCTCCGGGTCGTCCCGGAATATCTTCAAGGCCTCGGACACCGTGAGATCGAGAACGTCGGCAATGCTCAGGGGCGGTGAGTCGCCGCGGGATAGCTTGATCTCGAGTATCTCGGCGCGGTAGCGCCGCCCATTGCAATCCGGACACCGCAGGTACACGTCCGACAGGAATTGCATTTCCACGTGCTCGAATCCGTTGCCGCCGCAACCGGGGCATCGGCCGTTGCCGGAGTTGAAGCTGAACGTGCCGGCGGTGTATTTGCGCTCGCGCGCCTCGGGAAGCTTCGCAAACAGGTCGCGGATCGCATCGAAGGCGCCCACGTAGCTCGCAGGATTGGAGCGTGTGGTGCGGCCGATGCTGGTTTGATCGACCATCACGACATCGCCGATCAGGTCGGTGCCCTCGATGAGCCGGTGGGCGCCGGGATTTTCCGTGGGCTTGCCGTACGCGCGTCTCAATGCGGGATATAGAACGTCGTGCACCAGCGTGGACTTGCCGGATCCGCTGACGCCCGTGACGCACACCAGGCGATTGAGCGGAATATCCACGTCGATATTCCGGAGGTTGTGCTCCCGGGCGCCTTCGATCCGCAGCGTGCCGGGCGATGCGGTACGCGCGGCGGCGGGCGGTATTTCGACGCGGCGGCGATGGAGCAAATAATCGGCGGTCAGCGAGCCCTTCGCCTTTGCGAGCGCGCCGGCGCGGCCCTGAAACACGATCTCACCGCCATGCTCCCCGGGACCCGGCCCGATGTCGATCAGCCGATCAGCGGCTTGCATCACCTTGGGATCATGCTCGACCACGATGAGCGTGTTGCCGGCGTCCCGGAGCCTTTGCATGACGCCGACGATACGGCCGACGTCGCGTGCATGCAGGCCGATGGAGGGCTCGTCGAGTACGAACAGCGTATTCACCAGCGAGGTGCCGAGCGCCGTGGTGAGATTGATCCTCTGCACCTCGCCTCCCGACAGCGTGCGCGATTGGCGGTCGAGGTTGAGATAGCCGAGGCCGACGTCGGTCAGGTATTTGAGACGCGTACGGATTTCGTTCAGCAAAAGATCGGTCGCCTCGTCGAGAGGCGGCGGCAAGGTCAGTCCGGCAAAGAAGCGCAGATTGCGATCGATGGGGGCGAGCATCACGTCGCGGATGCTGATGCCCGGGGAGCCGATCCGCCACAGAAGCGCCTCGGGTTTCAGCCGCGATCCCTGGCATGCAGTACATTCGGTGTACGAGCGGTAACGCGACAGCAAGACGCGAATGTGCATCTTGTACGCCTTGGTCTCGAGCCAGGCGAAGAAGCGCCGCACTCCGTACCAGACGTTCTTGGTCCATTCGCCTTCGCCGTCGAGCGTCCAGGCGCGCTCTGCCTCGCTGAGGTCGCGCCACGGCGTATCGACCGGGATGCCGCGCTTGCGGGCGAATTTGAGGAGGTCCGCCTGGCATTCCTTATAGGACTCGGTCTGCCACGGCTTGATGGCGCCGTCCCGCAGCGACAGCGCCGTATTCGGAATGACCAGGCCGTAGTCGACGCCGATGATGCGGCCGAAACCCCGGCAGGACTCGCAGGCGCCGATGGGCGAATTGAAACTGAACGTGCTCGGCGTGGGGTCCTTGTAGCTGATGTCGCAGTCCGGGCAGTGCAATTCCGTCGAATATCGCCAGGGCGCCCCGACTGCGCCGTCCTCGCCTTGGGGATACACATCGAGGCGTCCTTGGCCGACCTTGAGCGCCGCCTCGATGGCGTCGTTCGCGCGGGCCGGATCGACGGAGGACCAGCGGAATCGATCCTGGAGCATTTGGAGGACGCCGCCGCGCTGCTCGTGGATACGGGTGTAGCCCTGCGCGGCCAGGAGCTTCTGGATTTCCGCCGCGTCGAAATTCTTGGGGATCGGCACGGGGAAGGTGAGCAGCAGGCGCGGATCGCCCGCCGCGCGAGCGCGCTCATTCAGTCCGGCACGGATGGTATCGACGGTGTCGCGTCGCACGGAATGCCCGCAGCCCCGACAATGCAGGGTCGCCGCGCGCGCGAACAGCAGCTTGAAGTGATCGTTGAGCTCGGTCATGGTGCCGACGGTCGAGCGAGACGTGCGCACCGGATTGGTCTGATCTATGGCAATCGCGGGCGGAATGCCCTCGATCGCATCGACCACCGGACGATCCATTCGATCGAGGAACTGCCGCGCATACGGCGAGAACGTCTCGACATAGCGGCGCTGGCCCTCCGCGTACAGGGTGTCGAATACCAATGACGATTTTCCCGAACCGCTGACACCCGTCACGACGATCAGTTCGTTGATCGGGAGATCGAGGTCGAGATTCTTGAGGTTGTTCTGACGGGCGCCGCGAATGCGGATGGCATCCGGGCGTGACGAATCATTGGGTGGCATGGATGATTTATTTTACCGGGAATCAGCGGCAGGCGAGGGGCTGAGTCGCCGGCGTTTTCGGCGCCGAGTTATACAGTGTTCGCGAGCTTCAACTACTGGATGAAAGCGTCGACAACGATCGCGCGAGACGCGGGCCGTTAGCGATGAGTGGTGATTGCAGAGCGGAGGGTTGCGGCGCGCGACGGAGCAGGTGTATCTGAGTGTTTGGCCGACATAATCAATTGTTTTTTATGGTAATTATGGCATGATACTGGATGTATAAACAGCCTATGGAGGAGCCATGGACGGAGCGAATTCAGAAGCGACGGAGCTGCCGCTCGATGAGCTCGAGGCGCGCATCACCGAACTCTGCGGGCACTTGAATGCCGCGCAATATCGCTGGCTGGTGCTGATCCGGGAGTTCGATCGGCGCCTCGGTTGGGGGGACGGGAAGCTGGCCTCGTGCGCGCATTGGCTGAACTTCAAATGCGGACTGAACTTGGGGCGGCGCGCGAAAAAGTGCGCGTGGCACACGCGTTGGAGAAGCTGCCGTTGATTGCCGCGAGCATGGCGCGCGGGGAATTGAGTTACTCGAAGGTGCGGGCGCTCACGCGGGTGGCGTGCCGGGCGACGGAGCGGGATCTGCTGAACATTGCCCTGCACGGCACCGCGCATCACGTGGAGAAGACCGCGCGGCTGTTTAGACGCGCGATGCAGGCGGCGGAGCTGTCGCGGGAGGCGAGCCAGCAGGAGAGCCGAGGCCTCTCGTACCACTGGGAGGAGGACGGGAGCCTGGTGCTGAAGGCAAGGCTCCCCGCCGCCGGCGGAGCGCTGGTGATGAAGGCGTTGGAGGCGGCGCTCGCGCAGGTGCCTGCGCACGAGGTGCGCGTGGAGAGCAGCGAGGAATGGCCGATCGCCCACGCGGCGCGGCGGGCCGATGCCTTGGTGCGGATGGCGGAGAGCGCCTTGCAGGGGCGAGGGCGCGATGCCAAGAGCGCCGAGCACTATCAAGTGGTGATTCATGTCGATGCGGAGAGCTTAACCTCGAGCACCACATCGAGCATTGGGCGGAGGGTGGCAAGACGGAGCTTTCGAACCTGGTGACGCTCTGCCGCTGGCATCACCGGCTGTTGCACGAAGGCGGGATACAGGTGCGAGCGCGCCCGGGCGGGGGCTGGCGTTTCATGAAGTCCGACGGGGAGGAGTTCGCTCCGGTGCGGGTGGATCCTCTGACCTACTACCGCGGGACGGAGATCGAGCAGACGCATCGAGGCGAGGGGCCGGTGGTCACCGACACCACCGCGGCGACGCGCTGGCGCGGGGAGCGGATGGACTATGACCACGGAATCATGCTGCTCTGTCTGAAGGCCGAGCGGGCCCGGGAAGAGAGCGTCGATGGGGAAGTCGACGACGCCGATACGGCGCCGCCGGACGTTTCCGCGGAAACGTTGGATCTTGGGCGGTCGCGCCATGACGATGGGTGAGGCTGACCGTGCAACGGGCGGTTTTCCTTTTTCAGGCCGCCGCGCCTAGACTGACGGCCCCGCGATCACCCGAGATATACCCATGGCATTTTCGCTATATGACGCCACGATTCCCTCGTACTTGCAGCTTCTCACTGCGGTTTCCGCCCTGTTGGACAAGGCGCAAACATTCTGCGCGGACAAGGCTATCGCGCCCAAAGATCTGATCGAGGCGCGGCTGACGGAGGACATGCTTCCCTTTGCTTACCAAGTCAAATCCACGGCGGTTCACTCGCTGGGGGCCATCGAGGGCGTGCGTCGCGGCGTGTTTGTTCCGGATCAGACGGAGCCGCCCGATAGCTTCGCGGCACTGAAGTCGCGGACCACGGAGACGATCGAGGCGCTCCGGGCCATCGACCGCAGCGAGATCGACGGTTTCGTCGGGCGCGACATGCGGTTCGCATTCGGGACGCGGCAGATAGAATTTACGGCGGAGAATTTTCTGCTGTCGTTCTCGCAGCCGAATTTTTATTTTCATGCGGCCACCACATACGACATCTTGCGATGGAAGGGTGTGCCGATCGGCAAGCGCGATTTTATCGGGAGCGTGCGCAAGAAGCCGTAAAGACCGCGGCTCCGGTCGGTTAGGGCGGGTCTCGGTGAGCATTGAGACCGAATATGGCGTCCCGCTTAAAGCCGAAGAGCTGAAAGGAGGCAGCTTCCGTGTCGCGCCGATGAAGTGCGATTGCACCGCTCTTGGCGAGGGTTGCCAGGGTGTCGGGTTGATTTGACACAAAGGTCCATTGGCTGGCCGGATCATGACCGGAATCGGTCGCTATCGCAGAGGCCAAGCCGGACAGCAGAGTGTTCGCCGTCAGCGAATATACCAACATCGCCTCATGCACCAAGGCCGTGTCAACGATATTCAAGGCGAGGCACAGCCGGCGCTTGAGGTCCGCGTCGAGGGCGTCCGCTGCCCGGCATGATTCAATGTCTCGCCGGATTACCTCATCCGTCAGCGCTCCCCGATGCTGCAACATGGGGTGATCCTTGGTCCATGCCTCCGGCGGACAGGCCTTGTTCTCGGGCTTGAGCGCGACGAAGGGGTTGATTTCCGCCGGATAAATGCGGCACACGAGGGGTCGATCCTCGTAAATGCCACAATGATTATCCGCCAGAAGGTTGGGACAGGCTCCGACGACATTCGCAACGAGCATGACCACGACCCGCGTTGGCATCGATCCGCTCATGGCCGCGAAGGAGCGTCGTTTGAAATGGAGCGCTCTTGGGTCGCTGTCCATCGCTGTCGGCCAGGGGGAGGCCTCGCAGAGCAGTTGCACGTCGTGACCGCGATTGAGCCACTTGATTGCTTCCGCCACAGTCAGCGGAATCTTGGTGTCGCGGCAACATTTCCCGCACTGGGTACACTTGAAGTGTATGTTCACACCGATGTCCCTTAGTCCGACCCCGTGCTGCAACGCGATGCAGCCGCCGCTCAAGTTCCAACACGCCTTGCCGTTACTTTGTACTGCAAAGTTTATCGGAGTCTACCCCTTTCGCTTTGACATAAGAGGCAGAAGTCCACAATGAGCATCTCCAGCGTCTCCCCTTCCGTTGCGCCCCCCATTGCCCCTACCTCTGCCGGCAAGACACCGGCGAGCCCGGCCCAGCAGGCCGGCAAGCCCGGCGGCGCCGCCCGCCGTCAACTAGGGCGCTGACAGCGACGGCGATCATGACGGCAGCGGCGGCCGGATCAACGTCACGGCCTGAATTGGGTATCGCATAAGGAGGCCCGCGATAAGCGGTTCATTGAACCGGCGTTTGCGCCTGCAGATAGACTGAACGCTCGGTCGTGGTGTTCTTGCCCGATTCGACCGTCGGGCGGGGCATCTGCTCGAAGAATTGACTCTCGTCGGGAGTGAATTGCTCCGCGAGGATCTGCTTCAGGGAGGGTGCCCATGGATGCGGTGAAGTCCCAAGAAAGACATCCCAGGACGTGATGAGCGATGGCATCACGTCCATATGCAGCTGCAGGTGAATCTGCGCAAAGCCCGCCGTGCGAACCATGTTGAGCAAATCTCGCTCCGAATAATTGGCGATCGGGCTCTGCGCGCAGGCCGCCTCGGTGTCAGGAAATTGAGCCGCCTTCCAGCGATGCAGAAGCGTCAAGAAGCGATCGACCGGATGGGATCGATCCTCGACGCGCTTTCTCAAAGCTCTGGCGTAGAAAGCGTCGTCTTGAAGAATGGGCTCCGCGATCGAGAGGCGGCCGCCCGGCTTAAGGATGCGGAAAAATTCACTTAGCGCCGCCTTCTTGTCGGCAACGTAAGCGAGGACCGCTCGGGTCGTCACGACATCGACCGACCCATCCGCGATCCCCTTGAGGTCATCGGCCGAGCATTCGAGGAAGGTGCATTGCGGCCGAACGTTGCGCTGCACGGCCATGGATTCTGCATATCGCAACATGGGCGCCGATACATCGGTGAGCGTGACCCGCAGCGACGGGCCAATCCGGTCGATGGCACGGAACGCCACCAGACCTTCGCCGGCACCGACGTCGACCAGGGTCATGCCGGCAGCGAGCTGCGCACCGTCCAGAACACGATCCGCGTAGCCTTCAACGACGCCCTGGACCACCTTGGCATAATCGGAATCGTCCGCGTGACGACGATGCAGGAGCCATCCGGACCATACGTCCGGTTCGAGGTAGTTCTCGTCCATTACGCTTTATGAAGCAACACAGGGGTCATGGCTCCTCCTTGGCACACGCACTCGCACTTTGACTCACGGAGCCGCCGGTGGAGGTCGGGCATCGGGCTCTTCCCACGCAACGCGAGGTCAAGCCTACTCCATCTAGCGCCCCGCGAATTGCTCCATCATGAGGCCGGTCCCGCCGCGCGTGACATGCGCGACGATGGCGGTGCGCCGATGTATTTTGGTGATCAATCCCAAGTTGATGGCGAACGCAAGCTGCACTTGCTGTCCTTTGCGAAGACCGAGGTTCTCGGTCTCGACGAACACGCCGTTGGCGCTCAGATTCTTCGCCTTGCAGATGCGGCTCTTGCGACCCGACATGACTACATACACGGTGGTGCGTGCGCGATGACGAGTATGAAGACGACGCTCCATCCGAGGGACCCTTTGTTGGCCGTGTGACGAAGTAGCCATTATGCACATCCGGTTGTCGTTCGCGAAGAGCTCGTTGCGCACGTTATTCGATAAGTAAAATCCGGCCGGATGATGTCCAAGGCAAGCAGATGGCTTGGACGACCGGTAGTCGGACGGTGCTGACGGAAAATCGCCGCAGAGAGAGGCCGCAGAGAGGCCGCAGAGGAGGGAGGAGGGGGTTGATCGACCCTCCGAGAAATCGCGCGCTTAGGCTACGTCCTTGCGCCGAATCGCGAGCTGTTCTGGAGCTTCGATCCCCATTTTGACCCGCCGGCCGCTACCGCCGAGCAAGGTGATCAATATGGGGCCGTTCGCGAACAGTTGCGCGAGCGTCATGGTCGCATCCACTCCGTCGGCGGGTTGGATGACGATGGATTCATCGGCGCGGCGGCTGAGGACCAACATGGTTCAGGCCTTGGCCAGCGCACGCAGCGCCTTGGCGAAGGTTTTGCCTTGCGGCGTGTAGGTGAGCGTTGATGTGCCGCGCACGATGCCAAGCAGCTGACTGATTTGCCCTTGCCGCAAATTGATGATGTAGCCGTTGACTTCGTTCGCGGTTCGGCAGCCGGCAATCACTTCCATCAAGGTGCGCCAGCGTTCGGCGACGGTGGCAGCGATGCTCGTTCCTCGAGGAACTCGGGCGCCGGGAAGGCCCTGTTCCGCAGCCACTGAAACCGCGCGGCGTTCGTCCTCGAGCTTTTCGATGTCGGCCAACAGGCGCGTCTTTTCGGCGGCTTGTTGTTCGACCGCCTGGGGAGAGGCGCCGGTCAGTGCGGCGCGTTCGGCATCCAATGTGGCGGCCAGCGTACGCGCGACCTCGATCTCGCGATCAAGCAAGTCCTCGAGACGGTGGCGCGCATCTTCTTTCATGGTGTTACTTCAGCCCATTCTCGAATTGAAGCATCTTGTTCGCGACGCTCGCGGAGTCGACTTGATAGGTGCCGTTGGCGATCGATTGCTTGATCGAAGACACCTTCGCCGAGTTGACGACTGGGGCTTGGGCGATGGCGTCGGACAACTTCTGCAACGAACGCGCGGATGTGGTCAGGGTCACCTGATCGCCCGTCTGCGAGGTCGACGATTGCGTGGCCGCGTCTGTCTGGCTCTTGTCAGCGACGCTGCCGGTGCTCGAACCCTGGGGAGGCGCGAGTGGCTCCGACGTTGAGTATCCACCGATCTTAGCTGGCACCGAAGTCTCTCCTGGGCGAGCGTTAGCCCTTGCCCTCGTTATCGTCAGGGAATGGATGATCTTTAGCCATCGCGATCAAAACCACCGTCTGGAACTGTTATCGGCTGTGACGCGGTTCACTTAAGTGCTATTGCAAAATAATTTCGACTACCTGCTGGGAACGCGCGATTCCTTCGACAACTTTCCCGGACGACAGATTTTCGACTTTAACCCGTTGATTAATCAAGCCATCGCTCAGGGCGCGGCCTTGCATGGAGACGCTCATGCCGCCGGCGTCGGCAATCAGGGTGACCGTTTGGCCGCGCTGGACCGCTTTGGTGCCGAGCAAAAGCTGATTCGTGATGACCGCCCCGCTGGAGATCGGCCGGCCGGCGGTCAATCCCACAGTGACCGCCGGGTCGTCCATATACCCCGGAGGGAGATCGGAGATATCGCGCTGCTCGGTGCGCACATCGTTCGCCGTCAAGACGCTGCCGGCGACGATCGCATGCGCGGCAATGGTCACTTGAGAAGTGCCCACCACGCGGACCGGAACGTAGATATGCCACGGGGGGGTGCCGGGACAGCTCAGCTCGACCAGGATGCGATCACGCATCTGTCCGCCGGGGCTCACGGACGGCTTCACGGGCTGACTGCAGCGCCCCAGGCGGGTAATGGCGCTGATGGGGCCGGCGACCAGCCGCTCATGCGGCGTCAGGGCCGGCAAGTGCAAGGAGGCCTCGGAGCGCGCGAGCGCCTCCAGTTGGTGGTTGTCCTGCAGGTCCGACGGCGCCTCGGTGGCCGATACCGAGGGCCGAGCCGCTAGAACCGCTCCGGTCAGACAGGCGCCGACGGCGTATCGACGATATTTTGACGATATTCGCATTCTTCTCATAGCAAGCAAGGGGCGTGCCATCGAGCTCTGGGTCCCGGCCCGGGACGGCAAGGGGCCTCCGCGGCCGGAGCGCCGGTGCGTGGCCGCCACCGGCAAGGACTTGCCGCCGGCGACTCTACATCGGAGACCGGGAGGCGCCAATCCTGCGTTTGGCGCGCCGGCGCGCGCAATCGGCACCCGGATGGTCGTTTTCTTGGGTTGGCACAGCTCTTGCTCAGCTATACCCAGAGGAGCTAAACCAAATGTTTGAAAATATCTTTGGCATTCACGAACAGGCGCTCATGGTGCAAGGCCAGCGCATGGGCGTGCTCGCCGCCAACCTTGCGAACGCGGACACGCCGGGCTTCAAGGCGCGGGACATCGATTTCGCCGCGGTGCTGTCGCAGAGCCAAGGCGACACGGCTCTGCCGCTGGAGGCCACGAATGCCGGGCACATTACTCTAGGCAGCGCCGACTCGCCCACGGGCGAGGTGAAGTATCGCAATCCCTATCAGGCATCGCTCGACGGCAACACGGTGGAGATGCCGATAGAACAGGCGGCCTTCTCGGAGACCAACGTGCGCTATCAAGCGAGCCTCACCTTTATCAACTCCCGAATATCCGAGCTGACGCTCGCAATCGCACCAGTAAGCTGACGCTTCCGGAGAATCCGCATGTCCTTATTCGATGTCTTCAGTGTGTCCGGCAGCGCGATGAATGCCGAGACGATCCGCCTCAACACGACGGCGAGCAACCTCGCCAACGCGGAAAGCGTCAACGGCGATGTCACCAAGGTGTATCGCGCGAGACATCCGGTGTTTCAAGCCATGATGAACTCGGAATTCGGCGTCGACGACGATCAGGGCGCTTCGAGCGGAGTTCGCGTGATGGGCGTGGTCGAGAGCGCGGCGCCGCCGCTCCAGACCTACGAGCCCAACAATCCGCTCGCCGACAAGGACGGCTACGTCTACACCTCGAACGTCAACTCGATCGAGGAGATGGCCAACATGATCTCCGCGAATCGATCCTTCGCGACCGACGTCGAAGCCATCAACACGGCGCGCGATTTGCTCCTCAAAGTCATCTCCATGGGCCAGTAGAGCCCGTCAATCATCCAGTCTGGAAGACACCATGATCAATTCGATCAACCAAGTCATACATGCAACCACCAGCGGCACGGGCACCACGGGCACGACCGGCACGACCGGTACCACGGGCACCACGGGCACGACCGGCACCGGCAGCAGCACCAGTAACTCCACGAGCAGCGCTGCCAATGGAGTCACGCTGGGCGGCACCGACTTCCTGACGCTCATGCTGGCGCAGCTGCAGAACCAGGATCCGACCAGCCCGGTCGACAGCAATGAGTTCCTGAGCCAGCTCGCCTCGCTGAGCGAGGTGCAGGGCATCACGCAGCTCAACACCTCATTCTCCACGCTGTCCAACTCGCTCACCTCCAGCCAGGCACTGCAGGCGTCTTCGCTGCTCGGCCATCAGGCGTTGGTGGCGAGCTCGACCGCAACCCTGCCGACGGCCGGCGCGTCGCTCTCGGGAGCGGTGAGCGTGCCTCAGACCAGTTCCCAAGTGGTGCTCAACATCAGCAACAGCGCGGGCGTCCTGGTGAACTCGGTCAACCTCGGCGCGCAGCCGGCCGGCCTCGCGAATTTCACCTGGAACGGGCAAACCTCGAGCGGCGGCACGGCGCCTGCCGGGACCTATACCTTGAGCGCTCAGGTGAGCGGCGTCGCGAGCGGGACCGCCATCCCGACGCTGGTTAACGGCACCGTCGACAGCGTCACCATGGGAGCCGGCAGCACCGGGTTGACGCTGAACATCTCCGGCCTCGGCAGCGTGCCGTTCACCAACGTCCAGCAGATTTCGAACTAATCATTCAGGAGTTTGAGCATGTCTAGCTTCAGTATTGCGTTATCGGGATTGACCGGGGCGAATTCCGCCCTGGACATCACCTCCAACAACATCGCCAACGCCGACACCACGGGCTTCAAGAACTCTCAGGCCCAATTCGGCACGGTGTTCTCCTCCGGTGCGGTCAACTTGAATACCTCGACCGCCGGCGAAGGCGTACAGCTCGTCGCCTCGCCGCAGCAGTTCACCCAGGGCGACATCACCACGACATCATCGCCTCTCGACATGGCGATCAGCGGCAACGGCTTTTTCACGGTGGCCAGCCCGAATGGCAACGTCTACACCCGCAACGGCGAGTTCCAGGAGGATCAGAACGGCAACGTGGTGACTTCCAACGGTCAATTCCTGCAGGTCTATCCGCCGCTGGCCAACGGCAGCTTCAATACCGGGGCCCTTCAGAACCTGAACCTCAATACGGCGCAAAGCGCTCCGGTTGCGACGTCGACGGGCACCGTCAACGTGAACCTGCCGTCGGACGAGACGGCGCCGACACAAGCGCCTTTCAATCCGACCAACCCGGCCACCTACAACCAGTCCACTTCAACCACGGTGTACGATTCGCTCGGCAACTCCTACCCCGCCACGTTCTACTACACCCAGACCGCGACGCCGGGCCTCTGGGACGTCAATATGACCGTCAACGGCACTCAGGTCGGGGGTACGCAGACTCTGCAGTTCTCGGGCACCGGAACGGTCACCGCACCCGCCAACGGCCAGTTGACGTTCGCGGGATTCACGCCGACCGACGGCGCGCCGGCGATGAGCATGACTTTCAACTACAGCGATACGACGCAATACGGCACACAGTTCGGGGTGAACTCGATCACCCAGAACGGCTACACCACCGGTCAGTTGAACACGGTCTCGGTGAGCTCCACCGGCGTCGTGTCCGCGGTCTATACCAATGGCCGCTCGACCGACCTGGGCCAGCTGGCGATCGCCAACTTCCCGAACCCGCAGGGTTTGCAGCAGTTGAGCGACACCGAGTGGGCGCAGACCTTCTCGTCCGGCACGGTGGTGCAAGGCACCGCCGGCTCCGCGGGCTTCGGCACCGTGCAGTCGAGCGCCCTGGAGAGTTCCAACGTCGACTTGACCACCGAGCTCGTGAACATGATCACCGAACAGCGCGCCTTCCAGGCGAATGCTCAGGTAATCACCACGGCGGATCAAATGTCGCAGACCGTCATCGGAATCGCCACCAATGGATAGAGGCCTCTACGTGGCGATGACCGGCGCGAAGCAGATCATGCTGGCGCAGGCGGTCAACAACCACAACATCGCCAACGTCAACACCGTGGGCTTCCGCGCCGACTCGGTATCGTTCTACAGCCAGCCGATCTACGGTGCGGGCTATCCGACGAGGGTCAACGCGGTGGCGGGCGATTCGGGCACGGATTTCTCGAGCGGCGTCATGCAAAGCACGGGCCGGCCTCTCGATGTGGCGATCAACGGCAAGGGTTACATCGCCGTGTTGGGGCAGGACGGCACGGAGGGATACACGAGGGCCGGCGATCTTCGCGTCGGTGTCGACGGGTCGGTGACGACCGCGGCCGGCCAGCCGGTGCTCACCGAGTCGGGGCCGCTGAACATCCCGCCATCGACGAGTGTGACCGTCGGCAACGACGGCACAGTGTCGGTGCTCGCGCAGGGTCTCACTCCGAGCGGCATATCGCCGACCGATCGCATCAAGCTGGTGAATCCGCCGGAGAAGGACTTGCAGAAGGGCTCGGACGGTCTGCTGCGCATGAAGGACGGCAGCAAAGCGGAAACCGATCCGAATGTCACGCTCACCTCGGGCGTGCTCGAGTCGAGCAACGTGAACGCCGCGCAGTCGCTGATCAACATGATCGAGCTTCAGCGCCTGTACGAGTTCCAGGTGAAGAGCATGAACTCAACCGATCAGAACGAACAAACGGCCGAACAGCTGATGTCGAACGCCGCGTAACGCGGCGACGGCACGAGGATATTCGATATGAATCTCGCACTATGGTCCGCAAAGACCGGACTCGACGCACAAAACACGCAGATGGCGATCATCGCCAACAATCTCGCCAACGCGAACACCACAGGCTTCAAGGCGCAGCGCGCGGCGTTTCAGGATCTCATGTACCAGAACGTGCGGCAGGTGGGCGCGCAGAGCACGCAGAACACCCAGTACTCGACCGGCCTGACGCTCGGCACGGGCGTGCGCATCGTCGCCACCGAATCGAACTACGCTCAAGGCAGTGCAACGACCACCAACGGCCCGCTGGACCTGGAGATTTCCGGGCAGGGGTTCTTCCAGATCACCATGCCGGACGGGACGCTCGCCTACACGCGGGACGGATCGTTCACGCTCGACAACCAGGGCAATGTCGTGACGGCGAGCGGCTATCCGATTCAGCCGGCCGTCACCGTTCCGGTGGGCACCCAGTCGGTGACCGTGGGTACCGACGGGGCGGTCACCGCCGTGTCCGCCAGCGGCAAAACGACGCAGATCGGGCAGGTCCAGCTCGCGAATTTCATCAATGACCAGGGCCTGCAGAACATCGGCAACAACCTGGTGGTCGAATCGGCGGCGAGCGGTTCGCCGCAGACCGGCACGCCCGGCGCAAACGGGCTCGGCACGGTCCAGCAGGGCGCGCTGGAGACCTCCAACGTGAACACGGTGACCGAGCTCGTCAACATGATCGAGTGCCAGCGCGCCTACGAGATGAACTCGAAGGCGATCACCGCCAGCGATCAGATGCTCGAATACCTCACGACCAATCTCTCGTGATCCGCATGCGCAGTCCAGTCCAGGTATTGCTGCTCGCTCTCGCGCCGATTTGCGTGGTCGCGACGCTCGCGGGCTGCTCGACGACCTCGCACAAGGATCACAAGGTCGATCCCGTCGTGCCCCGCGTGCTGCCGCCACCGGTGCCGCGCACCGACGGCGCGATCTACCAGGCCGGCCAGGAAATGGCGCTGTTCGCGGACTTGAAGGCGCGCCGGGTCGGCGATGTGTTGACCATCGTCCTGAACGAATCGACCGCCGCCAGCAAGAACGCCGAAACCACGACCTCGAAGACCTCGGCGGTGACCGATACCGGACCCACCCTCTTCGGCAAGTCCATCATGACCAAGGGCGTGCCGATCCTCGACACGACGCTCTCCGGTTCGCATACCTTCGACGGCGCCGGCTCGGCCACCCAAGGCAACAGCTTCGTCGGGAGCCTGACCGTGACCGTGACCGAGGTGGAGAGCAACGGCAACCTCGTGGTCGAAGGCGACAAGACTCTGAAGCTCAACCAGGGCGACGAGTTCATCCATATTTCCGGCGTGGTGCGGCCCGCAGATGTCGCAACCAACAATACTGTGACGTCCGACAAGATCGCGGACGCGCACATCAGCTACTCCGGCAAGGGCGTCATCGCCAATGCCAACAACATGGGTTGGCTGACACGGTTCTTCAACTCGGTTTTCTCGCCGTTCTGACGGTAGAGGCACATGAACACATTGTTTCGAAATTGCTTGGTGACCGTCGTGCTGACGGCGTTCGCCAGTGCGGCACCGGCCGAACGTATCAAGGACATGGCGCAGATCCAGGGCGTACGCACGAACCAGCTGGTCGGCTACGGGCTGGTGGTCGGCCTCGACGGCACCGGCGATCAAACCAGCCAGGCGCCGTTCACCATTCAGTCGCTCACCAACATGCTCGCGCAGCTGGGCGTGGTGGTGCCGAGCACCGTCACCCCGCAGCTCAAGAACGTGGCCGCGGTCGCCGTGCATGCCGTCATGCCGGCGTTCGTCAAGCCGGGCGAGACCATCGACATCACGGTGAATTCGATCGCGAACGCCAAGAGCCTGCGGGGCGGCTCGCTGCTGGTCACACCGCTGCACGGACTCGACGGCCAGATCTACGCCATCGCGCAGGGCAACCTCATCGTGAGCGGCTTCGGCGTGCAGGGCAACGACGGCTCCAAGCTCACCGTCAACGTGCCCAGCTCGGGCCGGATCCCGAATGGGGCCACGGTCGAGAAAGCGGTTCCGACCCAGCTCGCCCAGGGCGATGCCGTTATATTGAATCTCAACGACCCGGATTTCACGACGGCGACGCGCCTGGTCGCGAGCGTGAACAAAGGCGTGGGTGACGGCATGGCCAGCATCATCGACGGCGGCTCCGTCCGGGTGCGCGCGCCGATCGACATGACGCAACGGGTGGCGTTCTTGTCGACGATCGAGAATCTGCAGGTCGAGCCCGCGAGCGCCGCCGCCAAGGTGATCATCAACTCGCGCACGGGCACTGTGGTGATCAGCAGCAATGTCCGGGTGAGCCCCGCCGCCGTGTCCCACGGCTCGCTCACGGTGAGCATCAAGGAGGAGCAGACGGTGAGCCAGCCGGGTCCCGGCGCCCGCGTGGGAAACACCACCGTGACCAGCAGCTCCACCATCAATGTGGACCAGGGGCCAAGCCGGATGTTTTTGTTCAAACCCGGGGTGGAGCTGGAACAGATCGTGCATGCAGTCAATGAGGTCGGCGCGGCTCCCGGCGATTTGGTCGCCATTTTGGAGGCACTGAAGGAGGCGGGAGCGCTGCAGGCCGAACTGATCGTAATTTGAGCTGAAGTGAGCCCAATGACTGCATCGCTGACATCGCCTTCTTCCATACCGCTGTCCTCGGTCGCCAGTGCGCCCGACGCGACGACCTATACGGATCTAAACGGCCTGGCTGCACTGAAAAACGGCCCGACCTCGCCCTCGACCATCCGGGCGGTATCCGAGCAGGTGGAGGCGATGTTCCTGCAGATGATGTTGAAGAGCATGCGCGACGCCACCGACGCGGAGGGCGGCGAGCAGACCAGCAACGAGACCAGCATGTATCAGGACATGTTCGACAAGCAGGTCGCGCTGACCTTGAGCAAGCGTCAAGATCTTGGCATCGCGCGGCTGTTCGAGCGGCAACTCGGCGGCAATACCGCGCCGGGCCCGGCCACGGCGGCGCCGGGTTCGGCCGCTCCGCTCCGGCCGGGGCAATCCCAGGCCGACGGTCACGGCCCGTCCGCGCAGTCGACCGCGGTCACCGGCGAGCACGCGGCGCAGTTCGTCCAGGCGGTACTGCCGACCATTCAGCGCGCCGCCCAGACCCTCGGCGTCAACCCGCTCGGGATGCTCGCGCAGGCCGCTCTGGAGACGGGTTGGGGCCAGCGCATGCCGCGCACCGCGGCCGGCAGTCCGAGCCTCAATCTGTTCGGCGTCAAGGCCGGTTACGGGTGGAATGGCGCGCGGGCCGTCGCGGACACGGTGGAGGTCAGCGGCGGGGTGGCGACGCAGCGCCGGACCGCGTTTCGGGCCTACGGATCGATCGAGGAAAGCGTCAACGATTTCGCGAACCTGCTGGCGAACTCTCCGCGCTATCGCGAGGCGGTTGCGGCCGGCGGCAGTGCCCAGGACTACGTTGCGAGCATCGCCAAGTCCGGCTATGCCACGGACCCCGAGTACGGCAATAAGTTAAATCAGCTGCTGAACAGCGGCACCCTGCGAGCGGCCCTCAATGCACGCCCGGTCACGCTTTAGAAATGACGCGCTCGGCCGATAGAGCGTGATGTAAGTCCAAAAGCCCGGCGATCCGGAGAATATCAGCGTGTCAAATGTGTTTGGAATCGACGTCTCGGCGCTTCAGGCCTTTCAACAGGCCATCGAGGTCACGAGCAACAACGTTGCCAACGCGAGCACGCCGGGATACGACGTGGAGTCGGTCAACCTGGCGACCGCTGCGCCGCAGGACTCCGGCAGCATCGCGATCGGCGCCGGCGTCACCGTCTCCGGCGTAAGTCGCGCCTACAGCCAGGCGGCCACCAATCAGCTCAACACCTCGCAGAGCAGCTTGGCGCAGCTCAACGCGCTGCAGAATTACACCAACCAGATCGACAACCTGTTCGGCACCACGGCAGGCGGGTTGAGCACGGCGCTGCAAAATTACTACGGCGGCTGGTCGGCGGTGGCGGACAATCCGACTTCGACGGCCGCTCGCCAGGCACTGCTCGGCGATGCCACTGCGCTCGCTCAGAACCTCAACACGACGAGCACGCAGCTCAACGAGATGAACTCGGGCGTGAACGCCGGGATCACCGCCGACGTGCAGCAGGTCAACTCGATCAGCACCCAGATCGCGAATCTGAACACGCAAATCGCCGCGAGCGCCGGCAGCGGACAGGCGCCGAATACGCTGCTCGATCAGCGCGATCAGCTCGTGTCGAATCTCTCTCAACTGGTCGGCGTGACCACCACGAGCAACACCGACGGGTCCATCAACGTGTACGTGGGAAACGGGACGCCCCTGGTACTCGACAACAATACCTATTCGCTGACCACCGTCCCCAACCAGTTCAACGCGTCGCAGCTGGAGGTCGCAAGCTCGACCTCCAATGGCAATTCGATCTCGAGCACGATCACCTCCGGGGATCTCGGGGGGCTCTTGGCCGCGAGTACCCAGGCCATCAATCCGGCGCTGAATCAGCTCGGTCAGATCGCGACCGCCATTGCACAGAGCGCGAACACGCAGCAGGCCTCGGGTCTCGATTTGAACGGGCAGCTCGGCGGCGCTCTGTTCTCGGTGGCCGCCCCCGTGGCGACCGCCTCCACCGCGAACACGGACGGCACCACGGCGAGCGTGACGATCTCCAACGTGGGCGCCCTGACCTCGGATAACTATCTGCTGTCATACACGGGCGGCGCCTACACCCTCAAGGACGCGACCACCGGCGCCAACGTGGCGTTGACCGGCGCCGGCACCCAGGCGAGTCCGTTGACGGCGGACGGATTGTCCATCGTTCTGTCGGGAACTCCGGCCAGCGGCGACCAGTTCCTGATTCAGCCGACGGCGCAGGCCGCCGCGACGCTGAGCGTCGCGCTCACCAACCCTTCCGGCCTCGCGGCTGCGGACGCCGTTCAGACCTCGGCAGCCGACAGCAACACGGGCACGGGGACCATCAGCACCGGCACCGTCACCGATGCCGCGAACCCGAACCTGCTGAGCACGGCGACCATCGCGTTCACCAGTCCGACCACGTATTCCATCAACGGAGCCGGCAGCTTTGCATACACCTCCGGCGGAAACATTTCCGCCAACGGATGGCAGGTCCAGATCTCGGGCACGCCGGCGACCGGCGATTCATTCACCGTGCAGAGCAACGCCGGCGGCACCGGGGACAATACCAATGCCCTGGCTTTCGCCAATCAGCAGACGCAGGGGCTTTTATCCGGTGGTTCCGAGAGCATCTCGGGCGCGGTGGGCGCGCTGATCAGCGGGGTGGGGGCGCAGGTGCAGCAAGTCAACACCGCGCAGGCCGCACAGGCGGCGGTCAACACCCAAGCCCAAACCAATGTTTCATCGGTGACCGGCGTGAATCTCGACCAGGAGGCGGCCAACCTGATGCAGTGGCAGCAGGCGTACCAGGCCTCCGCGCAGGCGCTCTCGGTCGCCAATGGCCTGTTCACCACGCTGCTGGATTCCGTCAACGGAACCTATAGCTAACCGGAGACGAGCGCGATGCGTATCACGCAAGGAATGGAACAGAGTCAATTCTTGAGCTCACTGAATGAGCTCGAGTCCAACATCGCAACCACCCAGAACGGCATCTCGTCCGGGCTTGCGTACACGACCGCCTCCGAGAATCCGGTGTCGGCGGGCTTGGTGAGCGGCTACAACCAAGTGCTGGCGCAGAGCCAGCAGTTCACCTCCAACGGCCAGAGCGCCCAGGGAAGCCTGAACATCGAGGACAACGCGCTGACGCAGGTTCAAAGCCAGCTGCAGAGCCTGCGCGATCTTGCACTCGAGGCGAACAACGCGACCGAGTCGGGCGCCAATCTGAGTGCCATTGCCACCCAGGCGCAGCAAATCCAGCAGAGCCTCCTGTCGATCGCCAACACTCAAGACGGCAGCGGAAACTACATCTTCGCCGGCTATTCGACGCAAACCCAGCCGTTCGCGCTGACCGCGACCGGTGCGACCTACTCGGGCGATCAGGGCCAGCGCCAGGTTCAGCTTGCGGCGGCACAGACAGTGGTGGTCGGCGATAACGGTGATCTGGTGTTCAATCAGATCAAGACGGGCAACGGTACCTTCAACGTCACCGCGGGCGCGGCCAACACCGGCAGCGGCATCATCGGCGCGACCTCGGTGACCGATCCGGCCGCGTACGGCGGCGGAAGCTATACGATCCAGTTCACCGCACCCGGCGCCTACCAAGTACTGAACTCGGCCAATGTGGCGGTCACCACCGGCACCTATACCAGCGGCCAGGCGATCTCGTTCGACGGACTTCAGGTCACCTTGTCGGGGACGCCGGCGGCGGGCGACACCTTCGCCGTGGCGCCGAGCACCGATCAGAGCATGTTCACCACGGTGCAGAATCTCATCAACGCGCTGCAGCAGCCGCCGTCGACGAGTTCCGGCACCACTCCGCTCAACAACTCGATCGCCGGTGCCGTCGACAATATCGATCAGGCGCTCGATCAGATCCAGACGGTCCAATCGAGCGTCGGCGCGCGCTTGAACACCATCACGACCCAGCAGTCGGCCGCGACTGCGCAGCAGACTCAGCTGCAGCAATCCATCTCCACCCTGCAGAGCCTGAACTATCCCCAGGCGATCACCAGCCTCGACTCGCAGAACACGACGCTGAGCGCGGCGATGCAGGCCTATACCCTGACCGAAGGATTGTCTCTCTTCAAATACCTGTCCTGAGCTGATGCAGTTGCCGCGGAACGGCCGGCCGCTCATGCGGCTTTCTTGAAGTCTCCCATTTGGGCATCGAGCGCGCGCTTGAAAGCAGGCCGCCCGGTGCAGCGATGGACGTACGCCGCCAGGCGCCGGTCCCTGGAAACGATGTCGCTGTGCCCGAGGATGCGCAGAACGCTCGTCATCATCAGGTCGCCGGCCGTAAAGCGGTCGCCCTCGAGGAACGGCTTGTCGCCCAGCGACGTGGAAAGGGCCGACAGGCGCTTCTGCACGAACTCCACGGCACCCGGGCGCCGCAACTTCGCCCACTCTTCCTGCGCGTAAAAGGCGTCGATCAACGCGACGTTCATCACGAAGGGCTCGATCGAGTTGAGCGCTGCTATCAGCCACTGGATCGTATGTGCGCGGGCGAGTGCGTCTCTCGGCAGGAGCGCCTCGCTGCGCTCGCCTATGTGTAGCACGATGGCCCCGGACTCGAACAGCACGAGTCCATCTTCCTCGAGAAGCGGCACCTGCCCGAAGGGCTGCAGAGCACGGTACTCCGGCTTGTCCTGATCTCCCTGTTCGAGGAGGCGGGTGCGGTAGGACAGTCCCGCTTCCTCCAGCGCCCAGCGGGCGCGCAAGTCGCGCACCTGGCCGCGGGCGAACTCCGGAACCCATTTGAATGCCGAGATAGTGATCATGTTTCAACCTCCTTGTTGGAAGAGAAG
>Ga0187863_10000162_pt1 | contig 59345 bp, 46 predicted proteins | sample June2016WEW_11_1_FD_132975 | JGI IMG/M metagenome (GOLD analysis project Ga0187863, IMG submission 132975) | Peatland microbial communities from SPRUCE experiment site at the Marcell Experimental Forest, Minnesota, USA - June2016WEW_11_10 | ecosystem: Environmental > Terrestrial > Soil >...
CTCCGAGTCCTCGACCGCGTCGCACTTGTTCAGATAGACCACCATGCAGGGAACGCCCACCTGGCGCGCCAGAAGCACGTGCTCCTTGGTCTGCGGCATGGGCCCGTCGGTGGCCGCGACCACGAGTATCGCGCCGTCCATCTGCGCCGCGCCGGTAATCATGTTCTTGATGTAGTCGGCGTGCCCAGGGCAGTCCACGTGCGCGTAATGCCGGTTCTTGGTCTCGTACTCCACGTGCGCCGTGGCGATGGTGATGCCCCGCTCCCGCTCTTCCGGCGCGTTGTCGATGGAGTCGAACGAACGGAAGAGAATCTTCGGGTTGTGCTTGCCCAATACCTTGGTGATCGCCGCCGTCAGCGTGGTCTTGCCGTGATCGATGTGCCCGATCGTGCCCACGTTCACGTGCGGCTTCGAACGGTCAAACTTTTCCTTCGCCATAAAAGTCCCAAGTCCCTTTCGTAGCTGTACTGCCTGTTTCAACCATGGAGCGTCCGCCGCGGCGGACTCCAGCCCCAAAACCAGTTTTCAGTTCTCAGTCGTCAGTTTCATCTTGCTCATGCTCGCTGCAACCGCTCAACCCGCTCAGCCCAAATTGACCACTGACAACTGACCACTGACAACTTGCATTCTCACCTGCCCTGCGCGCGTCCGATGATCTCATCGGCGATCATGCGTGGAGCCTCTTCATATCTTGCAAACTGCATCGAATAGGAGGCCCGGCCCTGCGTGGACGACCGAATGTCGTTCACATAGCCGAACATCTCTTTCAGCGGCACGATGGCCTTGATGACCTGCGAGCCGCCGATGCGATCCACGTGCTCGATACGCCCGCGCCGCGAGTTGATGTCTCCAATAATGACGCCCATGGATTCCTCGGGAACGGTGACCTCGACCGCCATCACCGGCTCCAGCAGCACCGGCGACGCCTTGCGCGCGGCCTCCTTGAAGGCGATCGATCCGGCGAACTTGAAGGCCATTTCATTGGAGTCCACTTCGTGATAGCTGCCGTCGTAGAGCGTCACCTTGACGTCAACCAGCGGATAGCCGGCCAGAATGCCCAGCTCGATTGCGCCCTGCACGCCCTGGTCGATGGGCTTGATGTACTCCTTGGGAATCGAGCCGCTCTTGATCTCATTGATGAACTCGTAGCCCGCGCCCGGCGTGTTGGGCTCGACGCGCAGCTTGCAATGGCCGTAGTTGCCCGAGCCGCCGGTCTGGCGGATATACTTGCCCTCGGCCTCGGCCTTCTTGCGGATGGTCTCTCGGAAGGCCACCTTGGGCTCGCCCACGTTGGCCTCCACCTTGTGCTCGCGCTTCATCCGGTCGACCAGAATCTCCAAGTGCAACTCGCCCATGCCGCTGATGATGGTCTGGCCCGACTCCTCATCGGTACGCACCTTGAATGTAGGATCCTCGTCGGCCAGCCGCGCGAGGGCCACGCCCATCTTTTCCTGATCGGCCTTGGTCTTGGGCTCGATGGCCACCGAGATCACCGTCTCCGGGAAGGTAATCGCGCCCAAAGCGATGGGGTGATGCGGAGCGCACAGCGTGTCGCCGGTCTTCAGCTCCTTCAGCCCCACGCAGGCGCAAATGTCGCCGGCGTAGATCTCGGTCACATCCTCGCGCTTGTTGGCGTGCATCTTCACCAGCCGGCCCACGCGATCGGTCTTGCCGGTGCGGGGATTGAGAATCGTGTCGCCGGTCTTGAGCGCGCCCGAATAGACGCGAATGAAGCAGAGCTTGCCGAAAGGATCGTTGATGATCTTGAAGGCCAGGGCGACGAGCGGTTCGCTGTCGTCGGGCTTGCGAACCTCGATCTGGGAGTGACGGTGAGGATTGATACCCTCCACCGGAGGCTTGTCGAGCGGGCTGGGCAGGTAATCGACGACCGCATCCAGCAGCGTCTGGATGCCTTTGTTCTTGAAGGCGCTTCCGCACAGCACCGGAAAGACCTTGAGGTCGATGGCGGCCTGACGAATGCCGGCCTTCAACTCGGCGATGGTGGGCGTCTCGCCTTCGAGGAACTTCTCCAGAAGCACGTCGTCGGTCTCGGCGATGATCTCTATCAACTGTAGGCGGAAGGCTTCGGCCTTCTTTTGCAATCCAGCGGGAATCGGCTCGATGTCGAACTGCGAGCCCATGGCCTCGTCCTGCCAGACGACGGCATTCATCTCCACCAGATCGACGACGCCTTTGAAACCAGCCTCGGCGCCGATGGGAATCTGCAGCGCCACCGGGCGCGCGCCCAGCCGCTTGCGAATGGATTCCAGAACGTGCTCGAAGTCCGCGCCGTTCTTGTCCATCTTGTTGACGAAGCAGATGCGCGGCACCTTGTACTTGTCGCCCTGCCGCCACACGGTCTCCGTCTGCGGCTGCACCCCGCTGACCGAGTCGAACAGCGCCACCGCGCCGTCCAGCACGCGCAGGCTCCGCTCTACCTCGGCGGTAAAGTCCACGTGGCCGGGCGTGTCGATGATGTTGATGCGAACGTCCTTCCAGGTGCAAGTGGTGGCGGCCGAGGTGATGGTAATGCCGCGCTCCTGCTCCTGCTCCATGTAATCCATGGTCGCCGTGCCCTCATGCACCTCTCCTATACGGTGCGTGATGCCCGTGTAGAAGAGGATCCGTTCTGTCGCTGTCGTCTTACCGGCGTCGATGTGCGCCATGATTCCGATATTCCGGCAGCGGTTCAGCGGTGTGGTGCGTGGCACGGCATTCATTCCTTGCGAGCCCTCGTGGCCCGCGGTTAGATCCTTCTGTCCAGCTACGTCCCTTAGTCCCCTAGTCCCCTAGTCCCCTAGTCCCTTAGTCCCTAGTCCCTAGTCCCCTAGTCCCCTAGTCCCTACCAGCGGTAGTGCGCAAAGGCCCTGTTGGCCTCGGCCATGCGGTGAACGTCTTCCTTCTTCTTCATCGCCGCGCCGCGCCCGTTGGCCGCATCCAGCAGCTCGTTGCCCAGCTTGTCGGTCATGCCCTTTTCGCCGCGGCTGCGGCCATAGGTAATCAGCCAGCGAATGGCCAGCGAAGTGCGCCGGTCGGGATTCACTTCAATCGGCACCTGGTAGTTGGCGCCGCCCACGCGACGGGTTTTCACTTCCAGCAGCGGCTTGCAATTTTCAACGGCCTTCTTGAAGAGCTTGAGAGCATCGTCGCCGCCGCCCTTTTCTTCGAGGTTCTTCATCGCCGCATAGAAGATGTTCTGGGCCGTCGACTTCTTCCCGCCCCACATCATGGAGTTGACAAACTTGGTGACCAGCGTAGACCCGTAGACTGGGTCCGGCGCCACTTCCCGCTTCGCAATGTGCCCTTTTCTCGGCATAATCCTCAGAATCCTCGCGCTTTCGCGCCCCATCTGCTGCCCAAGTCCGGGTCCAAATACCGCGCCCCGGAACCGTCTTCCCAGCCTTCAGTTACCAGGAGACCGTTTTCTAGTCCCTAGTCCCTATTTCTTCTTGGCCGCCGCGGCGCCGCCCTTGGCGCGCTTGGCTCCATACTTCGACCGGCTCTGCTTGCGATCTCCAACGCCCACCGAATCCAGCGTGCCGCGCACCACGTGATAGCGAACTCCGGGAAGGTCTTTCACGCGCCCGCCGCGAATCAGCACGATCGAGTGCTCCTGCAGGTTGTGCCCGATGCCCGGAATGTAGGTGGTTACCTCAATCCCGTTGGTCAGCCGCACGCGAGCCACCTTGCGCAGGGCCGAGTTCGGCTTCTTGGGCGTCTGTGTATAAACGCGGGTGCAAACGCCGCGCCGCTGCGGCGAGGCCTGCAATGCCGGCGACGCCGTCTTGTAGCGCGGGGCCGTGCGTCCCTTGCGAACCAACTGATTGAATGTAGGCAAACTGAAACTCCTTACCCCTTCAAAAAAACCTGCCGCCAAGTTCATCAGCCGCAAGCAGACCCTTCGGGCCGTTCTGGCTTTGCACGGCATATCGGCCGCGCATACGCACAGAAGCCCTCTCGTTGCTGCTTCGCGTCTGCCTTCGTTCCCATCTCAGACGAGAACCGGGACGGTGGCCGGGCGTCCGCCGTGGCGGAGCCAACTCCGTATCGCGGTTCCGGCCCGCATAGCCCTCCAAGGTGGAGAACGCGCGGGCGCCGTAGCGATTTGCCCCTGCCCTCCGCAAGAAGAGAGCTGCTTCTGGGACTTGTCTGGCCGGTCAACTGCAACCGGCCTTGCCGCCTCTGGCCTTATCGCGCCTGACATTGGCGCGCCCTGGGCTGGAGAATCAGCTCCCGTCTCTTGCTGCCTGACGGGCTGCACACACGCCACCGCCGCTAAGACACACGGACGAGGGCGTTCTTGCGGAACCTTCTTACCATATCAAGAATCGCCGGCGGGGTCAAACGAAATCTCCCCGCCCGCACGGATTCCGTCTTGGGTCGCAGCCGCGGCTGGCGCTTTGTCCTTTACCGGCTGTCTTGCCCCCTATGGTCCACCACCGCATACCCCTCGGGAGCCTGAAAGAGGCTGGGATCCGGTTCGCCCTTAACAACTTCGGTCACATCGGTGGTCGTTTCTCCCGACCGCGGATCGTCCACGATATGGCGCGCGATAATCCTGAGTTCGGGGGAAATCCATAGCTCGTTGGTCACTTCGATAACACGGTTGCCGCTGTCCCCCTGCAAGCGAATGCTGCGCGTCGTGCGCGTGCCTTCCGCATATACGCCGTTGATCTCCTGCGGCGCGAGTATCTCCCGTCGAAAACCGGGCCTCGATACCGCCAAGCCGGGGCTTGAGGGCGATGCCGGAACGGTTGGCGGCGGGGCCGTCACTCTCTGGGCTGGCGTTACCGGCCAGATATGCATCACCCGTTTGGCAGACGGATAGCCGATCATCCACTTCAGATACACTCCGCCAACAGGATCGGTGACAATCACGGATCGATATTCCTTGCCCGAATCGGTGTGCCGGACCATCTCGCTGCGGGTGCGTCCCTCGGCATCCCGCCAGAGAAGCTCCACGAGGGTGTCCGTCGCCGTGGTACCGTCGGTCAGCGTTTGCGCCCTGACGGTCGTTTCCTTGCCCGAATACGGCGCGCCGGTGAATCCGGTGCCGGATGTGGTCTGGAGAGGCAGCAGTCCCGGAGTGGACTGGGCGAGGCAAACCGGCGCGAGGGCGAACAGCGCCACAATGAGCCATGAGGCAAGGCGCATCGTACAACCTCCGATTCCGATGGGCTTTGGCGCTCGTCCGAGAATGACAATATCCAGCGCGAGCGCGTGAATCGCGGGCGGGGACAACTTGTTGCCCCCACTCCTCGAAGAATCCTTCCGCTCTACTGAATGCCGACCAGCTTCCAGGCCCCGCCATCCAGGGCAAACTCGGCCTGGCGCTTGCTGCTCAGCTTGTTGCCGGGGTTGTGGGCAATGTCCTGAAGCGGACCGGGAACGCCATCCAGGTTTACGGCCTCGGTGAACGAAGCCCCCTTGCCTCCCACGTCGTCTTGCGGATCCTGCACGTCGCGGGCCTTCAGATGATTGGCCGCCAGCGCGACCACAATGATCGAATAGCCCTTGTCGTCGGCGTTATCCGGGCGCCACTTGATTACGTCGCCCCCATCCTGCAGCTTGAGCGCCTTCTTGCCCTCATCGGTCAACTTGAAGTCGGCCCAGAACTTGTTGGGATAGATCGTGGTCCGCTTCCAATAGTTGTCCGTCGCCCCCATTCTCATGCCCAGATCGTCCACCGCGATGTTGGCGCCCACCGCGGGAGCCTGGTCATACTTGGCCTGGATCAGCGCCTGCGCCTGCGCCGCCGTCAGCTCCGGCGCCGACTTGCAGCCTGCCGCCAGCATGCCCGCGCCCATCAATGCCAAAACTCCAAGAACCTTCAAATTCCCCATGTTTCTCACTTTCCCTCCGTACGCCGCTGCCTATGGCTAGATTTGCCTCGACCCGCCATTTTTATTCTTCTGTCCACCACTGTCAAGGGAGGCGCAGGGAATGGAAGCCGGCAGGGCGTCAAGGGCCTAAATCGACAGCCACACGCGGGGGAGAATCCCCGCCGGCGGCTCCATCGATCCCGCATATTGCGAGCTGAGTGAAAGCGATCCTGTCCCGGCCGAGCGGCCCCGCGCCCGCCCGCGATCTCGCAGCCCGAATCAGAAGATGCGGACTCGAACGCCGGAGCTGACGCCGAAGGAAGACAGCGCCCCATAGTGGAACTGGGGCCAGTATTGATACTCGAAGTCGGCCAGCCGCAGCCGGACCCGGCGCGTCAGCCGGAAGTCGACCCCGCCTCCCGGCGCAATCACCAGGTCTTTGTCCTGGCCCAGGTTATACGGATAATTGAATCGGCCAAAACCCGCGAGGCCCTTGGCATAGGGCTGGAACCTGCCGAAGGTCAGGTGGTAGCGGGGGCCGATCAGATAAGTCGCCGTGTTGACGTTGGCCGTCTGGTGGAAGATCAGCCAGCCGGCCTCGGCTTCAATCCCGATGCGGCGGTTGGCGTCCGCGTCGGCGATGGCGGCCACGCCCAGCATCTTCCTCTCGCCGTAGTCCAGGGAATATCCGGTCGCGGTTGCGCCTACCGTCAGCTTCAAGCCGCCAGCTTCTGCCGCCGGCGTCACCTGCGCGGAGGCGGGGCGCAACCCTGCCAGGCAAACCGCCAGAAGAGCGGCGAAGAACATCGCTTGGGCGCTCATCCGCGGGCCCGGCTTGCCACCCCTGCGGCAGACTAGGCGCCGGGGTATCTTTCGGGGCTGAGCCTCCGCCGGAAACCTCGGATTGCCGCGCCGCCTTCTGCCGCAACCGTGAACGCTTCTCATCTCACTCCCGCGCAAAGTCCCATGACTTCGCCCTATTTCGTGATTTCCAGCGTCAGGTTCTGATAGTGGATCACGTCGCTGTTGGCGCCCGTGGCGGTGACCTGGATCACGTACGTGCCCGGCGTGGCGGTGACCTGGCTAAAGCCGGAGCAGCCGCTCGCAAGCATGACGGCCGACGAGAGCAGCAGGATCGGCACGATGGTCCAGATCGCGCCCTGACGCCGGCGGAATCGCCGCCAGATCCAGCCGAAGAAGATGGTCAAGGCCACGGAAAAGACAGGCAAGATGGATAGGCCTGCCAGAGTAGCGTCCCGGTTTCCTGGGCGGGCGTTCATGGCGGTCGTACCGCCGCTCAGCGGATTGTTGGTGTCGATGGTGAGCTGGACGGTCTGGCTGCCGTTGGCCGTGAGATCCACGCTGACCCCCGAGAAGTGGCAGGTGACCGCCGCCGGCAGCGACGCGCAGCCCAGCCCGATGCTGGCGTCGGCAAAGCCGCTGATCGAGTTGAGCGTCACGGCGACCGTGGCGTTCTGCCCCGTTGTCATGGATACCGTGGAGGGGTTGATGGCGAGATTGAAGCCGGCCGGCGTGCCCGAGACCGTGGCCGGCTGCGATGTGGACGGACTGTGAATCGAATCGCCGCTATAGGCCGCGACGATGGTGTAGGAGCCGGCTGCCAGATTGGGGATGAGCGTCGCGACTCCGCTCGAATTCAGGGTCGCCGATCCGATCGCCGTGGTTCCATTGCTGAAGGTGACAGTGCCTGTGGGCGTGGGGCCGGCGGTGCCCACAACCGCGGCCACCAGAGTCACCTGCGCGGACGCGCCCGCCGTCGATGAGGCGCCCAGAGCCGTGGCCGTGGGGATGGTGGTCACCACCAGGCTGATGGCCGGGGACGCGCTTACCGAGTCGTTCGCATCCCCTGCATAGCGCACCGTAATCGAGTGAGTGCCGGGGGCGAGCGCGCCGTAGCTCAGCGTGGCCGCGCCGGTCGAGTCCAGGGTCGCGGTTCCCATGAATGCGCCATCGGCGGAGAAGGCGACGCCGCCGGTTGGAATGCCCCCGTTGCCCGTCACCTTGGCCACAAAGGAGACCGGGGATTCGACGACCGCGGGACTGGGGCTGGCCGTAACCGTGGTAGCGGTGGTCGCCAGCTGCACCGTCAGCAAGTACGGAGCGGAGACGCTTCCGCCATCGTTGCCGTCTCCCGAATAGGCGGCGACAATCGGGTAGGCCCCGGCCGCGAAGGTCGAGTCGATGGTGGCCGTTCCCGATGCGCCCAGCGTGGCCGATCCCAGGGTCGCGGTTCCACTGGTGAAGGCCACCGTGCCCGCCGGCGCGGAGACGCCCTCGGTCATCTTCACAACCGCCGTGATGGCCACTGTTCCACCCGATATTCCTGGGTTGGGAACCGGGGCGGCCACTGCCGTTGAGGTCTGCGCCTGATTCACCACCTCTGCAACCGCCGCCGAAGTGCTGGCGCCGTAGGTCGAATCGCCCAGGTATGCGGCGGTGATGGAATGCGAGCCGACGGTCAGCGTGCTGGTGGTGAAGGTGGTCTGGCCCGTCGCGCCCACGAGCGCGCCGCTTCCGATCTGTTGCGCTCCATTCAGAATGTTCACCCTGCCGGTGGCGGAGGCAATCCCGGTGGGGGCAACCGCCACGATAAATGTGACCGGCGCTCCGTAGTTCGAGGGGTTGGGATTTGGGACCAGCGTTACCTTGCCCGGTACCAGAACATCCTGAACCAGAACCGTCGAAGTGCTGCCCTGAATCTGGTTGCTGGCGTCCCCAAGATAGGTTGCGGTGATCGAATGCAGGCCGTTGGCCAGCGCCGAAACAGCAAGACTCGCCGCGCCCATCGCGCTGAGTGGGGCGCTGCCCAGGGCCGCCGAGCCGTCGGAGAAGACGACCGTGCCGTCCGGGGAAACGCTGCCTCCGCCGGGCGGCACCGTCACCGTTGCGGTGAAGGTGACCGCCGCGCCCACGCTCGATGGATTCAGGCTGGACGCCAGGGCGACGATCGTGCCTTCGAGCACAGTCTGAGTCAGAACCGTCGAGGTGCTCGGGAAGTGCTCCGGGTCGCTGTTGTAGGAGGCGGCAACGCTGTGCACTCCCACGATGAGCGCGGTGGTCGAATACACGGCCACACCGGCTGCATTGATGGCGACCGGCGAGCCTGCGGCGACTCCGTCCGCGGCGAAAGTGACAGTGCCGGTGAGAGTGCCGGTTTCAGCGCCCGTGGCCACGGTTGCGGTAAAGGTGACGGCTTGTCCGAAGCCGGAAGGATTGAGGCTGGAGGTGAGCGTCGTCGTGGTCGCATTGACCACCGACGCAATCCCCACCACTTCGATCTGGAGGGGTGCGTTCACCGTGCTGGCGGCGGCGTCGATATTGCCCGTCAACTGCTCTTCCGTGGCTGGCGGCGGAATCGCTACCGTAGTGGAAGGCGCAAAGACCGCGCCGATCAGGCAATCTTCATTCATCGCCAGGGACGGAGGGCTGAGGACGCAGGTGGTCGCCGCCGGATCGAGCGCGGCATTCTGGCCAAAGCTGATGGAGGTCAGATCGAATGCGGCGTTCCCGTCGTTTTCGATCTCCTGAAGCTGGGTCGCGGATTTCTCCCCCTGGCGGACCGAGATTGTCGTGTTGTTGAGGCCATTGGAGAAGTCCAGAGCCGCGAAATTGCTTTGTAACTCCTGGACAATCATGTTCAGGGAATCGGCCACGTAAAGGTTGCCGCCGCCATCCAGGAAGAGGCCGATTGGCCCGTAGAGGCTCACTGTAGCGAGTGCGCCGCCGTTGAAATCCTCGCCGACGCCGCTCTCGGCGACAGTGGAGATGAATCCGGTCGCCGAGCTCACCTTGCGGATGCTGGCATTCTGCGTGTCCGCTATATAGAGATTCCCGGCCGGGTCGGCAGCCACGCCCTCCGGCGACCAGAGCTGGGCCGCCGTTGCCGCCGCGCCGTCGCCTGAAAAGCCCGGAGCGCCGGTTCCGGCAAACGTGGTGATGGTGCTGCTTGCGGTCACGATTCCGTTCACGCCCGCAACCTTGCGAACCACATTGTTCTTCGAGTCCGGAATGTACATGTTGCCGGAAGCATCGAAGGCCACCGCATAGGGAAAGTCGAGTCCGGCCTGGATCGCCGGTCCGTTGTCTCCCGAGTAGCTTCCGTCGCCCGTCGCCGGATTCGTGATCCCGTTTCCCGCCACTGTGGCGATGATGCCCGAGACTGCATCGACTCTGCGGATGAGATGGTTGGAGGTGTCGGCTATGTACAGGTTTCCGCTCGCATCGACGGTGACGCCCTGGGGTTGATTGAGTTCGGCCGAGGTCACCGCAACGCCATTGCCGGCGCTTCCGAGCGTGCCGTTGCCGGCCACCGTGGTCAGGATGCCGGTGGAGGCCGCAATCCTTCGGACGGCGTTGTTGCCGGAATCCGCAATGTAGAGATTGCCCGCTCCATCCAGGGCCACGCCCGACGGAGCGTCGAGGGTCGCGTTCGCCGCCGGTCCGTTATCGCCCGTATAGGTTGGATCGCCATTGCCGGCGATGGTCGAGATCAGGCCGGTGGAGGCCGTTACCTTGCGCACCCGGTTGTGGAGGCAGTCGGCGATATACAGGTTACCCGCGCCGTCCAGGGTCACACTGGTGGGCAAGTAGAGCGACGCCGCCGTGGCCGGATTTCCATCCAGCACCGGACCTTTGTAGATGCCGTCGCCCGCGACCGGGAGGACGTTGCCGGGAACCAGAACCCCCAATCCGCCCAGGCCCGTGCCGGAAAGGAACGCCGTTCCCAAAACATTGCCACCGCCGTCCAGAAGCACCACCGCGCCGATGCGCAGGCCGGGAGCCGCGGGAGTGAAGGTGACGGATTCCGTGCAGGCGGTGCCGGCCGCGAGCGCCGCATTTTCGCAGTTCAATGCGCCGATGCCCTTGGCGAAGTCGAGGCCGGCCACTCCCAGCGTCAGCACTTCCACTGCGGCCACCGTGCCAGCGGCCCGCGCCGTGACCGTTACATTTTGCCCGCCGGAGGCCGAGCCGACCGGTTCTGAGCCCAAGGCGGCTTGCGCCTGCGCGCCCGCGACCGCCAGTAGCAAAGCCGCAAGCGCCAGCGTTCCGCTTCGGATCTGTCTCGTCGAAAACCATGAGGCGATGGCCGGGTCAGCGGCGGGAACAGCGGCACAATGAATCTTCGGGCTGGCGCGCTGAACAGAAATGCGGCTCATGTGCGACTCCAAGGGGGTTTCCGCGGCATCTGAAAAAGACGCGATAGACGGTGCTCTGCCTGCCGTGGAGGCATCGTCTCGCGCTCCTTCGAACGTTGCGCGCGCCCAGCCGAGGCCACTCGATTTTGTGCCGCGGGACGCCATTACACGCAGGAGTATAGCCCGCAAGCGGGCGGGGAAACTGGCCTATCGTGGATCGGCTTTCAGGGGTCGTCCTTGAAGAGACATGGGTTGCAGAAATGGGAATTCCCACTCTTCCGCTGAAAAGCGAGTGCTCTGCCGCAGGGAGGAAGGCTTTATGGTTGCCTGGATTTCAAGGGGGACTTCCCGGAACCGTTCAAGACGGACGGCGCTGGGCAGCCGGACCATCTGAAGAACTCGGCAATGCGCAGGCAAGTCAGGCGGTCTGAGCCAGCCGCCGCTCCAACTCGGGCCACTCCCCGGCAATGATCGAAAAGCGGGCCGAGTCCCGCGGCGCATAGTCGGCTCCCATCCGATGGGCGCGGAGAATCCCTTCAAATTGCCCGCCGATGCGTTCGATCGCGGCGCGCGATCGCAGGTTGCGTACGTCGGTGTGCAGGCAGACGCGCAGCACCTTCCAGCTTTCGAAGGCATGGGCCAGCATGAGCCGCTTGGCCTCGGTGTTCGCGGCGGTGCGGATGGCCGAGCGGGTCAGCCAGGTATAGCCGATCTCGCAGGCGTCGGGATCGTGGCGGCCGTGGCGGGCATGGCCCGCGGGCCACGGCCATAGCTCCAGATTGAAGAAGCGCGTGGACCCAATGACCAAGCCGTCTTCCAGGCGAACGATGGCGAAGGGTACGGCGCTGCCCGCGTCCCGCGAGGCCAAGGCGGTTTCGATGTAGCTCGCAGCCTCGGCGATGCCCTGGGGAACAATGGTCCACCGATAGAGCGTGGGGTCGGCTGCCGAGGCCGCCGCCAAGCCATCGGCGTGGGAGCGCTGAAGCGGTTCGAGACGAACGTGCGTGCCCAGCAGCGTCAAGCCTTCCATTCCCTCTCCCTCCGGGGTGCAGTGAGCCTGCCTTATTCGAAAATGGGTGTTTCAATCGCCCGGCCGCACGCGCCGCCTCAGTACTTCTGCACCCTGGGGTCGACCTCGTCGCTCCAGGCCAGGATGCCGCCGGCGAGGTTGACAACTCTTGGATAACCAACCTGCTTGAGAAACTCCGCAATGCGCTGGCTGCGCGAGCCGGAGCGGCACTGCACGATGACCTCGCGGTCGCGATCGATCTCGGCCAGGCGGCTGGGCACCTCGTTCTGGGGGATGAGCTGGCCGCCGAGGTTGGCGATTCGGTACTCATAAGGCTCGCGAACGTCGAGGATGTAGGCGTCTTCGCCGGCGTCCATGCGGCGCTTCAGTTCCTTCACGGTGAGTTGGGGAATTCCGTTCTTCAGATTCTTCTCCTCCGGGGTATCGAGGCCAAGGCCGCGGAACTGCCGTTCGTGGGGTCGCGGAGTCCGCGTTCCATTGAAGACTCCGCAAGGTCATTCTAGGGGATCGATCCTACGTCCGCTTCGCAGCTGAGCTCATGCGGCAAGCGGCTCCGGCGATGCCCGAGCCGCTCATGCAATTGCCGGAATGGTGCGGAAAGACGGTCCGTTACGGCATGGCTTTCTTTTCCGCTGTGGCGGGCTTGGCGGCGGGCTTGGCGACCGGGGCCGGCTTCGGCTTCCAGAACTCGGGGTCGGCCTTGATCCAGTCCTCGCTCACATAGCTCTGGACCGGGTTGACCGAGTACAGTTCGTAGCGATCGGTGTCGATGGCCGCGGCGCGGAGTTCGCGCATCTTCTTCTTATCCTCGTCCGTCAGGGCCGCGGTGAATTTGGGCTCCTCGGCGTAGCTCTGGTCGATATCGGCCATGGAATTGTCGGCGGTGAGGAAGACGTAGGAGCCGAGCTGGTCGCCGTACTCGATGCGGTATGCGCCCCAATGATCGCTGCTTCCGGCTTTGTCGGCGGCAGCGATCCACATCTTCACCAGATCTTCGAATTCCTTACCGTGGCCGGGGCGAACGTGGAGAATGCGCGCTTCCAGATAGCGGACCTGCGGGGTGGGCGTCTTGGAATGGTAGCTCAGGTCAGGCACGTAGCTGAAGATCAACTGCTTGGTGTTTTCCAGCAGTTCGCCATCGGCCACGTTGAACCGCTCAAACTCTGCCATGGAGGCCGGGTTGTCGAAAGCCTTGTTGGCCTTTTGCAGCGCGTCAAAGGAGTCGAAATGAGCCACATAGATGGCCCTCGCCTGGCCGGACATCGAGTTGAAGGCCACATAGTGGATGGGAAACTTGGCCTTGGTCATGGCCTGGACGAAGGCGCCCTCCGTCTTGTCGTGGGCCATGCCGCCCTTGCCTGGCTTGGTGTATTCCACCGTGATTTCCATGTACTTGGGCGCCGAAACGGTTGCTTGTGAAGCGTCCTGCGCAGTGGCCGGCAAACCGGCGCAGACCGCTAGTGACAATCCCAAGAGTATGGGGTTGAGCTTACGCATGTGTGCTTTCCTCCTTGATTTACTCAGAGATCACGCGCTGTTGGGGGAGGAGGGGAAACCGGGGAAGAGCGAGTGCTCCAAGGATGCCCGATTATGCTGTATGGAAAGCCAAGGTGTAAAGAAGTTTCTTGAAAGCTCCATGGAAGCTGGCATTCAGAGAGAATTCTTCTGCAGGCTCTATGCCGGTAGGCAGCCGATGCCGCGTTCATCCAGCATTTGCTTGTGTTCCGGCGCCAGGCCGCGGCCGGAGACGATCCGATCGAGTTCAGCAAAACCCCTTCGCCTGGCGCACAATGGAAGAAGATCGGGGTGCGCAATGAACTCAAGCACGGGCAGTGCCGCGAAACGCGCCGGGCATCGGCGGTACAGCTTTCGCTCCGCGAGATGGATGCTCCCTTTGCCGGGAAGATGCGAGACCGTGAATCGGCTCCGCCCGCAATGCCCCTGAACGCTCTGTTGTCACCGAGGAACGCGCATGACCACCATAACCTTGCAGGACCAACTCGACGAGATCACCGCCAACACAAGGCAGTTGGTGCAGGCCGAGCGGCTTGCCACCGGTGAGCGCGCCGTCGCCGAGCTCTTCGCCACCGGTATTGAAGACCGCATCCTCCCCGTCGGTGCGCTGGCTCCCGACTTTGCCCTCAACGACGCCGCCGGCCGCCTGGTTCGCTCGGCGGACCTGCTCGCCCTTGGGCCGCTGGTGGTCAAGTTCTTTCGTGGCCGCTGGTGCCCGTACTGCGTCACCGAGCTGGAAGCCTGGCGCGACCTCTACTGCGCTCTGCGCGAGCGCGGCGCCCTGATGGTTGCCATTGGCCCGCAGACCGAGCGGCAAAGCGACTTTATGGCCGGCCAGCATCGCCTGCCGTTCCCGGTACTCAGCGACCCCGGCTGCGCGCTGGCCGAGAAATTCGGTCTCGCCTACACCATCCCGCAATACCACCGCGACTACTATCTCTCCATCCTCATCAACATCCCCTTCGTCAACGGCGAATCAAGCTGGCGTCTTCCCATTCCCGCCACCTATGTAATCAGCCCGGCCGGACGCGTAGTCCTCGCCCAGGCTTACGCCGACTTCCGCGTACGCCCCGAGCCGGAAGAAGCCCTCGCCGCTATCGGCCCCGGCGTTTTGCCACCCATGTAGAAGCGCTCAAGCTGGCCGTTCCTCTATGCATAGACGTTGACGCTGGCGCCGCTGCCGGCATTGCCGCTGCTCACCACGCTGGCGGCGCTTCCCGAACTGCCGCTTGAGGCCAACCCGGAAGTGCCGGAGCTTGAGGCGCTCCCGGTACTCCCGTCGCCGTACTTGCTTTCGAGCAGCGCGACGGTCGGGTCCGTGGTGTTCGTCGAGGAGTTCAGCCCATAGGCGTTATCGAGGATCGCCGTCGTGGGGTCGCTGGGAGTCGACGAGGAACTGCTCGAATCGGAGAGGTTGAGCAGGTCGTCCACCCATTGCACGGTCTGGGTCACGGCGCTTTCCGCGTTGGCCATCGCCTGCGACGGCGTGTTCTTCAGGTCGCTCTGGACGGTGGCAAAGGCCGACTGGGCCGTGGAGAGATCACCGGAACCGATGGCGCTGCCCAGGGCCGTCATATCGGTCGCAAGCTGCGAACTGGCGGATGAACCGGTCGCGCCGGCCGCGGACGAGCTCTGGTTCAGTTGGTTGTAGGTGTTGAATGCGCTCTGCGCAGCGGTCAGATTTCCCGATGAAAGGCTCTGTTGCAGCGACTGCCAGGCCTGCTGAGAGGCCGAGAGACTGCTCGAGGCGGAAATGTACTGCGAGAACCCCGCGGTCGATAGCGCGGCGACGGACATAAGGACACCTCAACCGGGAGCAGGGAACGCACTCCCGCATCCACGGATTGTCGGCGCGGAGCAAGAAAGGGAGAGAAAATGTCTGTGAACGGGGCAAAACTAGGCTCGAAATTAAAACTCCTCGAACCCTGCAACCTTTTTCCACTTCGAGCATCTATAGAAATAACAAGCAGAGGCTTCCCCGAAGTTGTTCCCGCCACGAAAGGTATCCATCCCTTTTCGAAGGTCCGTTTTTGGACCTCTTCTCTCAAGCCCCCCCAGATTCCCCACCTCAAATGCCTCTCAAGCGGGCCTACCGGAAGGTAGGCCCACATGCTTTCCGGGCAACGAATCCAGGTTCGATCTCCGGTCGGATGCCATAGGCAATCCGCAGCCAGATAAAATCGGGATCAGATGCGGCCCTCTTCCACCCCAAATCCCGATTCCTCCAAGGATGTCGAGGCCATCGACGGCCTGCTCAAAGATGCGGGCCTGACGCGAAGCTTGCGCGGTCATGCCGCCGGCATTGCCCGGCGCGTACGTTTTGAGCGCGCCGCGCTGGAGGATCTCTCGCGAACCCCGCCGGCTCCCCGTATGGCAGCCAACGGCGTTCAGTGGCTGCCGGTTCCAGGCTGGGAAAGATTCACTTGGCTTTGGTATGGATTCAGCACCCGCAAAGGCGGCGAAAGCCGCGCCTACTGCCCCGACGATGCGCCCGGCGAACTGAATCTTGGCTTCACTGCCGACGACAGCCGGGGTACCGTTGTCCGGAACCGCCAGCTTCTGGCCGAAGCGCTCACCGGAGACCGAGCCACGCCTCTGGTCACGCTCCGCCAGATTCATTCGAGCGTCCTCATCGTGGTCGGAGCCCAGGACGCCGACCGCGAACTACCGTCGAGGGCTGACGGACTGATGACCGATCAGCCCGGTCTGCTCCTCACGGTCCAAACGGCCGACTGCATTCCGGTGCTGGTGGCCGACCGCAAGCGCCGCGTGGTGGCTGCCTTCCATGCCGGCTGGCGGGGAACCGTAAAGCGAATCGTCGAGTCCGGGGTGGGCCGCATGCGCCTCGAATTCGGCTCTCGCACCGAGGATCTGGTGGCCGCCATCGGCCCCGGCATCGGCCCCTGCTGCTATTCCGTTGGAGAGGAAGTGCTCTCCAGCTTCGACTCTCAGTTCGCTTACGCAAACGATCTCTTCCGCGAGGTCAGCGATGCCGATCCGGTGCGGGTCAAGTATCCCATGCTCTTTCTCACCCAGCGCGCGCCCGGCCACTCACCCCTCGGACCCAGCCTGCACCTGGACCTGGCGGAGGCCAACCGCCGCCAGTTGCTCGCGGCAGGCCTCAAGCCCCGCTCGATCAATTTGGTGGGCGGCTGCACCGCCTGCCAGCCGGAGCTGTTCTTCTCCCATCGCGCCTCGCGCGGCCGCGCCGGACGCATGTTGAGCGTGATCGGCATCTGTCCGCTCTAGCGCGTCTTCACTGTCTCTGTCCCGTGCGCGTCCCGCTGTCCCACCCAGGCCGATCGCCGCGGCTTGGCAGGCCTGAATCTCCGCCGCCCGTTTCGAGGCTTCTACTCCTCGCGCAGCACTTCCAGCGGCCTGAGCCCAAGAATCCTATAGCTGGCGATCCAGCCGGTAGCCGTAGCCAGCGCCGCCGTCCCCACCAGGGCAACCAGCGTGGCGCGCCACTCGATGTGAAAGTCCACTTTGGCCCATTCCAGCAGCACCTTCGTCAGCAAGTTGGCGAAGATCACGCCCACCGAGCCGGCCAGCAGGCCCAGTACGCTGAACTCCACGCTGAAGGTGCGCACAATCCGCATCCGCGTGGCGCCCAGCGTCTTCAGCACCACGGCCTCCTGCATCCGCCGGAAGCGCGTGCCAGCAATGCTCGAGGCCAGAATCGTCAGCCCGGCAAAGATCGAAAAACCGGCCAGGAAGCGCACCACGAATGTGATCTGATCGACCAGGCTCTCAACTCGCGCCAGCACATCGGCAATATTGATCACCGAAACGGTCGGATAGGCCGCAAACAGCGCCCGCTCCATCGTCGCCACCTGCCTGGGATCGATGTGTGCGCCGCCGTACCAGGTGGCCGGCTGATCCTTGAGCAGCCCGGAAGGCAGCACGAACTCGATGCGCGTGCCCAGGTGCTGCCCATCGGCGCGATAGACTGCGGCGACCTTGAGCTTGTGCACCGTCCCGCCCACTTCCAGCTCGACCGCCGAACCCACTCCCAGGTGCAGCCGTTCGGCCGCCCCAGTGCCGACGGCTAACTCCGCCGCGCCGGCATCGGTCCACCACTTGCCCTCGGTCACCTTGTCGCCCTCTGGAGGCGCGTCGGCCCAGCTCAACTCAGCATGTTCCAGCATCCGGCGCGGATAATGCTGCCCTTTGAGCTGATCCAGCGTCTTGCCATTCAGCGAAACGAACCGCCCCGGCACCACCGGCATCAGATCCAGAGGCTGGCTCACTCCCGGCTCGTGCTGAAAGAAGTTCTTCACTCCCGCGGCCTCGTCCGTGGTCACATCGACCAGAAAGATATTGGGCAGCTTGGGCGAGGCCGTGTCGCGCAGGTCTCTCAGCAGCGCCGCCTGCGTCAGGTAGACGGCCAGAATCAGCATGACGCCCGTGCCCAGCGCCGCCAGAACCGCCGCCGACTGGTTGCCCGGCCGGTAAAGGTTCGCCAGCCCGTGCCGAAGCGACGAAGGCAGCCGCAACCGGACGCGATCGAGCAGGAAGCGCAGCGTCCACAGCGCAACCCACGCCAGCGCCAGCAGAACCAGCAGCGCGCTCGCAAACATAACCGCAAACCACCCGCCCACCACGACCGAGTCGGAAAGCGCCCAGGCGATTCCTCCCAGCGCCGCGACCACCGCAATCGAAAGCCCCAATTGCAGCCGCCGCTCCCACCAGCGGTCAAACCACGCGTTGACCGTGGCTAGCACTCTAGCAAGTAGTCTCCACGCAAACGGAGGAAGCACGTGCCGCAAAACGTAGATCAGCGGAGATCGCTCAATGAAATCTTCGACGTCCACTGCTGATTCCTGCTCCACCAGCCGCCGCAGCACCAGCACCGGCCTCACATTCCGCACGTCCAGCAGCGGCGGCAGGCAAAACAGCAGCGTGGTCAGCAGTCCCGTCCCCAACCCGGCCAGCGCCGACCGCCAGGGAAATCCGAGCACCGCGTGAACCGGCAGCAGCTTGCCGAAGACCGCCGGCAGCGCGGCCATCACGCCCACGCCGGCGGCCACGCCCAGCGCGCCTCCGGCCAGCCCCAGCCCCAGCGTCTGCAACAGAAAGATGCGCAGCAGGTCGGCCGATCCCGCGCCCAGAGCCTTCAAAATAGCCAGCATATCCATGCGTTGCTCCAGGTGAGCGTGCATGGCCATGGCCACGCCGATGGCTCCCAGCACCATCGCCACCAGGCAGATCAGGCTCAAGATCGCGGTCGCATTGTCCAGCCCGCGGCTCAGCGCCGGATTGCCCTCGCGGAAGTCCATCACCTGCGCGTCGGGCAGCGCCTCCTCCAGTTGCTTGCGCATGGCCACGGGATCGATCGGCGCGGCAGCCTTGCCCGCGAGCTTTGAGGGAGCGTTCTCGGGCAGCTTCATCAGCAGCCGCTGGCTGGCACGGCTCCCTGGCGCAATCAGCCCCGTGCGCCCGAGCGCCGCCTGCGAGATCATCACCCGCGGCCCCAATCCCGCACTGGAACCCATGCGGTCCGGCTCCTGCTTCAGCACTGCGGCGATCCTGAACTCCCTGCCGCCCAGCCGCAGCGTCTGGCCCACGTGCGCATTCAGGCGAATGAGAAACTCATCCGCCACCACCGCCGAATCCCCACCGAGGGCCTGCTCCAGGCTCATCGCCGGCTCCAGTTCGGCCGTGCCGTAGTAGGGATACTCGACGGGGTCCACGGCCTTGAGCGAAACCAGCAGCGGCACCGGATCGGGCGGGACCGAAGCCATGGAAACGGTCTCCGTCGTCCAGGTGGAGCGGATTCCCGGCTGCCCACTCTGCTTGACGATGGCCGCAATCTTGCTCTTCTCCTCGGCCGTCGGCTCGCGAAAGATGCGCGCGCTCAGGTCGCCGGCCATCAGCGACCGCGCTTCGGCGCCCAGAGTCCGCCGGAAGCTCTCGCTGAAGCCGCGCACCCCCACCAGGGCTGCAACCCCCACCGCAACCGACAGCACCACAAAGCCGAACTTGCCCGGCGCGGACTTCAAGTCCCGCCAGCCGATGGCCCCGGCCCGCTTCCAGCTCAATGCGCGCTTAGCCATTTTGCGCCTGCTCCGCCAAGCAAGCGGCAGAAAGGCCCACATCGGCTGTGAAAGAACTCAACCCAGTGAACGGTACGGGCTTTAACCCGTACATTAACCCACCAGCTTCGTCCTGGGCTTTAGCCCCTGAGGGGGGATTCTCCGGGTCATGATGCAAAATGAGGCTTTCGTTCGCGCCCGAATCGCGACATCCGGCACCGGCATTCGGTCCCGAAAAAGGTAGCGTGTCCTCAACCACCAGCCCGTCGCGCAGCACGATCTTGCGATCCGCGCGGCTGGCCACTTCGGGGTCGTGCGTCACCAGCACCAGCGTAGTACCAGCCTTGCGATTCCGCTCCAGCAGCAGGTCCAACACCATCCGCCCGTTCACGGAGTCCAGGTTGCCCGTCGGCTCATCGGCCATCACAATCGGCGGCTCAACCACAAACGCCCGCGCCAGCGCCACCCGCTGCTGCTCGCCGCCGGAAAGCTGCACCGGGTAGTGATCCATCCGGTCCTTCAGGCCAACCTCGTCCAACAGCCGCCGCGCCTGCTTCAGGCCGCTGCCTTCCACGTTCAACTCATGGGGCAGCAGCACGTTTTCAAGGGCCGTGAGCGTCGCAATCAGTTGGTACGACTGGAAGACAAACCCGATCTTGCTGCCCCGCACCGCGGCCAGCTCCGCCTCGGCCAGATTGTGGATCGGCACGCCGTCCAGCCAGATCTCGCCGCTGCTGGGCGTATCGAGACCGGCAAGAAGCCCCAGCAGCGTGCTCTTGCCGCTGCCGCTGGCGCCCACGATGGCCACGAACTGCCCGGCCGGAATGACGAGAGAAATTCCCTTCAGAATCTCCACCCGCCGCGCCCCGTTCTGAATCCACTTCTTCGCGTCCCGAACCTCGATCACTTGCCAGCCTCCATGAATCACATCTTTTCATCACATAAATGCTGTCATCCTGAGCTCCGGTCGCCGCGGCGACCGGAGCCGAAGGACCTGCGGTTGCCTTCCGCTCTCAATCCGGCGATTGCCCCGTGCCCCATCCTTGCGCCTCTCCTCTGGCGCAAGGGTGGGAGACCACCAAACTCCAACCGCTTCCGCGCCCTAGCGAAGATACACTGTCTTTGTGTACGTTCGCCGCTCATCGATTGTTTCGTTGTGGCTGATTCTTCTGGCCGGCCCGGGGATGGCCGCCGACCGGCCCGTCCTGGTCTGCTTCGGCGACAGCATCACCGCCGGCTACGGCCTCCAGACCGGGCAGTCTTATCCCGACGCGCTGCAGCGGGACCTGGACAGCCGCGGCTACCGCTACAAGGTGAACAACCAGGGAGAGAGCGGCGCAACCACCAAGGACGCCGTCGAGGAACTGCGCTCCATCCTGCTCCTGCACCCCGAAGTCGTCATCGTCGAGTTCGGCGGCAACGATGGCCTGCGCGGCCTGCCCCCCAGCGAGACCCGGCGCAACCTCGATGCCGTGCTGACCGGGCTTGAAAACGCCCACATCAAGATCCTGCTCGCCGGCATCACCCTGCCCCCCAACTACGGCGGCGACTACATCCAATCCTTCGAGCAGGTCTTCCGCGACCTCGCCGCCAAGCACCACACCCCATTCGTTCCCATGATCTATAAGGATATGGTGCACGTGCCCGGTACCATCCAGGCGGACGGCATCCATCCCACCGCCAAAGGCTCCGAGATCATCGCGCGGACGCTGCTGCCGGTGCTCACGCCGCTGCTGCGCAAAGGCCAATGAAGCAGGCAGCAGAGAACAGAGATCAACAAGGAAGAAAGTGTCGCGCACCTGCCACGCCAGTCCGCCGCAAGGATTCGCTACCTACCGTCCAAGGAATACAAATCTACCGAGGCAACTTCTTCTTGGCCCTCTTGATCTCGACAAAATCCTTGTGGCTCAACAGCCTGTACTTGCCGTCTTTAAACCGGTAAATCTCCGTCCAGTTCTCATGTTTCAGCGGATGATCGAAGTCCACTCTATCCTCGCCCCTTGAAATTACCTCTATATCGTAATAATCAGGGGAACCGCCGTCGTATGAAAGCCCCGCGTTGAATTTGAACGCAGACACCGACCTAAACGGCACCTGCCTATTCAGCTTATCGTTCGGATCGATAGCACCAAAGTTGTCTTGTTCATCCTCAATACGCCAAACTTCGCTGACAGTCTTGCCCAGCGGCGTCAGTAGTCTCTTGAAAGACCAAGCGTATCCTTGCCCCATGTCATCGACTGATAGCAGGACGCCATGCTTTTCGGGCCCAATCTGTACAAGCTCAATCCACGGTGGACTGCCCCATCCGCCATAGAATCCTACGGCGGCATTGGCGCTCTCCAGCACCCAGTGCTGCCCATTCCACCCGAAGACTCCCACACCGATCGCTGGCGCACAAGCGTGGCAGCCATAACCAAGCGGATCGCTGACTGGTTTGGCGCTTGCCACCGCATAAACCTTCTCCGTGCCATCCTCCTTAATTTCTGCACTTAACTCGACCGAGACGGAAACCGTCTCATCTTCCCTATCGCAAGGCCACCCTTCGTGAAGCGGTCCTAGCTCCTGATTCTTGGTGCAGACCCACTGCGCAGTCTGCTTCTCCGCATCATATTGGCTGTAGATCTGCTTCAGCGCCTCATCATGCGATACGGGTTCCTGTGCTGGCAGTGCATTGAAAGCACACAAACAAATGGCAAAAAGGATCAGGGTTTTCATCTGTTCAGCATCCTATCGGTTATTGATTCCGCCCGACCGTATTGTTGCAAATCCGTTGGTACAAACAGAAGAAGCTCGCACCGTCCATTCACAAACTGACCACTGACCACTGACAACTGACCGCTGTCCTCACCCCATCCCCACCACCGGCTGAAACAGCGTTCCCGCCACTCGTTTGGCGATGCCCACCAGCTCCCGCTGCCCGGCAAAGACCTTCACCAGCGGCGCGCGCGAGAACTCCGGCAGATTGGCCTGCGCGCCATTGCGCAGCCGCCCCAGCGCCATCGCGTCGCCCGTGACGGACGGCATCTCCGGCAGCAGGCTGCGCGGATGAATGCATAGCTCCTCCATCGCGTCCAGGTTCCCAGCCAGCGCTTTCAGTTCCTCCAGCGGGTGGGCCTCGCCGAGCGTGAACGCGCCCGCCTGGGTTCGCCGCAGGCAGCTCAGGTGCGCGCCGCAACCGAGATCCTGGCCCAGCTCGTGAGCCACCGAGCGCACGTAGCCCCCGGCGCTGATGCTAATCGTGAAGCTGGCCTCGGCGTCCTTTAGCGCGGCAATCTCAAAGCTGGCAATTTGGACCTTCGCCGCCTTGAGTTCCACCGGCTTGCCCTCGCGCGCCAGCTTGTAGGCCGGAGTGCCGGAGATCTTCTTTGCGGAGAAGGGCGGCGGCATCTGCTCCATTTCCCCATGAAACCTGCTGGCCGCCGCGCGCACCTGGTCGAGCGTCAAAGGCGGATTCAACCCCGCAAAAAGGTCCGGCCCGGCAGGTTCGCCCTCGGCGTCATAAGTATCCGTCGAGAAGCCGAAGCGAATCGATCCCGCATAGCGCTTCTCCGCGGAGGAAAAGTACTGCGCCAGGCGCGTAAACTTGCCCAGCAGCAGGGGCAGCACGCCGGTCGCCATGGGGTCCAGCGTGCCCAGATGGCCAACCGACCGCTCGCCGGTAATCCTGCGCACCAGCCCCACCACGTCGTGGCTGGTCATGCCGCCCGGCTTGTCGATTACCAGAAGTCCGTTCACGCTTGCGCACCTGAAACCACACTAAAGCATTTGCGAGGGACGCGTAGCCAGCCGCCGAGCATTGGACGTCCGCGCTAAGTCCTATGGACGGCGATCCTTTGCCAACCCGGCAAACGGCTTCTATCCTTGTGGACTATGGAATTGGAACTCGGCAACGTCCGGAAACCGGTTCGCATGTTGCGCAAATCGTTGAAGAGCCTCACCCGTGAGCCTCCAATCGAAGACGTTCACAATCTGCGCACCTGCGCGCGCCGGGTCGAAGCGATTGCCGCCGCGCTGATGCCCGGCGACAGCAAGCTGACGCGCCGCCTGCTGAAGACGATCAGGCCCGTGCGCAAGGCCGCGGGCGACGTGCGCGACATGGATGTATTGGCCGCCAAGGCGCGCAGCCTCGACAGGTATCACCGCAACCTCTCGGTGGCCCGCTTGGTCGATTACTTGAGTTCCATGCGCATTGAAGGCGCCCGCGAACTGCTCGACGCGATCTCCGAGCAGCGCAGCGATGCTCGCCGCGGCTTGAAGCAATTTTCCATGCAGATCGAAAAGCGGTGCCACGCAAGCAAGCCCGGCGGAATGACCGGAACCACCGGCAAGGGTTCCAGCGGGCAGGCGGCGATGAGGCTCATCGATGAGCTCAACCGCTGGCCCGTGTTGAACGAGGAGAATCTCCATGCCTTCCGCATCCAGGTCAAGGAGTTGCGCTATCTGCTGCAACTGACCAAGGATGCAAACCCGAAGCTCGTGGACGCTCTGGGCGTGGTCAAGGATCGAATTGGCGATTGGCACGACTGGCAGCAACTGGCGAAGATTGCGGAAAAGGTGCTCAACCCTCAAGACGATCGCGCGACGCTGAAGAAGATCGATGAAATGGGGACGAAGATGTTCAACCAGGCGCTGGCCGCGGCTCAGGCAATGAAGGCGCGGTATCTCAGCCGCAACGCGCAGGGCGGAAAGGCAAGAAGCTCCGGAGCATCTCCCCATCCCGCGCAGCGAGCAGTTACACTTCGCCCGAGCCGGATTGCCGCACCAGCGACAGAAACTCCAGCCGCGTCTCCTTCTGGCGGAAGCAGCCCACCATTGCCGAAGTGACCGTGGAGGAATGCTGCTTCTCAATACCGCGCATCATCATGCACAGGTGCCGCGCCTCCACCACCACGCCCACGCCCTGCGGTTCGATGGCATCGTGAATAGCGTCGGCAATCTGCCGCGTCAGCCGCTCCTGTATCTGCAGCCGCCGCGCAAAAACCTCCACCAGGCGGGGAATCTTGCTCAGCCCAATCACCCGGCCCTTGGGAATATAGGCCACATGCACCTTGCCGAAGAAGGGCAGCATGTGATGCTCGCAGAGCGAGAAGATCTCGATGTCCTTGACGATCACCATCTCGTCGTAGTCTTCGTCGAAGAGCGCCCCGCGCAGAATTGTCGCCGGATCCTCTCTATAGCCCTTGGTCAGGAAGGCCATCGACTTTTCAACCCGGCTCGGCGTCGCGATCAGGCCGTCGCGGCTGGGGTCCTCGCCAAACCGGCCCAGAATCTCGCGCAGCATGTCCTGGGTGCTGAACTCGCTCAGCCCTTCCTCCAACCGTACCGCTCTGCGAACGCCCTTGCTCAATGCAATCGGCTGCGCCATGATCCTCATCCCTCCCGCCCTGGGGAATAGGGCGAACTGCAATCCTTCTTGTTCATCGTGTCATCCTGAGCGGAGTCCGCCGCGGCGGACGCAGTCGAAGGACCCGCGGCTATTCTCCGCCTGCTCGCATCTCTGAATCACTCGCCTTCACACTCAAAAGAGTTGTTCTCGGTCTCTTCCACGCGCACCCGCGCCAGCTTCGCGGGCTCGACCGATCCATCGAGCAACTCGAAGACCGCCCTACAGAGATTCTCGGTGGTCGGCACGAGATTCGCAAATATGGGGTCCAGATTCAAATTGGCGTGGTCGAATCGCTCCAGCACCCGGCTGCGCACCGCCTCGTCAAGCGCCGCCATGTTCACCACCATGCCGGTCTCGGCGTCTACCTCGCCGCCCACCAGCACCTCCACCACGTAATTGTGCCCGTGCCCTTGAGGATTGTTGCATTTGCCGTACACCGCCCGGTTCTCCGCCGCCGAGAGCGCATCCGTATGCAGCCGGTGGCTGGCAGAGATTGTGTAGCGGCGGCCAAAGCAGGCTCTCTCCAAGGCAGCGCTCATAAGCCACCTTCGTACTCTGCGAAGATCTCCGGCGTCTCATAGATGCGCACCCGGCTCAACCGCGCGCCTCCGGCCGCCGTAACGGCAGGCTCCAGGCGCTTCCAGGCCGCGATGGCCAGATTCTCCGTGGTCGGGATCAGCTTCTCCACGGCGAACTCCGGCGCCTCCAGATTCAGGTGGCGATGGTCCCAAGCGTCGAGCACCTCGCGGTCGATCACACCCTTGAGCCACTTCAGATCGACCACAAAGCCGGTCACCGGGTCGGGTTCGCCGGCCACCGTAACCTCCAGCGTGTAGTTGTGCCCGTGCCCGGCGCGGCGCGAGCAGCGGCCGAAAACCTGCTCATTCTTCTCCGCCGTCCAGCCGTCGTTCCAGTAGTAGTGCGAGGCCGAGAAGGTAGCCCGCCGCGTCAGATAGATCATTGCGACCCCTCACTTGACAAGATGATTGAGCACCGGCAAAGGCTTCATCGGATGCGGTCCAATTCCATGCCGTCAAGAAATCGTGCAGGTCACAAAGGTCCATTTCGTCGAAAGCTCTCCTCAATTCTTCGGGAGCGTCAGCACGAAAGACCAGAACGCTTTGTCCTTCTTCAACTTGAGAAGCGAGGCACATGAGCGCGGCACGGCTAACTGCGGGAACGCACACGGCCAATCTTCGATAACTCAATGTATCGGCGGAATCTCCATTTTCCCAACCTGAAAATGAGGGTGCGCCGGACTGCTACTTCTTCGCCCATGGTAGCATGGCCTTCAGCCTGTCGATCAGGCCGGGCTTGGCCGCTGGAGCCGTGCCCGAAGGCTTGGATGCCGTGGTTCCCGTTAGAGGCTTGGCCGAAGCATGAGCCGGAGCCGGAGCCGAAGTTTGAGTTGCGGCCGGAGTCGGAGTTTGAGCCGCGGCCGCAGCCGAAACCGCCGGCTTGAGCGTCGAAGCGGCAGCCGGCGGTGCGCTCTGCGGCTTGGCTTTGTCAGGCGCGGCCGGGGGATTCCCTGCCGCCGCCGCGGGCATCGCCGCGGATCCATCCAATACCTTTGCGGCAGACACAGTCGGAACTTGATCGCTGTCGTTCTTGACCAGGATCGAGATTCTCCGGTTCGAGGGGTCGGTTGGATTGTTCTTGACTCGCAGCATCTGGTCGGCGTAGCCGCGCACCTGGGAGACCTGATCGGTGCGCACCCCGTCCTGTTGCATCAGCCGCCGCGCGGAGTTGGCGCGATCGGCCGAGAGATCCCAGTTGCTGTAGCTGTTGTCGTTGGAATACGGGGTGGCGTCGGTGTGGCCCTCGATCAGCAGCGAATTGGGCAGGGTCTTCAACTCCGCCGCCAGCAGCGCCAGCAGCGTCTGCCCGCTCACGCTCAGCTTCGCGCTCCCCAACTCGTAGAAGGTTCCGTCCTTCCCTTCGATCAGTTCAATGCGCAGTCCCTCGCTGGTAATCGTGATTTCAATTTGCTTGGAGAGCTTTTCCAGCTCCTTCTTGGCCTTGATCTCCGCTTCGAGCTTCTCTTTCAGCTTCGCCATGGAGGTGTCGTTAACGACATCGACGATCCGGGAGAGGGTCGAGCCCTGGCCGGCCATAGTGCTGCCGGTCATGCTGCCGCTTCCCTTGGGATCGTTGAAGTAGCCGGATACGGCCTTCTTGACCTTGTCGCTCGAGCCCATCAGCCAGAGCACGATGAACAACGACATCATGGCGGTAACGAAGTCGGCATAGGCCACCTTCCACGCGCCCCCGTGATGGCCGCCGTGGCCGCCCTTCCTTTTGATGACGATGATCGGTTGACTCTTGCCCGCCATGTTCTTCCATTCTCAAAAGAGGGGCGCGGTTCCTAAGCCGGGACCGCTTCAACGCCGGCAACGTGCCCCTTGCAGTTCTTTTCCATCTCGTCGAAGCTGGGCCGCACATGCGCGGGAATCGCGCGCCGCCCCATCTCGATGGCGATCATGGGCGCCGAACCTTTCAAAAAGGAGAGCATCAGCACCCGAAGCACGTGCAGGTATTCGTTGTATTCGTCGGCGGTCTTGCCCATGTTCGAACTCAAGGGGCCGGCCACGCCGTAGCACAGCAGGATGCCCAGGAAGGTGCCGACCAGAGCGGCGGCCACCTTTTCGCCGATCTCTTCGGGCGGACCGCCCAGCGCGCCCATGGTGATGACCACGCCCAGCACCGCGGCCACAATGCCCAGCCCCGGCAGCGCGTCCGCCACCGTGGTCAGCGCGTTCACGGGCTGCATGGCGCCGCTGTGATGAACTTCCATGTCCAACTCCATCATCTGGTCCATGTCGAACGGCTCCACGCCTCCGGTAATGGCCGTGCGCAGCGTGTCGCACACAAAGTCCCTGGCATGATGGTCGCTGAGGAACTCGGGATAGTTCTTGAAGATGGAACTATCCTCCGGCTTCTCGACGTCCATCTCGACGCTCAGCAGTCCCTCCTTGCGCACCTTGTTGAGGAACTGGTACATCATCTTGAGCGTGCTCAGATAACGATCTTTGCCGAAGGGCGATCCCTTCAAGACGCCCATCAGTCCGTTGGCCACTCCTTTGATGATGTGCAGCGGATTGGCCACCAGCAGCGTGCCCGTGGCCGCGCCGGCAATGATGAGCAGTTCAGCCGGCTGCAGAAGCACCAGGATATGGCCCTTCTCCATCAGGAAGCCGGCGATGATCGAAACAAAGACCAGGAGGATGCCTACGATGGCAAACATGCTTGCCCCCCCGGCGCGGATGTTATCTGGTTTCCTCCCGCATGAAAGCTGGAGAACATGGCGGTTTTCGCCCTTCCCAGCAGATCCGCCAGAGTTCCGGCCTGGTCCGCCTGGGCTGTGCCGATGCTCACCGTGATCGATACCCGGTCGCCCCACCAGCGAAAGTCCGCCGTCCGGGCCAGGCCGGCCAGCGTCTGGGAATGAGACGCCAGCATCTCCGGCGTGCGCTCGTGCGAGACGACCAGAAACTCATCGTCGCCCCAGCGCCCCAGTTTCTCGGTCGGCCGCAACCCTTTGGCCACTGCCTGGGCCACCTTTTGGATCATGGTGTCGCAGGCGTTGGCGCCGTGTGTCTTGCGAAGTTCGTGCGCTTGATCGACCGTGATCCAAAGCACACCGAAGGTCTCTCCGCCGCGGGCGAAGTCCTCAAACTCCGCCTCCAGCCGTTCCTTGAGGTCCGCCTGGCTCACCTTCACGCCTTCGTCTTCGCCGGTTTCTCCGTGCGGCAGCGCGTCCAGGCTCTCCGTGGGATGAAAGACGATCACCGTACCGATGCGCCCGCCCATCCCGTCGCGCAACGCCAGAATCCGCGCCATTGCCGGCACGTCGTGGCCCAGCTTGTGACGAGCATGAACCGGGTATCCGCGCTCCGATCTCGGATCCGAATCGGGATCGGCATCCATGGGCGGAGTGTAGCGCTCCAGCAGAGGCTTCAGCTTCTCAGGCACGGGCCGCCCCACCAGGTCCAATCCAGCGTGGCCGGTGATGGCCTCCGCGGCCCGGTTCCAGAAGACGAGATTGTCCTCCTCGTCCAGAAGCGCTAAACCTTCCGGATGAGTGTTCAGCGCGGCTTCCAGAAGTTCTGTGCGATCGGTCATCCAAGGCTCTCAATCTCCTCCATCGGCAAAGCGCGCACCAACTTCATCGCCCAGCCTTGTTGAAAACGAGATTGGAATTTGCCAATGGAAACGAGTCCGGCCCGCCCGGTCGGGGGCGACCGGTTCTGCGCTTGCCCGACGAATTTTCGTGACCATTGGGGTCGATAGGCTGTAATCTTATTCATAGGAAACTTATTTGAGCATAGCGATCTTCCGTATTGAGCCGATTGCGAATGAAATCCTGGCAATTCACAGTGTCGCAAATGCGCACAATCCCAGGATTCTGCACAGTTATGCCGATAGTTCCGCAAGAGGCGCAAGCAGGCGGCCGAGTATGGGTCGCCTCCGGCTTGGACGGAGTTCGGAATTGGGCTGGCCGCAAACAAGTCCAACCGGGGTTGGAAGTCAGATGAGACGCACATTATGAACAAGATCATCCTGGCCGATTCGCAGGCAATTTTTCGCGCGGGCACCGCCAAGGTGCTGGCCATGGACGACGATCTGCGCATCATTGCTCAGTGCACGGATCTGGATCGCATGCACCATGCGATCACCACCTTCCCCGGCGCCATCGTGTTGTTTGCCGCTTCGCTGCGGCCGGACCTGACCCGCCTGCGCCTCCTGCTGGAAGGCGCGGGAAGCCGGGGCATTGTGATTGCCGAGAACAACGATGCCGCCGGCGCGTATCTGCAACAGGGCTTTCGGGGCGTAGTCTTCCGCAGCGTCAGCGGACCCGCCCTGGTGGAGTGTGTGCGTCGCGTCGCCGCCGGCGATACGTGGCTCCCCCCCCAGTTGATGCAGCCCGACTCGCCCGAAGAGGATATGGTGGGCACGCGCGTCCGCGACCGGCTCACTCCCAAGGAGATGCGCATCGTGGCCCTCATCGTTCAGGGCTGCAAAAATCGCGAGATCGCCACCCGCCTCAAGACCACCGAACAGGTCATCAAGAACTACCTGCGGTCGATCTACGACAAGACCGGTGTCAGCGACCGTCTGGAACTGGCCCTGTTTACCATCCACCACCGGGTGCTGGCGCAAGCCGCCGCCGAGGTAGGCAGCCGCCTCGAAGCCGAGGAACATCCTGTCCAGGCAGCCATGGCGTAAGGCATGAGTGGTTTGCGGCTTCTCCGCCGCCCGATCAGGGATCAGGCCGAAGGCTCGCCGTGGCGAGGATCAGGGGTCAGAGATCAGGGGCGGTTCCCGCGGGCGCCGAGAACTCGGAGCGCCCAGCCTCACAATAAGCCAAGACCTCAAATCCTCTGCAAATTGGCGAACTTCTCCATCAGCTTCTTCATGCCGTGCCGGTTGAACAGGACGGTGAGCTTGGCGTCTTCCCCGTCGCCCTCGCGCATGAGAATGGTGCCCTCGCCGTATTTGCCGTGGCGGACACGCTGGCCTTTTTTCAGGTCGGCGGCGCCTGTCGGCTCGCCGATCTCCACGGCTAATGGGCGGGGGAAGGCCGGACGCGGCAAGGAACCGGGCTTGCCCATCCCCGCCCCCCCCGCTTTACCTCCAAAGAACCGGGCGATGTTGTCGATCGAGTTTGGCGCCTGCGGCCTTTCCCCGCTCTTTGGCCCTTCCGCGCTTGCGCTCCTTGAATCGGCCCCGTAACCAGTTCCGAGTCTTTGCGTCTCCTGGCTTTCATCTTCGTAGTTGTAGTGCTTGTCGGCGAAGTCGCCAGCATGGCCGCGCTGGCGGCTGTACGTATTGGGATAGCCGGGAGTGGCCCAGGACGCGGGCTGAGGCCGGCTGCCGAGGTTTTCGACCAACTGGCCGGGCACCTCTTCGAGGAAGCGCGAGGGAATGCTCATCTCAGGGGCGTCGTTGCCATACCTTCTCCGGTGCTGCGCGCGGGTGAGGACGAGCGAAGTCATGGCGCGGGTCATGCCCACGTAGCAGAGGCGGCGCTCCTCTTCGAGCTCGTCGCGATTGTTGAGAGTGCGGGAATGGGGGAAAAGGCCCTCCTCCAAGCCGGCGAGAAAGACGAGAGGGAATTCGAGACCCTTGGCGGCGTGCAGCGTCATCAGGGTGACGCGGGCATCGGGGTCGAACTGGTCGGTGTCGGAGGCCAGCGCCGCGTGGTCCAGGAACTCGGCCAGGGTCTCGCCCCGGGCTTCGGCGTCGTGCGCGGCGTTGGCCAGTTCCTTCAGGTTTTCAATGCGGCTGAAGGCCTCGGGCGATCCTTCGGTTTCAAGAGCCTTGATGTAGCCGGTGCGGTCGATGAGGAAACGGATCAGCTCCGGAAGGGTGGCCGCGTCGCCGGGAGCCCGAAAGGCGCTTCCCTGCCCCTTTTCGTCTCCCGCAGCCTCTTCCGCGTCCGATTCGAAATCGGGGTTGGGCTGAGTTGGAATCCCAGGTCTCTCCGCCGCAACGGACGGAACTCGCGGTGCCCCGCCGCCGAAATCGAAGCCCGCGGCGGACTCCGCGCTCGCTGAATCGGGACTGGCTGAATCGGTTGCCGCGCCGAACTCGAAGCCGGTGTCGGACTCCTCCTCCTGCGCCACGTCCGCAGACAGTTTGCCGGCGAAATCAGGGTCCATCATGGCCTGGGCGTCGAGAATGAGCTGGCGGAAGGATTCGATGGCCATTAGCGCGCGGTTGGGGAGGAGGCGATTGGCGATGGCGGCGCCAAGAGCGTCCCAGCTGGAAGCGCCGGTTTCAAGCGCCAGCCGTTCCAGAGTTTCGAGGGTGGTTTTGCCGATGCCGCGGACCGGGGTATTGATCACGCGCTCCAAAGCCATGGAGTCGTGCGGGTTGCGGATCAGCCGCAGGTAGCCGAGCAGGTCCTTGATCTCGGCGCGCTCGTAAAAGCTGAAGCCGCCCACCATGGTGTAGGGAATGTTGTAGCGGCGCAGCGCCTCCTCGAACAGCCGCGACTGCGCGTTGGTCCGATAGAGAACGGCGCAGCGCGCTCCTTCGGGGTTCTCCCCTTCGCCGGAGTCGGCCTGGCGGAGAAACTTCTGAATGCGGTCGGCCACGAAGAGGGCTTCGTTCTCGCCGTCCGGGGCCTCGTAAAAGCCGATCGGGCTTCCGCCCAGGCGGTCGGTCCACAGCTTTTTGCCCTTGCGGAGAACATTGTTGGCGACTACGGCTCCGGCGGCCTCCAGAATGATCTGCGTCGACCGGTAGTTCTGCTCCAGCCTGACGATGCGGGCGTTGGGAAAATCCTTCTCGAACTCGAGAATGTTGCGAATGTCGGCGCCACGCCAGGAGTAGATGCTCTGGTCCTCGTCGCCGACGGCGCACACGTTCTTGGATTCGCCAGCCAGCAGCTTCATCAGCTCGTATTGGGGGCGGTTGGTGTCCTGGTACTCATCCACCAGCAGATAGCGGTAGCGCCGCTGATAGCGTTCCCGGGCTTCGCCGGAGACCTTGAGCAGCCGCACGGCTTCCAGCAGCAGGTCGTCGAAGTCCAGGGCGTTGTTCTTGCGCAGCTCGGCCCGGTAACCCTGATAGATGTGGGCGATCCGCTCGCTGTTCGGATCTTTGGAGGCGAGGTAGAACTCCTGCGGATCGATCATGTGGTTCTTGGCCCAGGAGATGCGGCCCAGAACCGCGCGCGGCGTAAGCTGCTTGGTGTCCAGCCCCATGCGGCGCATGATCTGCTTGACGATGGCCTGCTGGTCGTTCTCGTCATAGATGGCAAAGGAGCGGGTGAGGCCTTCATCGCCCACTTTGAGGGCCTCGATGTCGCGCCTCAGCACCCGCACGCAAAAGGAGTGGAAGGTCGCGATGAGCGGCTTGGCCAGGGAGGTGTGGCCGAGCAGGCGGTCGACGCGCTCGCCCATCTCGCTGGCCGCCTTGTTGGTGAAGGTGACGGCAAGGATGGAGTCGGGAGCCACGCCCTTTTCCTGGATCAGCCTGGCGATGCGGCTGGTGATGACGCGGGTCTTGCCCGAGCCGGCTCCGGCCAGGATGAGCAGCGGGCCTTCCGTGGCCTCGACGGCGACGCGCTGGGCGGGATTCAGGTTGGCGAGGAGCGGCTGCACGCGGCAAGTCCAGGTGGGAAGGTTCCTTGATCCAGTGTATCGTTTGGGGGTGTGGGCGACCGACCCCGGCAGGTTTGCATTCTTGACGCCTTTTCCTCAATTTCCGAAACCGGGCGCATTCCGCACAGCCCGGCCTGGGCCTAGACTCGTCAGATATGGCCACCATCCCCGATCTGACTCTGGAAGCCGGACTGCCCGCGAACATCGACGCCGAGAAGACCATTCTGGGCGCCATTCTGCTCGACAATGCCGCCCACTCGGAGGCCGCCGAGCATCTCGCATCCGACGACTTCTCCCTCGACTCGCATCGCCGTATCTTCTTGCGCATGAGCGAGTTGATGGACTCGCAGCACGCCGTCGATATCGTCACACTGGCCAACGAACTGGCCCGCTCCAAGGAGATCGAATCCGTCGGCGGCGTCGCTTACCTGGCCTCGCTCACTGAGGGCTTGCCCCGCCGCCCGGTCATCGAGGAGTACATCCGCATCGTCAAGGACAAGAGCCTGCTGCGCAAGCTGATGGGCATCTGCTCGATGGCCATCGCGCGCGCCGCCGATCAAGGCGAATCCGCCCTCGAAGTCTTGAACGCCGCCGAATCGCAACTGATGGAGGTCACCGAGAAAGGCCTCACCCACGGCTTCCAATCGCTCGATCAGATCGTCCGGCACTCCTTCGGCAACATCGACAATCTTTACAAGCAGAGCCGCGAGGTCACCGGCCTGGCCACCGACTTCACCGAGCTCGACCGTCTGACCAGCGGACTGCAGAAGGGCGAGCTGATCATCATCGCCGCCCGCCCCTCCATGGGCAAAACCGCGCTGGCCATCAACATAGCCCAAAACGCCGCCGTCGGCCACGGCGCCATAGTGGCCGTCTTCAGCCTGGAGATGAGCAAGGAGGCGCTGCTGCGCCGCATGTTGGCCTCCCAGGCGTGGGTAGACCAGCGCAAGCTGCAAACCGGCTTTCTGGGCCGCGAAGACCACCAGAAGTTACAGGATGCATTGGGCCAACTGGTCGAGGCCCGCATCTTCATCGACGACACGGCGGGCATCTCGCTGGCCGAAATGCGCGCCAAGGCCCGCCGCCTGAGGCAGACTCACAACGGCCTCGATCTGGTCGTGGTCGATTACCTGCAACTGATGTCGGCCACGGTGCCATCGTCCGGCAAGCGGAACTACGAGAATCGCACCCAGGAGGTTTCGGCCATCTCCCGAGGTCTGAAGGCGCTCGCCAAGGAGCTGAACGTGCCGGTGGTGGCTCTCTCCCAGCTCTCCCGCGCCGGCGTGCAGCGCAAGGACGACAAGCGCCCCCTGCTTAGCGACCTGCGCGAGTCCGGCTCCATTGAGCAGGACGCCGACGTGGTGGCCTTCATCCACCGCGAGTCCTACTACAAGCACGACGAGGAGATGAGCGAGGCCGACAAAGCCAAGTCGGAGATCATCGTTGCCAAGCAGCGCAACGGCCCCACCGACACCGTCTACCTGAACTGGATCGGCAAGTACACCCGCTTCGACAATCCCGACTCGGGTCACGGGGTCTGAAGGCCGGGTTAGTGTAGGAGAAGACGATTCCCGATCCCGGGGATTCGATTTCGACGGAGAACTCCGGTCATTCGCATGCGCAGGCTCTTTCCATTGCTTCTTCTGCTCGCGCCGGTCTTCGGTGCGGCCCTGGCTCATGCGCAGGGAGGGCCGCCGTTTATCACCGACGACCCCGGCACGCCCGGCAACCGGCACTGGGAAATCAACCTCGGTTGGATCGGCGACCACAATCCGGTGCACGCCAGCTATCAGTTGCCCGACTTCGACATCAATTACGGCTGGGGCGACCGCATCCAGCTCAAGTACGAGCTGCCCATTGCCGCGGCTACGGATGAGAACAACACCACGCGCGCCGGGCTGGGCGAGTCGCTGCTGGGCGTAAAGTGGCGGCCCTACGAGCATCATCGCGCCGGGGAACCCAAGTCCGATGAGAATATGGATTTCTCGCTGGGCACCTATCCGCAGGCCTCCATTAATAACCCAACCAGCGCCGTGCGCCGCGGAATCGTGGAGAACGGGCCGCAGTACTACCTGCCGGTGGAGTTCACGGCGAAGCTGGGGCCCGTCGGCTTGAACGGCGAGGTGGGGCATTGGTTCGGCAACCAGCTTGTCCCCAGCCGCTGGGGCCGCGGGCTGATCGCCGGCCATGAATTCAGTGAGCGGCTTGAGCTTTATGGGGAGATCTACGACCTGCAGGATGCCAATCGAATCGGCACTGTACCCAAGCAGCGTGAGTTGACGCTGGACGTGGGCGGGCGGCAAACGCTCGACCGCGGCGGGCATCTGCGCCTGCTGTTCATGGGCGGGCGAGCGCTTCAGGCGGTAACCCGGCAGAACAGCGAGCCGAATTGGATCGCTTATGTGGGAGTGCAGATCCTGCTGGGGCCAAAGGATGCGGATGCGCCGGCAGGAAAGTGATGGCGAAGCATCCTGGCTCGACAATGGCAGAATAGACGTATGCCACCCACCGATCCAATCCCGGCTGCCCCGATTGTGCTCACCGCCGCTCAGGCGCGCGTTTTGGGCGCGCTGGTTGAAAAGGAAGTGACCACGCCGGACTACTACCCGCTTTCGCTGCTTGCGCTCATCAACGCCTGCAACCAGCGCTCGAATCGTGAGCCGGTGATGGATTTGGACGAGGAGGCGGTGCGCCAGGCTCTGCACGGCTTGGAAGACCGGCGGCTGGCGGGACGCGCGCGCGGCGCCGACGGGCGCGTGACCAAGTACGAGCACTGGCTGGGCGAGGCCTTCAACTTCAGCCGTGCTGAAACCGCGCTGGTGTGCGTGCTGCTGCTGCGCGGGCCGCAGACTCCCGGCGAGTTGCGCGGGCGGACCGAGCGGCTGCATCGCTTCGATGAAATCGGCGAGGTGCTGGCGGGCTTGCAGAAGCTGATGGAGCGCGAGCCGCCGCTTGCAGCCGTCTTGCCGCGCCAGCCGGGAACCAAGGAGTCGCGCTATGCGCACTTGCTTTCGGGACCGGTGGAGTCGGCCGCTGCTTTTGCAGCCGAGCCGGCGTTCGCACGGTGCGAGGCCGGATCGGCTTCTGAATTCGACTCCGGACAGGAAGATCGAATCGCGCGATTGGAGACAACTGTTGCCGAGCTGCGGCAGGAAGTCGCTGCCCTTCGCCACAAGATCGACGATCTCTTCGGGGACTGACCTGGTTGAGCTTCTCCAGCAGCCGCGTGCCTAAATGCACGGGCCTATGACGTAGGCGCTGTGAGTAAGTATCCTCCGGGAGCCGGGGATTTCCCCTTACTCGGTAAGTATCCCCCGGCAGAGCGCTACCAGACCGAGGGTCTGGACAATCAGGCAAGGAGCAATTTTGCTCCTTGGGAGAGCGAGCGGCTTTATGGTTGGCGGCCCCTCAAAGGGGCCTGTGCAGGAGCGCTCCATGCCGACAGCCGCCAGTTGTCCCGCGCCGTAGGCGCAGTGGTTGTTAGACCCGCGCTTCAGCGTGGGGTTGACGCACCCAACAACAAATCCGGAGTCCCGTAGGGACGGCGCATTACGATGCACGCAATCCTTTGGCTCTCTTGCGAAAGGAATGGACTGCCACCCCTGCAGAGCCGGGATTTTTTCCCTTACCTAATGAATACCTTCCGCCTTCACAGCGCCGGCGAGTTATCCCCCAGCATCGCCTCCCGCACGATCTTGATGGGCGGGAATCCCTGGCGCAGAAAGTTATCGTGAAACTCCTCCAGCGAGAAAGCCGCGCCCTGCTTCTTCTTCATGTCCTCGCGCAGCTTCATGATTTCCAGCTTTCCCAGCGTGTAATAAAGATAGGTCGGATCGCTCGTCCCGCGCTTGGTCTCCACCACCGCCGTCTCCTTCGACTGATAGCCTTCCTTCTGGAAAAACGCGACCGCCTCATCGAAGCTCATCTTCCCGGAGTGCATTTCGATGCCGACGATGAAGCGCGCGTTCCTCAGCAGCGCATCCTGCAATTGACCTAGCCGCAGAAACTTGGCTTCGCGCTCATCCTTCGCCCCGGCGCCTGGCTGGCCATACCCTTCGTCCAGCATCATCTGCTCACAGTAATGCGCCCATCCTTCTATATCTGTGTTGGCTCCCAGCAGCTTGCGCACCCGGCTCGGCGCCCGCGGCAGCCACAGAAACTGAATGTAGTGCCCCGGATAAGCCTCATGAACCGCGGTCGAAATCACCGTGCCCACATTGAAGGAATGCATGTAGCCCTCAACCTCGTCGGGCTTCATCGCGGGGCCGGGCAGAGTTATGTTGAAGTAGGCCTCCGTCGCGTGCGTTTCGAACGGACCCGGCGTATCCATGCTGGCAAAAGTCGTGGCCCGCATGAAGGGCGGCGTCTCTTCCACGATCGGCCGCACGTCCGAAGGAATGGTAACAATGTTATGCGCGCGGATAAAACTCACTAGCCCATCGAACGTAGCTCGAAAAGCATCCAGCAACCGATCCGGAGCGGGATGATTCTCTCCTAACTCCTCGAGCACTGCGGCGGGCGTCTTGCCCGGCTCAAGCTCCTTTGCAACCTCTTTAAAATGCTCTTGATTTTTCTTGAGGTCGGCCCAGCCGATCTCCAGTAGCTTATCCAGCGGCAAATCGACCATCTCGTCGTACTGCAGCTTCTTCGCGAAGGTCTCCGCGCCGATGCGGAAGTCCCCGTTGGATCTCGGAAGCAGGTCCGTCTTCAGCCAATCCAGATAACTCTTCAGCGCGACAATCGCCGCCGCATTCGTCTGCGCAAACTCGGCCTTCAGCGCCGTGTCCTGTGCATCGGCAAAGGCCGACGGCACGTCGTGTTCAAAGAAGTCCACGATGCCCGGCAGTTGCTCGATGGCGATCTCGGTATAAATCCGCGGCGGGTTCTTCAGGTTCGCGCGCGCAGTCGCCAGCAGCGCCGGCATCTGCTTCTCCCGCGCCACAAGCGACCGCAACCGCTCATCCGGCGACGCAAACTTGCGCTCCATCAGCACAAATGCCCCATTCGCGCAGGTGCTCGAATAGTTGTCCGCATTCTTCTCCCACGGGCGAATCGTCTCAAGGGTGAGCAACTGGGAACGGACGGTTGATTCGACGATACGTAGATCTTGCCCCTCAAGGCTCTTGGGGTACAAACCGAAAACGGTTTTCACCTGGATCGTTGAGGCTACAGGCGTCCCTTTCTTTTGAGCGGGACGCAACTTATGCGCGAGGATCGCCTCTTTGGCGCTCTCGACCAGATCGTCCGGGAAGCCGTCGCTTTTCGAGAAAACACCCAAAACCGTTGGCACTCCGTCAGCTGCAACTGCGACGTTGAAGATTATGTATCCTTCAAAGGAGGGCTTACCGGACTCCTGTTCGATGAGTTCCTTGGCATCGATCAATTCCAGCTTCGCAAGAATCGTCCTCAGCTCCGAAACCTGCTTGTCAATCGCAATGCGGGAATAATCCTCCAACTGCGCGTCGTACTGGTGATAGCCGGCCTGCGTTCCAACCGTGGGTTGATAGCGCAAGTAAACCTGGTCGAGATACTCGTTCGAGAGCTTCTCGAACTGCTGCTTCCAATTCTCATTCGCAGCATGAGCAGGTATCGCCAAAGACATACACACTCCCATCGCAAGCAAGGTAACGGCATTCTTCATTCTTCCCCCCATTATCGGAGCCTTCTGCTCATCCGCTCGCCGGCGCAGACGCCAGGTTGCCTAGCACCTCGTGAATCTCAAGCAAGACCTCGTCGGGCCGCGTTGCAACCAAAGGATACTTCAAAAGCCCCTGCGGCGTGAACTGCGCGCCCCGCTTGGCGTTGCGCGCTACCAGCCGCATCAGATGCGCCGGATCGATGGCCGCGTTCTCCATGAACCGTATCTGCAGTTCGCCGCGCCTGCGATCGATCTGCGCAATGCCCATCCGTTCGCATTCCAGGCGCACCAGCGCCGCCTCCAGCAGGTACACGGTCGCGTCAGGGGGCGCTCCATAGCGATCTTCCAGCTCCGCGCGCACCTCGGCCACAGCCGCTTCGCTCGCCGCCCCGGCAATCTTCTTGTAGAGCCGCAGCCGCTGATTCTCTTCCGGCACATAACTCTCGTCGATGCGCAGAGCGATCCCCAAGTTGAGTTGCGTTGCCGGCCGCTCCTCTCTGCTCTCGCCTTTCAGCTCCTTTACCGCGGCCTCCAGCATCGAAGTATATAACTCGAAGCCAACTGCCTCGATGTGCCCGCTCTGCTCGCCGCCCAGCATGTTACCCGCGCCGCGCAGCTCCAGGTCCAACGCGGCGATCTTGAATCCCGCGCCCAGGTCGCTGAACTCTTTCAGCGCCGCCAGCCTTCTGCGCGCAATCTCTGTCAGCTCATTCTCCGGCGGAATAAGCAAGTACGCATAGGCGCGCCGGTTCGACCTTCCCACGCGCCCGCGCAACTGGTATAACTCGCTCAGCCCATGCCGGTCCGCGCGGTTGATGAGCATGGTATTCGCCAGCGGAATATCCAGGCCATTTTCGATGATCGTCGTCGCCACCAGCACATCGTACTCATGGCGCATAAAGGCCAGCATAACTCTTTCCAGCTCTGTCTCGCTCATCTGCCCGTGGCCGACCGCGACGCGCGCCGCCGGGACTAGCTCCTGAATCCGCGCGGCAATCTCGTAAATCGACTCCACGCGATTGTGAACGAAATAGACCTGTCCGTCGCGCTCCAGTTCCACCTCCACGGCCGAGCGCACAATCTTCTCGTCGAACTTGGCCACCACGGTTTGAATCGCCATGCGGTCCTTGGGCGGCGTCTCGATCACGCTCATGTCTCGCAGGCCCACCAGCGACATATGCAGCGTGCGCGGAATCGGCGTGGCGCTCATGGCCAGCACATCGATCTCCTTGCGCATCTGCTTCAGCCGCTCCTTGTGACGCACGCCGAATCGCTGCTCCTCATCCACCACCAGCAGCCCCAGGTCCTGAAACTTGATGTCCTTCGAGAGCAGCCGGTGCGTCCCGATCAGGATGTCCACCTTCCCGGTCTCCACCCGCTCGACGATATCCTTCTGCTCCTTGGCCGTGCGGAAGCGCGAGATCATCTCCACGTTGATGGGAAACTGCGCAAACCTCTTCTTGAATGTCTCGAAATGCTGAAAGCTCAGAATCGTCGTCGGCGTCAGCACGGCAACCTGCTTGCCGTCCTGCACGGCCTTGAATGCCGCCCGCATGGCTACCTCGGTCTTTCCATAGCCCACATCGCCGCACAGCAGCCGGTCCATCGGCCTCGGCGATTCCATGTCGTACTTGATGGCCCGGATCGCCGATAACTGATCCTCCGTTTCGCTGTAGTCGAAAGACTCCTCGAACTCCCGCTGAAACTCGCTGTCCTTGGAGAACGCTGTCCCCTCGGCCGCGGTCCGTTCGGCATATAACTTCAGCAGCTCGCCGGCCATATCCTGCATGGCCTTGCGCACCCGCGCCTTGGTTTTGGTCCACTGCTGCGAGCCTAGCCTGTTCAGTACTGGCGCAGGCCCCGCGTCCGTCGAGCGGTACTTCTGAATCAGATCCAGCCGAGTTAGCGGGACATATAACTTTGCAGCCTCGGCAAACTCCAGGATCATGAACTCGACAGAGAGCCCGTCCTGCACGATCTCTTTCAGTCCCTGGTACTGCGCAATCCCATGCTCCACGTGAACTACATAGTCGCCGATCCCCAGGTCGCGAAAATCCGAGACAAATGCCGCCGTCTTCGACCGCTTCGGCTCCGGCCGCGCCGCCACGTCCGCATCGTCGTTCAGGTCGTTCGCGCCGAAGACAACAAGATTCGAATCCAGAAAGCTCACGCCCGCCGCAATTTGCGTGCGCACAATCACCGGCACGCGCAAATCCCCGGCCAGATAACTCCCCTCATCCAGCACCGTCTCGCCGGGATGCGGGTTCCGGCTGCCCAGCCGGTAGGGAATCCGATACTCGCGCAGCATGGTGGCCAGCCGATCCACGTCGCCCTGGTGCGCCGCCGCCAGCACAATCCGCGCCTCCGCCTCTATCAGGCTCTTTAACTGCTCGGTCAGCGCCGGAATCGACCCGTGAAAGCGCAGTGTTGGCCGCGTATTCAGTTCGATCTCGCCCAGCGTGCTGTCCTCGTCCAGCACATCCACCGCGCCCAACTGATCCAGATCCAGCCCCATGTGCGCATCGAGTTGCGCCTGTAACACCTCCGGCCGCAAATAGATATCCTCGGGCCGGATCAGCGATCCGATCCCCGACCGCTCATGCCGCTGCTCGACCTTCTTCCACCAGCGATCGATCTGGTTGCGCACCATCACTGGCTCTTCGATAAACAGCGCGCACTTAGGCAGCAGAGTTAGCAGCGACTTATCCGCCCCAGCCACCGTGCTGAAAAACTCCCACCCCGGAAAGACGCTCACTCCGCCGGCTGCAGCGAAGCCCGCGGCCGCATCCCGACCCTCATAACTCTCTTCGCCAGCGCCTTCTAACTCCACCCGCTGCCGGCTCAGCCGTCCATGCACCGCCGCCAGCAATCGTTCCGTCACCGGCGTCTCGGTCAGCGGGAGCAACTGCGCTTCGTCCAGCCCGCTCTGCGACCGCTGCGTCTCCGGAACGAACTTGCGGATGGTCTCAATCTCGTCGCCGAAAAACTCGATGCGCACCGGCCGGTCGGCCTCCGGCGAATACACATCCAGAATCCCGCCCCGCCGCGTGAACTGCCCCGGCATCTCCACCAGGTCCATCCGCGTATAGCCCACCGCGGCCAGGTGCTCGGTCAGCACCTCCACGTCCACCTCTTCGCCGCGCTTCAGCGTCACCGCCAGGCCGGCGTAGTAGCCGCGGTCGAAGAGCCGCAGCGCCGCCGACTCCACCGGCGCAATCAGGATCGAGACCGCCCCGGTGGCCAGCTTCCAAAGAGCCGCCGCCCGCTGCTCCTGCACGTCGGGATGGGGAGACAGATTCTCAAAAGGAAGCACATCGTGGGCCGGCAGCCGCGCCACCTGCGCGGAGTCCACCGCGCCGGTCAGCTCGCAGCCGGCGCACAGCATCGGCTCCAGCGCCTCGGCGGCCTTGTTGTCGGCCACCACCACAATCGCCGGCTGCCGCGCCGCCCGCGCCATCAGCGGCAGATACAGCGACCGCGCCGTCGCCGTCAGCCCCGACACACGTCTCCGCCCCGCACTCAGGCTCAGATGCCTTCGTACGCGCTCAAACCCCGAAGAGTGCTCCAGCTCCGCAAATACCTCGCGGACAAACGGGAGAATCACGTGTTTACTGTCCCAGACTGATTGTAATGCTAGCGATGAACGATCCTTTGGCTAGTCCTTAACGGTGCAGGCCCCCGGCGGAACCGGTTTGTAACCCTGCGTAACCCCTCCCTTTTCTCGCCGCCCTTCCCTTCCGTCCCAAAAACCCAACACCTACAAATGAAAGCATCGCTTCGACTTCGCCCGCATCCGCCGATTTAACCCCCGCTCAACGGCCAGTTAACAGGTATAGCGTTGTGGACAGCCGGCAACCGTGTCTCTACTCGAATCGATGTAGCGGGCAGATCGTCGGGAGCCGGCCAGCTACCACTGCCGTCTCCCCGACATGCCCGTTAACAGCTATGATGGTTTCTGCCATCGATACGGAGGAATTCAGCCGATGAAACGATTGATCGTTTTCGTTTCAGTATTTGTGTTCTCGACAGTTCTGGGTGGTTGCGGGGGGTCCGCTGGCAGTGGCAACCAGTCCGTGCAGCCGCCCCCGGCAGCGCTCAGCTATGGCGACCTTTTTTCGAGTGCAGCGCCGGCGACGCCCGCCGACGACGGCGGCTTTGCCATGCCCGCCAGTGCCGCCGCGCCCACTGATACATTTGAAGGCCGGCTGGAGTTGGGCAACACCGCCAGCAACGGCAGCGTTGCGGTCTTCACGGACACTTATGGCGCCTTTTACGGAAGCGATTCGCCCTGGGAGCATCTGGCCGCTTTCAGCTTCGAATTCGTGCAGGATGGCAGTTACCTCATCCCGGCGCAGCAGGGCTTGGTCTACACAGGCAGCCAAGCATGGAATTACATCGTCGGTCCTGGGCGGGCATGGACCGAGAGCGACGATTCAGGCTACACTCGCGCCTCATTCCCATTCGCGCTCGTCAACCGGAACGATAACTGCACCCACAACGGGGAGATGACCTTCCTGTTCAGCAACAGCAAATCCCCCAATATCTCCAATGTGCGTTACCAGATTACGCAGGAAACGTGCGGGTATATGAGATTCAACCTGTGGGGAAAGATCGCCGCCACCTACACACCTTATTCTGTTGCCAACGACGCGACGATCAAAAGCAATAACGAAGCCGAGGTCGCCAATCGCCTGCCGGTCAAACCACTTAGCGCGCTGACCACTGACTTCCCGAATTCCGGAGTTGTGCCGGCCAATATGATTAGCGCCTACCAATCGCAACAGTACATCATCACCTATGGACTGTTCATCAACGGCGTCATTTACACGAGTGGATGCCCCACGCGCTACGGAGAGTACGCTTACTGCAGTGAAATGCGCCTGACCACTTATTCTGTTTCCAAGTCCATGTTGAACGGTGTCGCCATGATGCGGCTGGGCCAGCTCTACGGTCCCACGGTTTACAGCCAGTTGATAAAGGATTATCTTCCTCAATATGTTGATGGCGGCGACTGGAGCAATGTGACATTCGACGACACCATTAATCTGGCGACGGGGAATTACCTGAGCGCGGTTTCCATGTCAGATGAAAACACCCCTCAGGCAATCGCTTTCATTGATGCGGAAGATTATGCGACCAAGATCAACGATGCCTTCACTGCCTTCCCGAGCCAAGCCCCTCCCGGAACGGTGTTTGTTTATCATAGCACCGACCAATTCATTGTGAATCAGGCCATGAACGCCTACCTGCAACAGCAACAGGGGAGCAGCGCCGATATCTTCAACATGGCTCGCCAGGACGTCTTTGCGCCCATCCACATCAGCCAGGGCTTCGACACGCTCCGCACCGATAACAGCGCAACTGGAAAGTCGCTGGGATACTCCGGCCTGTTCGTCATTCAGGATGACATCGCCAAGATCGACAAGTTGCTGAATAACGACGGTGGCATGATCGGCGGCAAACAAATACTGGACCCTGTCCGTTTGCAGGAGACACTGCAAAGAACCGGCGCGCCCTTTGGCATACCCGAATCCACTACTGGCCCGCCTGTGGATATGTATTTCAATGGATTTCATGCCGACCAGATGACCTACTCGTGCAGCTTCTGGGTACCAAACATGGCTGGCTCCGGCGGCATCATCGTCGCGCTCTTTCCCAACGGCTCGACTTTCTATCTTGCCAGCGACAATAACGAATGGGACTGGACCCATGCGCTCAGCGAATCGAACAAGCTGGTGCCCATGTGCTAGTGTCCCGAGTCCAATGTTCGATGAATAAATAGTGCTGTCATCCTGAGCGGAGTCCGCCGTGGCGGACGGAGTCGAAGGACCTGCGGTTGCTTTCCTCACTCTTGGGATGAATTTCTGACTCAGGACACTAGCGCCGATGCGTCCCACTTCACACTGACATTTTCCCTCCGAGAGGGCCGGGTGCTCCAGGCCTTCCGGCGCGGCGGACCGCAGTCCGCCACGGCGGGAGACCTGGGAACGCCGCTTGCCTGGAATTACGCCCCGCAAGCGCACAATCATCTCATGCGATGCCTCGATCCAATCTGTCAGGTATGTGCCCGGTCTGTACCCCCCTGCACCCCCTCCCCCCTACCACAATTCCCCTATCCCGCACCGCGCCTCTTCACGGTCAAATGTCGAGTAACTCTTTGATAATCAGTAGTATGGGAGGGACAAATCCTGCTGTCAAAGTGGCCGCCCATTGTCGAAAAAGTAAACAAAAAGGCCGGAATTCGTCCCGATTTATGCCCAATATTGGCTGCAAATCGCTCAGAATTCGGCCTGGTAGCGCGGAAACGCTTCCGTTGCGCCGGCTTGCGCGTTCCCTTTCCACCTCGGTCGGGAACCGGCAACCGCTCCCAACTCCCTCGGTCCTTCCCTGCGGAGATGCAGCCCAGCCGCCGCTCGCTTGGCCGCGGCAGGATACAATCCTCTCTGAAATGCAAATAAAACTCGCCTTCCTCTTTCCAGGGCAGGGATCGCAGGCCGTTGGCATGGGCCGCGAACTTGCCACTCGCTTTCCCGTCGCCGCCCAGACCTTTGCCGAGGCCGATGAAGCCCTTGGCTTGCCGCTCTCGAAGCTGATCTTCGAGGGCCCGGAAGAAGAGCTCCGGCTCACTGAGAACACCCAGCCGGCCATTCTCGCCGTCAGCGTAGCTGCCTGGCGTGTGCTGGCCGCGCACGGAGTTGAGCCGTCCCTGGCCGCCGGTCACTCGCTGGGCGAGTGGTCGGCCCACGTAGCCGCCGGAACCCTTGGCTTTGCCGATGCCGTGCGCGCCGTCAAGGCCCGCGGCAGGGCCATGCAGTTGGCCGTCCCCGCCGGACAGGGCGCCATGGCCGCCGTGCTCTCGCTGGACCCAGCCCTGGCGGCCGAAGCCTGCCGCGAAGCCGAGGCCGAAACCGGCCTCACGGTGGCCGCCGCCAACTTCAATTCCCCCAGCCAAACCGTGATCTCCGGCGCCACCGCGGCGGTCGAGCGGGCCTCGGCGCTATGCAAAGCCAAAGGCGCCCGCCGCGCCGTTCCGCTCCCGGTAAGCGCACCCTTCCACTGCGCCCTGATGCGACCCGCGCAGGAGGAGGTCACCCGCGTCCTCTCGACCCTCAAGCTCGCCGATCCCCGCATGCCCGTGGCCGCCAACGTCACCGGCGGCCTGGTCAAGACCGCCGAGGCCACCCGCAACGCCCTTATCCGCCAGGTCACCGGCGCCGTTCGCTGGGTCGATTGCATGAAGTCGCTAGTGGCGGCAGGGGCGGAGCTGTTTGTTGAGGTTGGTCCCGGCAAGGTTCTTTGCGGCCTGCTTCGCCAGATCGATCCGGCGCAAAGGTCTCTCAACGTCGAGGACGCGGCCAGCCTGGAAGCCTCGCTCGCGGCTCTCGCCGGGGAGCAATCGGCCTCATAGGGCGCGATCCCTGCGACAAAGAGGAGAACTCCACCTTCCCGCTTTGCCGCAAAGAGCATGGAGCCCGCAAAGCCGCGTCGTCCCATGAAATGCAGCGGCGCCAGCGCCAACTGGGTCCAAATCAGGGCCGATTTGCCGGTCCCGCGCCGGCCTGCCGTCTCCTACGGCCCCAGATATAGCCCAACCCCATCCGGCGCAAAGCTCAGCGTGCGCGCCTTCGGGTCGTAGGTCAGGTTCAGCGCCCCGCTCTTGCGCCCATTGATGAGCACCGCCACCAGGAGCACATTCCCATACCGCCCCGCCAGCGCAATCTTGTGGTTTTGGATCACCCCATATTCGTTGGCCGAGCTGGTCGAGCTCCAGTCCTCTTGGAACCGGGAAAAGGGATAGGCGCCATTCTGCGCCGGATGCTGCTGCCAATTCTTGTCGTGCGTCCAAATTCCATAGGCCTTGGGCAGGTCGTTCCGCTCCACCGCCGTCAGGAAGCCGTTCACCGCTGCCCTGCCGAACAGGTAGTTGTGCCATTTCCACGGCCAGTCCACGGGCCTGCCGGCCACCAGCCAAAAAACCACCAACAGCACCAGGATCAGCCCGCCGGAGCCAAACAGAATCTTCTGGCGCCGCCGTTCACGGGCCTCGTCGAAAACCGGAGCATCCATCAAAGTCATCGTGAAATTCCCTCGAAGAACAGGGGTTAGAGATCAGGGATCAGGGTCAGGGACCGGGGATCGGAGATCGAGCCTTACCGAACCAGCATACTCTTCCCTTAGACACCGCAAGCAAGCGGGTAGTTCCCCAGCACAATCCCTCTCGTAAGTTCGCCGCCCATGGAAGCCACCCCCTAGTCCCTAGTCCCTGCTGTATACCGTCCGGCTCTTCTCCGCCTGCCGTTCCAACGCCAGCTCGATCAGCCGCGTAATCAGGTCCTTATAGCTCAGCCCCGTGGCCTCCCACAGCTTGGGATACATGCTGATCCGCGTGAACCCCGGCATGGTGTTCACCTCGTTCAGAAAAATGCGCCGCTTGCCCGTAGGCTCCATCAGAAAGTCCACCCGCGCGAGGCCAGAGAGGTCGCAGGCGCGGAAGGCCGCCACCGCCATCTTCCTGATCTCCCTGCTCTCGGCCTTGCTCAGCTTGGCCGGAATCACCGGCACCGACCCCTCCACCAGGTACTTCGCCTCGTAGTCGTAGAACTCCTTGCCGGGAACGATCTCCCCCACCACGCTGGCTTGCGGGTCGTCGTTGCCCAGCACCGCAACCTCGAACTCGCGCGCCTTCGCTTTCTTGCCGCCCACTCCCTGCTCCACAACCAGCTTGCGGTCGTACTTGGCGGCCAGATCGAGCGCCGGACCCAGTTCCTTGCGATCATGCGCCTTCGAGATGCCGACCGACGAGCCCAGGTTCGCCGGCTTCACAAAGACCGGGTACTTGAGCGCCGCCTCGATGCGTGCGACAGCCTTGCGCGGCTGCTTCTCCCACTCCCCGCGCAGCAGCGTAACATGCTTGACGATGGGCAGCTCCGCCTGGGCAAACAGCCGCTTCATCACGTCCTTGTCCATCCCCGCCGCCGAGCCGAGCACGCCCGAGCCCACATACGCAATCCCCGCCAGCTCGAAGAGCCCCTGGATCGTCCCATCCTCGCCGAAGGTTCCATGCAGCACGGGAAAAACCACATCCAGCATCGAGGCGGAGGGCCGAACGGCCTCGACCGCAAGCGCCGCGCCCGACGCCCCCCCGCCGGCTTCATGCGTCGCGGCCGCCGCTGGCTCCGGCGCCATCAGCGTGGGAATCCCTTCGTGCAGCAGCTTCGCCCCCGGCGTGGCCGCAGGGTCGCCGGCCCGCAGCCGCCGCGCCACCGCGCTCTCGTCCCCCTCCAGCAGCCCACGCGCATCCCCGGCCGCCAGCCAGTGCCCCTCCTTGGTGATCCCGATGGGCGTCACATCGAACTTCTTGCGATCGATCGCCTTCAACACAGAGGCCGCCGAAAGCAGAGAAACCTCATGCTCGCCGCTCCGCCCGCCAAACAAAATCCCAACCCGCAGTTTTTTCGTCATTTCTCTTCAATTGTAGGCTCTTGATGAATGGAGAGCGGCGCACGCAACCGCAGTAGGAGCCAAGCAAGGCACTTGCTTTGCGCCGCATTTATTGATCTTGAGTCGCGTGACTCCGCGGGCCGTGTTCCGGCCGCGCAATGCCCCTGCGCCAATCCGGTCTTCCGTTATGTCGGTTGAGCAATCCCGCTATCTCCTGCGCAACTTGGCCAGCAGGCGCAGAATCTCGAGATAGAGCCAGACCAGCGTGACCATGATCCCAAAGGCGCCATACCACTCCATGTACTTGGGAGCGCCGGACTGCACGCCTCTTTCGATGAAGTCGAAATCGAGCACCAGATTCAGCGCGGCGACGGCCACTACGATCAGGCTGAATCCGATTCCGATCACCCCGGAGCCGTTGATGGCGGCGAACTGGAAGCCGAAGAAGCTCAACAGCATCTCCATCACATAGAAGAGGGCAATGCCGCCGGTGGCCGCGACTATTCCGATGCGAAACTTGTTTGTGACCTTGATAACTCCCGAGCTATAAACCAGCAGCAGCACGAAGAGCGTGCCGAAGGTCAGGCTCACGGCCTGGATTCCAATGCCCGGATAGCGCAGGTCGATGGCCGCCGACATGCCGCCGAGCGCCAGGCCCTCCAGCAGCGCGTAGACCGGCGCCGTCACCGGAGACCACTCCTTCTTGAAGACGGTGACCATGGCGCAGATGAACCCGCCAATCAGTCCGGCCAGCATCAGCGGGACAACATCCGCCACATCGCGCGTCTGCAGAAACTGGTGCCAGGTCCAGCCGGCGGTGGCGATGGCGCAGATCAGCAGAATGCCGGTCTTGTTCACCGTGCCGCTCAGCGTCATCCGGCTCATAGCGTCGATCGCGCCGCCATACTGGCTATCGGAAAGGCCGTTGAAGGTATTGTTGCCCAGTGCTGGATTCGACGTCTTGAACAAAGCCATTGCGTTCTCTCCCTGTAGGTTTTGGAGTTGTCTCAACGACAGGGTATCACCGCCGGGCCGTCGGCGGGTTTAGGTCCTAAGGCGGAATCCGAGCAACGGACTCGGTTCCCAGCGTCTTCAGGCAGATCAGCGCCGCTCGGCCAAGCGGGTAGTAGTTCTCTCTCCGGCCCTCGATACGATAGCCGTTCGCCTCGTAGAGGCGGATCGCGGCGGCGTTCTCCGCATCCACATGAAGCCAGATCTGCCGAGCTCCCGCGGCGCGCGCCGAGCCTTCGACGCGGCGCAGCAACTCCCCGCCAACGCCCTTGCCCCGCCTGTCTGGAGTGACCTCTATGGTTTGAATGTATGCAACGATCCCGCCCCCTTCCCGCATCCACTCGACAATGGCGAAGCCGCAGATCAGCCCGTCCTGCTCCGCGATCCAGGTTGCCGCATTTCTGCTGTGGATGAGCCGGCGCATCTGCCCGTGTCCAAAGCGCAACGGCGGCTGAAAGCAGAACTCCTCGATCGCATAGAGCGAGGCGAAGTCCTCCGCGGTGTAGGGGCGGCAAAGCACAGCCCAACTCTAACGCACTTTCTTCATGAGGCGCGAGGTTGGTGGCGAAAGCTAGAAGCCAAAGTGCCGGGTTGGTAGAGGCGGTAGAGCACAGGAGAGATCAGAGAACAGAGATCAGGAGTAAGGACGAATAAAACGCGCTCACCACATATGTCTGTGCCGGATAACGATCAAGTGGGGATTCGCTACGTTTAGCGGAGTGCCATCCTTGGTGAATTCCACTTCCACGACATACTTCTTGCCGGCTTCTCCCAGGAAACTGCCGAGTAACTTGTAGACGTACTTGTTTTCATATTTACAACCGCATTCGGGAACCGATCCCTGGGCGACTACGTGCTCACCATCCCAAACCTTCCAATCCGCTCGAAGGAGTGGATCATTGCTGTTGCAGTCTTTCACATCGAGCGGACCAGTAGTGGCGCCCATCATGCACATCATTTGTAAGAACGGAAGAGGTTTTTCCACTTGAACCACTATGGAATACCATTCCGGCACAACTGAAAATTCAGGTGTTCGAACAGTTCCTACCGCAAGCGACACAGGCATTTCCACATCGGCATACTTGTCCACGTAATACTTGGGACGTGCAGCCGAAGCGGCCGGCAATAGGAGCAGCGCACTGAGCATTCCGCTGACGGTACAAACGAGCTTGCGTCTGGAGATGAATCTCATCCCACCTTCCTAAAATATGAGGCAAGACACCCAAGCGCCGGGGTTGATGCCTCCCATTCTAACCGATTTTGTGGAGGGGTACGGGATTTAGAGCTGATCCGTAAATTGCTGATTCTGTAGCGCCGCTCTCCAGAGCGGCTGTCGTGCAGGTCTCCAGACCTGCACTCATCGCCTCTGGCGGCTTGGAAGCCGCCAGTACAGCCGGTCTGGCGACCGGCGCTACAATTTGCGGATAGGCTCCAAGGCCTCGCCCGTTCAAGACAGCGAGTTGCTACGACTCGCGGTGGACGAGCAGGCTATTGGCCTGCTGAACAGGCGTCAGCAGCACCCGCCCCACATTTACATGCGGCGGGCGTGTGACGGCCCACAGGATGGCATCGGCCACGTCTTCGGGGGTGAGCGGCTGGATGCCCTTATAAAAGTTCGCGGCGCGTTCGGTGTCGCCGTGAAAGCGGACAATGCTGAACTCCGTCTCCACCATGCCGGGGTCCACGGTGGTCACGCGCACCGGCGTTCCCAGCAGATCCTGGCGGAGGCCGTCGTTGATGGCCCGCTCGGCGGCTTTGGTGGCGCAATACACGGCTCCGTTGGGGTAGGTCAGCTCGCCGGCGGTGGAACCCAGGTTCACCACGTGGCCGCGGCCGCGCACAACCATCCCCGGCACCACCGCGCGCGAGACGTAAAGCAGCCCCTTCACGTTGGTGTCGATCATCTCTTCCCAGTCCTCGATTGCGCCTTCGTAAAGCTTTTCCAGGCCGCGGCTGAGACCGGCGTTGTTGATCAGGACCTCGATTTCGGCCCACTCCGGCGGGAGCGCGTCGATGGCCACTTGGACGTCGTTGCGGTCGCGCACATCGAGCGAGATGCAGTGAACGGCGGCGGCGCCGCGCTCCAAGGCAAGGGACGCGACTTCAGCGAGTTTAGCGGCGCGGCGAGCTGCCAGCAGAAGGCGCGAGCCTTGGGCCGCGAAGGCCAGCGCGGTAGCCGCGCCAATGCCGGAGCTGGCGCCGGTGATGAAAACGACTTTTCCGTTGAGGTTCATGGCTTCATTTTAGGGCCTGGCCGCGTTGCCCGGTTCCCCACCGGATCTGCGCAGAGTCCCCGATGGCGAGATATTCCATAAAGCCTTTGCAATCCGCAGCCGATCTGTTCTTATGGCGGGAAGACCGCCGGGAGGGGATATTGGCCTTATTGACCTGGAGCGCCAAGTATTCCGTGGGCGTGCGAGCCCTCGACGATCAGCACAGGCGCCTGATGGGGGTTCTGAACGAACTTCAGCCGCAATGCTGAAGGGCCAGGCGCAGAAGATTGCCGGCCCGCTGTTGGACGACCTGCTGATCTATGCGCGCGACCATTTCAGCACGGAGGAGAAGATGATGTCGGAGGGCGGATTCGCGGGGCTGGCCGAACACCGCGCCAAACATGAGGCGTTGATCGGCAAGGTTGGAGATTACATTTTCCGCTACCGGAAGGGCGACAACGCCATGTACGTTCAACCGCTGACCTTCCTCCACGAATGGCTCACAGACCACATGCAGAAGGAGGACCAGGAGTACGGCCCTTGCCTGCACGCGCACGGCGTCCGCTAGCTCAATGTGGCCGGCAGTGCCGACGCATCGCCGATTCCCGATGTCCGGGCCGGCGCGCGCAAATCCTCAAATCAGTTTCAAATCTACAGTCGGCGATCCACGGCCCCGCTTCTTCGGGCCCGGCTGACGGCGCAATTGAGCCCGCCGCTACGGCGAGGTGATGAGTTGGTGCGCGATGGCAAAGAGGGCCAATTCCAGGCGGGTAGAGACGCCGGTCTTGTCGAAGATGTTGGAGAGGTGGCGCTTCACGGTCTCTTCGCTCAGATTGAACTGCCGGGCAATGTCCCGATTGCTGCAACCCTCGACGATGCAACCCACCACTTCAAGCTCACGGTGCGTGAGGCCATAAGTCTTGCGCGGGGGCAGGGCGGCCTGTTGCACCAGGTCGTGAAGCGCGGAGACAAGATTGCCCACGCGCTTGCCGCCGATCCAGTAGTCGCCGGCATAGACGGTGCGGATGGCGGTTTGGAGATGGCCTGAAAGAGCGTCCTTGATCACAATGCCGCGGGCGCCGATCTGCAGTGCCTCAATAACCTGCTGGGTGGTGATGGTCGAGGTGAGGAGGAGGGTCTTGACCGTGGGCGCGCCATTCATGATGGCGCGCATGGCCTCCAGGCCGGGCAAGCGCGGCATCATCACGTCGAGGAGCAGAATATCGGGCTCCGTCTCCAGGGTCATGGTAATGGCTTCGTCGCCGTCTGAGGCCTCGCCAATGACATCGAAGCCGTCTTTTTCGGTGAGCATGTTGCGTACACCGATGCGGACCACAGGATGGTCGTCCGCTATCACGATACGGATCGGTCGTTCCATTTGAGCGACTTACCTCCAAATCACAAACCGGACTCCCGCGACGTTGAAAAAGGGCTGCGGAAGGTCTTTGACACGGCCATTCCTACGCTGGAAATCCTGCTTCCAGCATACTCTCCAGACGGCGGGCGGCGGCGCGCAAATCGCCAATTACGCTCGAGGTGTTATCCAGATGGTTACCGTTCGACTCGAGTATACCGGACTCGAGCGATGCGCCGAGGCGGGCAGCCTGAAGGGCGCCGGCCATGCCGCAGCCCCCCTTGATGGCATGACCTATGCGGCGAACCTCAGCGGCGTCGCCGGCGGCGATGGCGGCCTCAAGGGCGGCGATGCGCTTGTCCAGATCGGCGACGATGGCGGCATAAATCTGGCGAACCGCGGCTGCCGGCATCATCTCTCGAAGCTCGGCCAGAGTCTTGGGACTAACGACCGGATCGCCGGTTTGCGCGGCGGGCGCAGGGGTGAACTTGAGCGGCTCGGAGCGAATGGGCTGGGGCGCATGGGCTTTCAGGAGCTTTTGCAGGCCATCGGAGGTAAGCGGCTTGAGCAGAAATCCGTCCGCGCCCGCCACCATCTCGTCCGGCGCGTTGCTGGCGCTGATGACATAGATACTGGCCCGGCTGCGCGCCCGGAGTTCCTCAATAAGCTGGCTTCCGCTCAGGCCCGGCATCTGCGCATCCACGAGAATGACGCTGGGAACGCATCCGCCGTCGGCCAGCACCTCCAGCGATGCTTCGCCGCCCGAGGCTGTGTGGACCGTATAACCGCTCATAGTGAGAACCGTGGCCATCACCTCCCGGCTGACCAAGTCGTCGTCAATGAGCAGCACCGTGAGGAGATCTTGCTGAGAACCGAAATCGAGCATGACTCTAGTGTGCCACCGCCGGGGCAGGAATGTGCAAGAAATAAGAACCCAAATTCACCGCAGGGGACCGCGGGCGTCAAGTCCCGGCGGCCGGCGCTACGGGCTAGGGCTCCGGCTGTACCGCTCCAGCATGGCGGAGCTGATCTCCGCGCTGGCCGGCCAGTGGCCCCGCCTCTGCCCGGCGTGAGTCTCATAGCGATCGAGATGGTCCGGGTCGGGCTCGACCACGCGGCCGTTCTCCTGGCCCCCACACTACATACCAAGGATCGGCGATGTGCGGCCCCTTCGATTCGTATCTCACGCTGAGGTCAAGGTCCAGGCCGTTGATTCCCGGCAAATGCAGCAGCGGCACGTTCACGATAAGATTGCCGTTGGCGTTGTTCACCGTCTCGGTATCGGTGGAGACGCTGGAGTACGGCTGAGGCCCGCCGATGGTCTCCGGATTCATCAGATTCAGGTCGGGGTTCTGCGCGAAGCAGAGCGCCGGCGCCGCGGCAAACGCGAGGATGCGGCAAACCTTCAGCAGGGCCGCGATATCCGCGATGCGGCTGGCTACCGGCAACGGTCCGATCGACTTACTCATCAAGTTCTTCATTCTGTTCACCTCAATCTCAACCCGCTTCATCTTGGTGATCTCGCTTTCAAAAAACTCACTCGGTTCAGGTTCGTGGATTCCCAGGTCCGATCCGCCGCGGCGGACGGACCAGGGGCACCCAATCATTTCGGGTCCATCAGATCTAGGCCACCCGCCCACCCATCAAATCGGGGGACATGAACCTGCCCATCGCACTGCTGTAGTAGCGGGCTTCGAAGTAGTCGTTTCCTGATTCAATATCCCGTTCTTTGCCGGTAGTACGTGACGCACATGCAGAGAATTCTGTCGTAGACAAAACCATGCGTATCGTACTGGTATTCACGGCTTGGCTGCTGCGCTCCCATTGTCCAACTGGCGAGCACTCTCGCCTTGAAGGATGGCCTTGAACTCGTCGTCGAGCTTTTCATCCCGTCCAAAGCGATCCTTTTGGAACAGGATTGTGTTGCCTCGAATCCGGATATCTTCGCTCCGAACTGGGCCGGGGAGCGTTTCGCCTTTCTTTGCAACCGTCCGGCTTACCAGACGGTAGTCGACATGAATGACGTTGCCGGATAATTTCCATGTCCCTAAGCAAACGACGCGCCCATCTCCGCCGCTTAACTCCTCTGATTTTGCGCCTTGGTAAATCGTTCCGTATAACAGAATGAACCTTTTGTCTGGGCTAAAAAAGATGACTGCAGTTTCCGCATAACGCACCTTCAACTCGATCCCCGCTGGCGGCCGTTTCCAAGTCACATTTGTTTGGCGCCAAGCTCCTGAGGGCGGTGTAATTTGGGCCTTCAGGGAAGCGCTCTCCAGCAAACACAATGAAATGCAAAGATATCTTAGGATCATCATTATTTCACACTGACTCCTGTCATAGCGTTCCCAAAATGGTCTGCCATGTAGTCGATTATTCTTGTGTCCCGTCCATATGAAAGACATCCGTGCGTCCAACCTTCTGAGTGGAAGGCATCCCCAAACTGTCCATGAAAGTACGCGCCGATTGGAAGGCCGGGATCGAGAGGGTTTAAGTGCGCACGCATCGGCCCATACGCCTGGTACACCGCTGCCGCGTAAGGGTTGAGACTTGGATCGATTCTCTGGTAACCCCAAGCTGCAGGCGGGTTGTTGTCGGTGCTTTGGGGGTTTGGCGCAGTCGGCGGCGGATCAAACCTTCCAAGGATTGAATAGTTTCCATCCTTAATCGCGGGCGTATTTGAATAATGATTGCTGCCGGAGAATCCTTCGCCTTCGAGCACTGGCTTATTCGGATTATCACCATACAATGCTAAATGGTATGTAGTAGCGCCCTGGGCATTAACACCTGTCTTTGTTGCAACCAAGAGACCAGCATATCCTTTATATTTAGTGGCACCATTCGCATCGTAGTATGTATGCCCTTTCTGCCACTGCCACATCTTGTCTACATAGAACCAGTCATGACCATTAGGATCGGCCTTCGACAGGGGGTTGTTCAGCACGTAGCTGTAAAGGTTGAGACTCTGAGGATTGGCGAGATCGGCATACGGAACCGCCCGTGGCTTGGAATCCCAATCGGGCGACATGAACCGGCCCATGCTGCTTGCGTAGTACCTAGCCCCGAAGTAGTCGTTTCCGGATTCGGTATCCCGTTCTTTGCCGGTGTAGTGGTGTTCAGTGGCGTCGACGGCTGTGCCGCTAGTGGGGATTCCGTCGCCGTAGGGCAGGCTGAAGAACGAAGAGTATTTGCCGTCGGGGGTGATCTCGGCGCGCTTGGTGCCCAGCCAGTCGCTAAGAGCAAAGTAAGTGTCGGAGTCATGGTAAGTGGCCAGCAGCTTGCCCCCGGCAAATACATTGGTATGCACCCAGGTGCTCGTTGCGCCGGAGACCGCTAGCTCTGTGACCTGCTCCCCACCCTGCCCCAGAACCCAGCTCGTGGTCAGCGTGAAGCCGTTCGCTGGCGTGCCGTTGACGCAGCTCTCTGGGACGCGGTGCGACGCCAGTGGCCGCGGTATCTCGGATTGAATACTAGACAGCGGCATGGCAGGCTTGGGCGGCACAGGCTTGCTCGATCCGCTCGGCAAGACCGCGGGCGACGAGATCGCCCTCAATGCGCAACCACGCGCGACGACCAGCGCGTCGGCGGGGGACGGTGAATCGAAGCAGCGGAAGTTCCACAATGCCTGCGCGCCATACTCCGCGAAGGCCTGCCTGTAGAGGGTCACGTAATCGGGTTGGATCGCTTCTGTCCTCATGAGATGCTGCCCTGCTGCCATTATGAACGCGGCAGTACTGACCGGCAAGTATCCGAAAATAGGAGGAACCCAATAGCCCAGCGATTTCTCTCACTGGAGTCCACGCCGGAGGGTGAAACTCAGCAGCGTACAATCTTCCCAGAATCGATCCCCTTGGTGGCGTTTCTTGTATCGACCACCAACTGCGACTGCTCGACGATTGCCTGGTAATCGTAGCAGGAGTGGTCGGTAACGATGATGGCGGCGTCGTATTGAGCCAGGTCGTCGAGCGGAGCGCTGGTCATATTCAGGTCGTAGTGGCGGCCGCGGCCCACGGTGGGAAAGTAAGGGTCGTTGTAGGCCACGATAGCGCCCCGCTCGCGCAGCAGCTCGATGATGGTCAGCGAGGGAGACTCGCGCAGGTCGTCGATGTCGCGCTTGTAGGCCAGGCCCAGAACCAGTATCTTCGCGCCCTTGATCGACTTGCGCTGCTCGTTGAGCCCGGCGGCCAGGTTCTCCAGAACGAAGTAGGGCATGGCCATGTTGATCTCGCCGGCCAACTCGATGAAGCGGGTGCGGAGGTCGAACTCCCGCGCCTTCCAGGAGAGATAAAAGGGATCGATGGGGATGCAATGGCCGCCGAGACCGGGGCCGGGATAAAAGGCCTGGAAGCCGAAAGGCTTGGTTTTGGCCGCGTCGATCACCTCGTGAATGTCGATGCCCATTCTCATGCACAACTGCTTCAGCTCGTTGACCAGGGCGATGTTGACGCACCGGTAGATGTTCTCGAGCAGCTTGCTCATCTCCGCAACCGCGGGGCTGGAGACGGGGACGATGCGCCGGAAGATGCTCCCATACATGGCCGAGGCCAGCTCCACGGCTGCCGGTCCGCACCCGCCCACCACCTTGGGAATATCGGGCCGGGCGACCGCATCGTTGCCGGGGTCCTCGCGCTCGGGCGAAAAGACGACGTGGATGCCGGGCTCATCGAGGGAGCGCGCAACCTTCAATCCCAGCGGATTGCCGGCTTCGAGCAGCGGAACCACCACCTCTTCCGTCGTGCCGGGATAGGTGGTGCTTTCAAGCACGATCAACTGGCCCTCGTGAATGTGAGGAGCGATCGACTTGACCGTCCCGGTCACATAGCTCAGATCGGGTTCGTGGTGCTCGTCGAGCGGCGTGGGTACGCAGATGACGACTGCGTCCATGCGGGCGATCTCAGCGTAATCGGCCGTGGCCCGGAAGCCAGCCTGCTGCGCCTGCCGGACGGCGGCGGGAAGGATGCGAACGATATAGGAGCCGCCGGCGTTGAGGGTCTTGACCTTGTCCGGAGCAATGTCGAAACCCGTCACCCGGAAGCGCTCGCCGCTGAACAGCAGCGCCAGCGGCAGCCCGACATATCCCATCCCCACGATTCCGATGCGCGCCTCGCGGGTTTCGATCTTGCGCTTGAGTTCGGTCAGCCGGGAGGGAGCGGAAGTTACCATGGTCTTCATGGTAATCCTTCGCGGAGCGCGACCGCCCGGCCGGAGCTGAACGGGCGGCCGGGTGCGGTTACGAAGGGATCGAGGCGGAGCACATCCCTTGGAGCGCGCAAGGGGACTGGCCTACTATGGTCTTGGGGTGCGGCTCGTTGTGAGAATGCCGCGCAATCAGACCTCATCGGAGGGTGTTCTTGGGAAAGTATCTTGTCACCGGAGTTGCGGGCTTCATCGGGCGGTCGATCGCGGCGGAGCTGCTCAAGCGCGGTGAAACGGTGCGCGGCATCGACAGCTTTATCACCGGCAAACCGGCCAATCTGGCCGGCCTGGAAGCGATGGAGTTCATGGAAGGCGACCTGGCCGATCCGGCTGCCTGCGCCCAGGCCTGCGCGGGGGTGGAGATCGTCTTCCACGAGGCGGCGCTGGCTTCGGTTCCGCGTTCGGTGGCCGATCCCGTGGCCACGAATGTGAACTGTGTGGACGCGACCCTCAATCTGCTGGTGGCCGCGCGGCAGGCCGGGGTGCGGCGCGTGGTCTACGCCGGATCCTCTTCCGTGTACGGCGATTCGCCCACGCTGCCCAAGCGCGAAGAGATGCTGCCCAACCCCATCTCTCCGTATGGGGTCGCCAAGCTGGCCGGCGAGCATTACATGCGCGTTTTCTCCCGCGTCTACGGGCTTGAGACGGTGGTTCTGCGCTACTTCAACGTCTTTGGCCCCTACCAGGACCCCACCTCGCACTACTCCGGCGTGCTGGCCATCTTCTGCCGCCGGATGCTGGCCGGCGAGCAGCCCGTCATCTACGGCGATGGCGAGCAGAGCCGGGACTTCACCTACATCGACAATGTGGTCCACGCCAATCTGCTGGCCGCGGCGGCGCCGGCCGCGAAGGTTTCAGGGCAGATGATGAACGCGGCCACCGGTACGCGCATTACGCTGAACGCGACGTTCGGGATTCTGCGTGAGTTGACGGGTTACGACGGCAAGCCGGCTTACGCTCAAGCGCGCGCCGGGGACATACGCGACTCGCTCGCCGATATTCGGCTGGCCGGGGAACTGCTGGGCTACGAGCCGATCGTCGATTTCCGCGAGGGGCTGCGCCGCACGGTCGAGTGGTATCGCGCCGGCGGCGGAGTTTAGCAGGCGATGTTCGCGCGTTGTCCGCCACGCAAATCGGGCCGTTTTTCCACACCGCGATTTCTTGAAAACCGGGCAGTGTCCTAATTTGAAACCCACAAGGGGTCGCCAAGACTCTGTGTATTGCAATTTAAGTTTTTGCGTTCTCGTTGGGATAGTGGAACTCACAAGCTCTTATGTACTCTGGATCGTTAAAGACTCTCATCCGTTCCTTTTCAGTAAGCGTCCTGAGTTCCCCTCTTGACTTGAGAGAGATTCCATCTCTTGAAGTGTCCACTTCTTTTTGGTGGACACTTCAAGAGTGTGTCTAGGCGGCTTGGCAGGATTGGGTCTGTAGTGA
>Ga0187863_10000163_pt1 | contig 59300 bp, 57 predicted proteins | sample June2016WEW_11_1_FD_132975 | JGI IMG/M metagenome (GOLD analysis project Ga0187863, IMG submission 132975) | Peatland microbial communities from SPRUCE experiment site at the Marcell Experimental Forest, Minnesota, USA - June2016WEW_11_10 | ecosystem: Environmental > Terrestrial > Soil >...
GCCAACCGCGCCAGCGGCGTCACCGGCGAGCTGCTGATCCAGCAGTTGGAGCGGCGCCTGGACAACGTGGCCTTCCGCCTGGGCTTTGCCATGTCGCGGCGTCAGGCGCGGCAGGTGGTTCGCCACGGCCACGTAACGGTCAACGGCCGCAAGGTCAACATTCCCTCTTATCAGGTGAATGCGGGAGACGAGATCGCCATTCGCGACAGCGCCAAGAAGCTGCTGATCGTGGAGCAGGGCGCGCAGTTCGCCGCGCAGAATCCCGTGCCTGTCTGGCTGGAAGCCAACTTTGAGAATCTTTCGGGCCGCGTGCTCCGTTTGCCCAAGCGCCAGGACGTGAACCTGCCCATCAACGAGCAGCTGATTGTGGAACTGTACTCGAAGTAACAGGGATCAGGGGTCAGGGATCAGGGGTCGGTTTTTCGCACTCCTGGAAGTTGTATGGGTTTCTCTGGCTCCTGGTTCGGAATGAAGTAAAGGGATTCAGAGGTCAGGGTCAGGTCGATACTGTCGGTAGCACCACAGAAGAGACTGATCTCTGACCCCTGATCCCTGACCCCTAACCAGAAGGAGAACTTGCGCGGCCGCCGCAAAATGCATCGCGACGCACAAGCCGCGCGGGAGACGAGAGACAGTATGCTTTGGAGAGGATTTCAGAAGCCGAAGCGCCTGGCAGTGGATGCCGAGACGCTCAGCGACACATTCGGGAAGTTCAGCGCCCAGCCCTTTGAGCGCGGCTTTGGCACCACCATCGGCAACGCGTTGCGCCGCACCCTGCTCAGCTCCATCGAGGGCGCAGCGGTAACCGCGATTCGCATCGAGGGCGTACTCCACGAGTTCCAGTCCATCACCGGCGTGGTCGAGGACGCGACCGACATCATCCTGAACCTGAAGCAGGTTCCATTCAAGCTGGCGGGCGAGGGCACCAAGGCCCTGTATCTGCGCGCCGACCAGCCGGGCGTGGTCACCTCCGGAATGATCGAAGCCGACGGCGACGTGGAGATTCTGGACAAGAACGTCTACATTGCCACGCTTTCGGAAGGCGGCAAGCTGGATATGGAGATGCGCCTCAAGCGTGGGCGCGGCTATATCTCGGCCGATAAAAACTTCGACGCCGACCTGGGGCTGGGGTTCATTCCCGTGGATTCGGTCCACTCGCCGGTGCGGCGCGTGAACTATGTGGTGGAAGCCGCCCGCCTGGGCCAGATCACCGACTATGACAAGCTGACCCTGGAAGTGTGGACCAACGGGGCCGTGTACCCCGCCGACGCCGTCGGCCTGGCCGCCAAGCTGCTCAAGGACCACATGAACATCTTCATCAACTTCGAGGAGGAGATTGAGTCCGAAGGGCGTGGCGAAGAGGGCCGCGCGCTGCTGCGCAACGACAATCTCAATCGCAGTGTTGAAGAGCTTGAGCTTTCAGTCCGCAGCTACAACTGCCTGAAGAACGCCAACATTCAGTCCATCGGCGAGCTGGTGCAGAAGACCGAAGCGGAGATGCTGAAGACCAAGAACTTCGGCCGCAAGAGCCTGAACGAGATCAAGGAGATTCTGGCGCAGATGGGCCTCTCGCTGGGCATGAAGATCGACGATCGCGGCAACGCGGTCCCCGGACCCACGAGCATTCCGCCCGCCACCGCGCTGGCCGCCAGCTACAGCCAGTACGACGAAGAGGACGAGCCTCTGGATTCGGTAGATCTGCACTTGCCGACCGAGACCGAGAACTTTTAAGAACAGAGATCAGGGTTCAGAGATCAGAGATCAGTTTTCGACGAATCCGTAGACACGGCTTTTCATTGCTGACGCCTCCTGATCTCTGATCTCTGATCTCTGACCCCTGAATCGAAAGAGAGTTGCATCATGCGCCATCGCAATGCAGGATTCAAGCTCGGACGCAATACCAGCCACCGCCGCGCGCTGTTGCGCGGCCTGGTCACGTCCGTCATCAAAGAGGACCGCGTGGAAACGACCCTGGCCAAGGCCAAGGCGGTCCGTCCGCTGATTGAAAAGATGATCACCCTGGGCAAGAAGGGCGATCTGCACTCGCGCCGCCAGGCCATTGCCTTCCTGATGACCGATGCATCGGTCAAGCGGCTCTTCGAGATCGTGGCCAAGCGCTACAGCGACCGCCAGGGCGGCTATCTGCGCATCGTCCGCACCGGCTTCCAGCAGGGCGACGGGGCCGAAAAGGCCTTCATCGAGCTGTTGGGCGCCGAGAAGCAGTTGGACGCCAAGCGCGAAAAGCGGGACGAAATCAAGGCCAAGAAGAGGGCCGAACTGGAAAAGCAGTTGGAAGAGGCCAAGAAGGAAGAAGTCAAGGAAGAGGCCGCGTAGGGCGGCGACGCTTTGGCGGTTTTACCCTTCACTCAGAAGGCAAGCACGGGCGTCCGCCGCGGCGGACGCCCGTGTTCGTCTTGGGGCCGCTTACGATGGAAGTTTCGAGTGTATGCCTCAACTGCGGGATTCTGGATCGGAACGACTGCAAGATTGGAGCTCGGGCTCACGCATTCGCAAACCTGCGCGCTACCAGGCCTCGAAGACGACCCGCCCATCGCCCTTCAGAATGGAATGCTTGAGGAATCGCTGGTCGTCGCGCTGGGGATAGTCGTTGCGGAAGTGCGCGCCGCGGCTCTCGGTGCGAGCCAGAGCCGAAACGAGGATGGCGTGGGCAACGCTGCTCATGGCCTGCGCCTCGGCAAGGCGACGGGTTCCTTTCCCTTGCTCCGCCAGTTCTGCCAAAGCGGCGGCGCAAGCGGCGTGAGCAGCCAAACCCTGGCGTAACGCAGACTCCTGGCGCAGCAGGCCGGCGCAGGCCCACATGGACTCTTGCAGGCCGGTGATGAGCTTCTCGACGAAATGCCCCTCGCTGCTCGACAAGGGGATGGGGAACGGCGCCGGGGTTTTGACGGGCGCAAAGGGCGGATCGTCGGCCAGCATCGCCTGGGCAGCGCGCGCTCCGAAGACCAGGCCTTCTAGCAGGGAGTTGGAGGCCAGGCGGTTGGCGCCGTGAACGCCGGTGCAGGCGGCCTCGCCGGCGGCATAGAGGCCAGACAGACTGCTGCGGCCGGTGAGGTCCGTCTTGATGCCGCCCATGAGGAAATGCGCCGCTGGGCGCACGGGGATGAGGTCGCGGGCCAGGTCGAGCGAGTGCTGGGCCAGGAATGCGGTGATGCCGGGGAAGCGATGGTGGAGATCGATGCCCCGGATGTGACGCATGTCGAGATGGACCAAACGCGGCTCGCCTGTGGTGGTTGAAATCCCGCCCTCGGATGCTATGGCGCGGGCCACTACGTCGCGGGGGGCCAGTTCGAGCAGCGGGTGGTAGCGCTCCATGAAGCGCTCGCCGCGGTCGTTGCGCAGGTAGGCGCCCTCGCCGCGCAGGGCTTCAGAGAGCAGGAAGCGCGGGACGCCGGGGAGCGAAAGAGCGGTGGGGTGGAACTGGTAGAACTCCATGTCGGCCAGCTCCGCGCCGGCCTGGGCGGCTAGGGCGATGCCGTCGCCGGTAGCCACGCTGGGGTTGGTGGTGTCGGAGTAGACCTGTCCGGCGCCGCCGGCGGCGATGAGGACCGCGCGCACATTGATTCGACGGGGCTTGCGATCGTGGGCGAGCGAATCGGCGCTGGCCAGATCGGCGGCGACGATGCGGCCGTCGGCGACCACCAGGCCGGTGACCATGGTCCACTCGGCAAAGCGAATGCGCTTGTGGACGCGGGCAAAGGCGACCAGAGAGCGGCTGATCTCGGCGCCGGTAGCGTCTCCGTTGGCGTGGAGGATGCGCGGCAGAGAGTGAGCGCCTTCGCGGGTGCGGAGCAGCTCGCCCGCCTCCTCATCGAAGCTCGTGCCCCACTCGATCAGCTCCGCCACGCGCACCGGACCCTCGGCCACAAGAGCCTGGGCGGCGGGGCGATAAACGATTCCATCGCCGGCGTTTACCGTGTCTTCCAGATGGAGCGCAACGTCCTCGTCGCCTTCCATGGCGACGGCGATTCCGCCCTGCGCGTAGTGGGTGTTGGACTCACCGAGCGACTCCTTGGTGACCACCAGGACATCGCCGTGGCGGGCCAGCTCGATGGCCGCGCGCAGGCCGGCAACGCCCGCGCCCATCACCAGAAAATCCACCTGATTCGGCTTTGCCATTAGCTTTGAGGCTATCACTGTAGGGCAGGGATCAGAGATCAGGCCGAAGGCTCGCCGTGGCGCGGGTCGGGGATCAGCGGTCAGGAGCCCGCTTTCTGAGCCGCGGAGACTGCCTGCGGATCGGGGCGTTCCTATGCGAAAAACCCGTCTTGACCGGCCCGTCGCCGCCCTACAACTGATTCATGTTCTGCAGGAACTCGGCGTTGTTGCGGACCTTTTCCAGGCGGGCAATCAGCAGTTCCATGGCTTCGACCGGTGAAAGCGGGTTCAGTACCCGGCGAAGAACGAAGATGCGCTGCAAATCCTCCTTGGGGATGAGCAGCTCTTCTTTGCGGGTACCGGAGCGCTGGATGTCGATGGCCGGGAAAACGCGCTTGTCCACCAGCTTGCGGTCAAGGATGATCTCCATGTTGCCGGTGCCCTTGAACTCCTCGAAGATCACCTCGTCCATGCGCGAGCCGGTATCGACCAGCGCGGTGGAGATGATGGTCAGCGAGCCGCCCTCCTCGATCTTGCGCGCCGCGCCAAAGAAGCGCTTGGGCCGCTGCAAGGCGTTGGAGTCCACGCCGCCCGAGAGCACTTTGCCCGACGGCGGCACGATGGTGTTGTAGGCGCGGGCCAGGCGGGTGATTGAATCGAGCAGAATCACCACGTCGCGCTTGTGCTCCACCAGCCGCTTGGCCTTCTCGATGACCATTTCGGCCACCTGCACGTGACGGGCCGCGGGCTCATCGAAGGTCGAACTGATCACCTCGCCCTTCACCGAGCGCTGCATATCCGTCACTTCTTCCGGGCGCTCGTCGATAAGCAGCACAATCAGAACGACTTCGGGGTGGTTGGTGGAGATGGAGTTGGCGATGGACTGCAAGAGCATCGTCTTGCCGGTGCGCGGGGGAGCCACAATCAAGCCGCGCTGCCCCTTGCCCACCGGCGTCAGCAGGTCCATCACCCGCCCGCTGATGCCCTCGCGGACCGTCTCCATCTTGATCCGCTCCTGAGGATAAAGCGGGGTCAGGTTGTCGAAGAGAATCTTGTTGCGCGTCTCCTCGGGCGACTCGAAGTTGATGGCTTCGATCTTGACCAGGGCAAAGTACTTCTCACCCTCGTGCGGGGGGCGGACGTTGCCGCTGATCGAGTCGCCGGTCTTCAGGTCGAACTTGCGAATCTGCGACGGCGAAACGTAAATGTCGTCCGGGCCGGGCAGGTAGTTGTAGTCGGGAGAGCGCAGGAAGCCGTAGCCGTCGGGCAAGATCTCCAGCACGCCCTCGGCAAAGATGTGGCCTTCCTTTTCACTTTGCGCCTGAAGAATCTTGAAGATCAGGTCCTGTTTGCGAAGGCCGCTGGCACCCGGGATCTCCAGGGTGCGCGCGATGCGGCTCAGTTCGGTGATGTTCTTCTCTTTTAGTTCAGCGATGGTCATGTTCACCTGCAATAAGGGGGGATGGTTGTGTGGGGATGCGTGAAGGGAAAGTGCTCCAGAGGAGGGCCGGGCGGGAGTTCAAACAGCTTAAGGCGCGGGCCGCGCTCGAAGCATCTCCCCGTTTCAAGGGCAATATCGAAACACTCGCCGGGAGCAGCCTCCCTTGACAGAAAGCTGCCTTGAAACTGTTGCCTGACTCAACTATACCTCGGGCAGGGGCTGTCAGGCGGCGCGGCGCCGCTCGGCCGGCTGAGCCGCAGCCGCCTCAACCGGCACAGCGGACTCGGGATTGGTGGTGTGAAAGCGGCCCAGGACTTCGTTGGTGGTATCCTGCAGCCGTGTGTTCGGCTTGTGCAGCTTGCGGGTTGCCTTGCTAGCCAGTTGACAGAGCTGGTAGCGATTGGACACATGAGAAAGTGCCCCAAAAACCAAATCGGAACGCATTGCGAATCACTCCTTCTTGAGTTGCCGCCCGGCCGGTACTCCTTGCCATCACCGGCGCGGCAGAGGGGAGCCAAGCGATCGACGGCCGCCCCGAATTTCCACCCCCCAAGTCTTAGACGTTTAAACTATGCGTCAAGTTCAACATTTTGACACAGAATCTGACGCCATGGAACAGGCTTCATGCCCTACCGCGCAAACATTTGCCGCCTTGGGAATCCACACGCCGGTGTTCCCACTACCGGCGAACTTCAAAAACGCACCGAGGCATCGACCAATGAACCTCAGTTCAATCTGATGCGGGAAACGACAGAAAGGCATACACGATCACGCTGCACAATCTGCCCAGGGTGGATGGCTCTCATGAATGTATAACGAGTTGGCATCCAGGTCAATAGTTTTTTAGGGGCAAAGGCCAGGGGTTAGGGGTTAGAGCACGACGTAGCCGGAATCCTCGCACGCTGCTGCAAGTCACCGGGGTTGCTTCAACCCACTCGTCAGGTAAGTATCCCGGGGGAATGATCGAGCAATTGGATTTCTCGTGCCCTAATTGACGGGAAAGCGGCCAGGTTGGAAGCCGGTCCCAGATCACAGATCTCTGTTCCAGGAACACGAGCACACAATCGCCAGTCCCCAGTCCCTAACCCCTAATCCCAATTCCCTAACCCCTTGTTTCTACGCCCAATAGCTGCGGTCCAGGGTACGGTACTGGATGGCCTCGGCCAGATGAGCTACGGCCAGATGCTCGGCGCCTTCCAGATCCGCGATTGTCCGCGCTACCTTGAGAATGCGGTCGTGGGCGCGCGCGGTCAGGCCCTGCTGCTGCATGGCCCGCTCCAGGAGGTGCTCGGCCTCGGCGCCCAGCTCACAATGGGTGCGAATCTGGCGCGTGGTCATCTGCGCGTTGGCGTATATCTTCTCGCCGGCTTTCCTGAAGCGCTGGCGCTGGCGCTCGCGGGCAGCCATCACCCGGCCGCGAATCTCAGCTGACCCCTCGGCCGCCGCCGAGCCGCGCAATTCCTTGTACTTCACCGCCGGCACCTCGATGTGAATGTCGATGCGGTCGAGAAGCGGGCCCGAGATCTTGGCCACATAGCGCTGAATCATGGGCGGAGTGCACATGCACTCGCGGGACTTGTCGTTGAAGAAGCCGCAGGGGCAGGGATTCATGGCCGCCGCCAGCATGAAGCGCGCCGGGAAGCTGAGGGTCATCGAGGCGCGCGCGATGGTGACCGTGTGATCCTCGAGCGGCTGGCGCATCACTTCAAGCACATTGCGCGGAAACTCCGGCAGCTCGTCCAGAAACAGGAGGCCGTTGTGGGCTAGCGAAACCTCGCCGGGGCGGGGAATGATGCCGCCGCCGATCAGGCCGGCATCCGAAATGGTATGGTGCGGCGAGCGAAACGGCCGCTGCGTCACCAGGCCGGCGGCCGCATCCAGCACCCCGGCCACGGAGTGAATCTTGGTGGTCTCCAGAGCTTCTTCAAACGTCAGCGGCGCCAGAATGGAGGGCAGCCGCTTGGCCAGCATGGTCTTTCCCGAGCCGGGCGGTCCGATCATCAGAATGTTGTGGCTGCCGGCCGCGGCCACCTCCAGGGCGCGCTTGGCCGTCTGCTGCCCACGCACGTCCTTGAAGTCCAGGGGGAAGTGTTGCAGCTCGCTAAGCAGCGCCTCGGTGGCCACGTGATAGGGCTCGCGCTGGATCACCCCGACGACCTGGCTGTTGAGCAGCTCCAGCACATCCAACAGCGAGGAGACCGGGTAGACGTTCACGCCCTCGACCACGGCGGCCTCGGCGGCGTTGGCCGCGGGAACGATCAGGTTGGGAATGCCCTTTTCACGGGCCAAGATGGCCACCGGCAACATGCCCGGCGCAGGCCGCACGCCGCCATCCAGCCCCAGTTCGCCTACCAGCAGAAAGCGGCTCAGATCGTTGCTCTGGAGGGCGCCATAGGCCCCCAGGATGCCCAGGGCGATAGGCAGGTCGAAGCCCGCGCCCTCCTTCTTGATGTCGGCTGGCGCCAGGTTGATGGTGATGAACGTGGGCGGAATCAGGTAGCCGGAGTTCTTGATGGCCGCGCGCACCCGGTCGCGGCTCTCGCGCACCGCTGCGTCCGGCAGGCCCACGGTATGGAAGTGATCCTGGTCGGAGACCGTGCCGCTGTAGTCCACCTCGACCTCGATGAGGTTGGCGTCGATGCCGTAGACTGCCGCGCTGAGAACCTTGAAGAGCATGATTCGAAGTTGCAGCGAGTGTACCAGAAGAGAGGGAAGATGGGGTGAGCTGGACCGGTCCCTCTTCATCATCAGGCTCTACCCGAGGCGGTGATGGAGAAGCACAGTCTAGGATTTCTTCCGTCTGGCGGCGCGCTGCGCGCTTCCGGCCTCGGGAAGAGTGCGGAAGGACCTTTCGAGGCTGCACAGGAAGTTGAACCGGACGATATACCAGAGCGCCACGATGCCGTCCTTCAACCCGATCTTCTTGCCCTGCTCGTAAGTCCGCCCGTGGTAGGAGATCGGCACCTCGTAGATGGCGACGCCGAGTTTGGCCACCTTCGCCGTGACTTCAATCTCGAAGCCGAATCCGGTGCTGGTAATCGTCATGTTGCGGATAATCTCGCCGCGAAACGCCTTGTAACAGGTCTCGACATCGGTCATGTTGACGTTCGTGCACAGGTTGGAAAGAAACGTCAGCCCTTTGTTGGCGAGGTAGTGATAGAAGTACAGCACGCGCGACGCCTTGCGCACCAGAAAGCGCGAGCCGTAAACCACATCCGCGTGGCCGTCGACAATTGGCGCAATCACCTCGCCGATCTCCGCGGGGTCGTATTCCAGATCGGCATCCTGCACGATGACGATCTGGCCCGAGGTCAGCGCAAAGCCCGTCTTCAGCGCCTCTGTCTTGCCTTTGTTCACGGGTTGGTGGGCGACCTTGATCCTGGGGTGCTCGGCTGCCATCCGGTCGGCGATCTCCCGTGTCCCGTCGGTGGAGCAATCGTCGACGATAACGATCTCGCCGGCTTCAGGAACCGCCAGCAGGCGCGTCACAATCGCGGACAACGTCGCTTCTTCGTTGTAGGCCGGAACAACTATGGAAAGCAGCGGCTGGTTGTCGGCTGAAGCAATCATTCGAGGTTCCCGTTCACCAATTCCCTATTAGATACTGAATGGACTCAGTTTGTCTGCGGAGGCTTGGGCCATATCATGGGATTACTTTGGCCGAAGAGCGCGCGAAATCGCCGTTTCGGGCACCCGGTTCCCAAAAGCGGGGGGACAAGAACGTAGCACAAAGCGCCCTGCTCGCACAAGACTTGTAATTCCCGGCGCGGACCCGTACTATCCGCAATAGAAACCGGCCTGCAAAGCAGGTGGGTGGTCAACGCTGGTTGAACCAACATTCAATGAACAGGGGCTCAACTCGACAATCGGTTCTGTGTGCCGTGTCCGCCAGTCCGGAATGCCTAATGAACCGCGGAGGGCTCCGCCGTCTTAGGACGGGTTCACCAGCGCATTGCCCACGGCCCCGCGGGCCGGATTCTACCTTCCACTCGCCTGTTGGTCTATTCTGACTCAGGTGCATCCCGTCCTCTTCCAGATCGGATCGATCCTCATTCCGGCCTACGGCGCACTGGCCGCGCTGGGCGTGTTGCTGGCGCTGTTTCTGGCGCAGCGAACGGCGCGGATTGCCGGTGTCGATGCCGCGCGGGTGTGGAATCTCTCCGTGCTGGCGTTGTTTGCGGCCCTCCTCAGTCAGCGGCTGTTGCTGGTGCTGGCCAACTGGAGCGACCTGCGCCGTCATCCCTCCTGGCTGCTGGGGCTGGGGATGATTCATCATCCGCTGACGGGAGCGGCCGGGGCGCTGGCCGGCGTGGGGTCCGCTGTGCTCTATGCGCGCTGGAAGCGGCTACCGTTCATGACCACGGCCGATGCGCTGGCCGCGCCCGTGGCGCTGGGATTGGCCTTTGAACAACTGGGCGCGCTGCTGGCCGGGTCGGGTTACGGGACGGAAGCTGCCGTTCGCTGGGCCGTGACCTATACCGATCCCCTGGCCGCGCGCTGGAGCGGGACGCCGCTGGGGATCCCGCTGCATCCGGTGCAAGCCTACGCGGCGCTGGCATTCTTGACCCTGTCGATTTTATTATTGGTGGGTTTGCCGGCGAGGCGCCAAGAGGGCGATGCGTTCGGGCTGGCTCTGCTGGGCATCGGCGTGGCTGTCTTCATCACTGAGTTCTGGCGCGACCCCGAGGGCCGCGGCGCGCTGCTGGGCGGCGCGCTGGATGGGCCGCAGGCGGCGGCGGTGCTGCTGGTGCTTGCGGGAGGGTTGGCGCTGCTGGAACGGAAGGGCAACCGCGCAAAGAACGAGGCTGAACATGGCTGACGCGGGAAGTGCTGAACTGCGCACCATCGATGTGCCCGCGGAGGCAGCCGGTCAGCGGCTGGACCAGTTCGTCGCCGCGCAACTGGAGGGCGTGAGCCGTTCCCGCGTTCAGCTTCTGATGGCCCAGGGCGATGTGCTGGTGAATGGCGAGCGGGAGAAGCCTTCCTTCAAGCTGCGCGGCGGCGAGCGGATCGACCTAACCGGAGAGCCGCATCCCGCGCCGTTGAAGGCGACGCCGGAAGAGATTCCGCTGGACGTGGTTTATGAGGACGCCGACTTGGCGGTGGTGAATAAGCCGGCCGGCATGATGGTCCACGCCGGGTCGGGGCAGAACGAGGACGCGCGCAACCGAGGCACGCTGGTGAATGCGCTGCTCTACCGGTTCCAGGCGCTCTCTTCGACTGGCGGCGAACTGCGGCCCGGCATCGTTCACCGGCTGGACAAGGACACCAGCGGCCTGATCGTAGTGGCCAAGAACGACCGGGCGCACGCGGCGCTGGGAGAGATGTTCTCGAGCCGCCGCATCAAGAAGACCTATATCGCGCTGGTGCAAGGTTCCGTGGAGCGCCAGAGAGGCACCATCAACGCCGGGGTGGGCCGCGATCCGGTGCGGCGGACGCGCATGACCGCGCAGCCGCAACAGAACGCGCGTTCGGCGGTTACGCATTACGAGGTGGTGCGGCGGCTCGACAATCGCTTTGGCAAGTTCACGCTGCTGCGGGTGCGCATTGAGACCGGCCGGACGCATCAGATTCGAGTCCACATGGCGTCGATCGGCCACCCGGTGGTGGGCGATACGGTTTATGGCGGCGCGGGCCAACTGACGGATCAGGCAGCCTCGCAGGCCGCGCCCTCCAAGGCCGCGCGGCGGAAGGCGGAGCCGGAGAAGCTCAGGCTGGGACGGAACTTTCTTCACGCGGCGCGGCTCGAATTCGCGCACCCTACCACGGGAAAGCTGCTGGAGCTGGAAGCTCCGCTGCCGGAGGAGTTGGTGAATTTCCTGGACAGGCTGGAAGGGGCCAGCAGTTCTTCCGGCAAGGGTAAGCGTAACGAAACGGATTCGCGGGAATGCAAATTGCCCGCTACGATTGCTAAAATGGGGAAGGTATGACCAGACATCTATTAGTCCTTGTGCTCGCGATCGCCTCTCCGGCCGTCACATTGCGGGCGTGTCAACCCGTGGCGCCGTCAGCAACCTCGCCGGCAGTTCAGGCAGCGTCGGCTCCCGCAACCCAGACGGCGCAATCTCTCGCGGCCGCATTGCCCGCACAGCAACCCGCGGCTACGCCCGCAGCAGCGCAGGCCGCCCAGCCCGCACAGGCTCAGGCTGCCCAGCAGTCGCCGGCCCAGGCCGCGGAACCGGCGGCGGATGTGAATGCGCCGACGATAGTGATTCCCGTGAATGAGGTCAACCTCATCTTCACCGTCACCGACAAGCACGGGCATTACATCCCCAATTTGCGACAGAGCGACTTTGCGCTGCTGGACGACCAGAAGGCGCCGGAGCATGTGCGCTCTTTCCACCAGCAGATCAATCTGCCTCTGCGCGTGGGCATCGTCATCGACTCCAGCACATCGATTCGGACCCGGTTTCAGTTCGAGCAGCAGTCGGCCATCGAGTTCCTGCTCCAGGTACTCAAGGCGAGGAGCGACCGCGCCTTCGTGATGGATTTTGCTCAGACCCCCACGATCGATCAGGACTGGACCAACGATATCGATAAGCTGGAGACGGGAGTGAATCGGATACGCCCCATCGGCGGCACGGCGCTCTTCGACGCGGTCTATACGGCCTGCCGCGACAAGCTGCTCGACGTTTCGCGCGGCCAGGAACCGGTGCGCAAGGCGATAGTGCTGCTCTCGGATGGCGACGACAACCAGAGCCGCGTCCGTCCGGAAGAGGCGATCAAGGAGTGCGAGCGGGCGGAGACCATCATCTACGCCATCAGCACCAACTGGACGCCGAGCCGCGGCAAAGGCGACGACGTGCTGAAACAGTTGGCCGAGGAAACCGGTGGGCAGGTATACTTCCCGCCCTCGGTCGACGAGCTTTCCGTAAGCTTCAAGTCCATTGAAGAAGAGCTGCGCAGCCAGTACGCTTTGACCTATACGCCGGCTGACTTCAAGGCCAACGGAGCCTTTCGGCCAATCTATCTCTATTGCAACGACCGGCGGTACCAGGTGCGAGCGCGCAAGGGATACTTCGCGCCGCGGCAGTAAGGCCAGGACAAAGACGATAGGCTCGGTTGGCCGCGGCAGTCTCCGCAAAGAGGGGGCGGGATTCTGCCCAGGACGGAATCCCGACCTGCCAGCCGCGGGTATTCATCCCCGCGGGCCTTCCTGTAGCGCGGCAGGCTGAGGTTAGCCCTCGAAGCGGGATTGTTGACAACTTCAAATTGTTTCTGTTCCTTCTTCAATCGAAGCGGAGGATGTGTTCCGTTTCAGGACGATTGCGGAACCTTCTGTCCAGATTTGACCCGCTGCAATCTTTCTCTTCCTCTTTTCTCACCCATTCCCACGGTCAGGCGATGAAATAGAGCAGGGACGATTCCGCGAATTCTCCCACCGGGTTGCCGGTGCGGCTCGCGTGTAAGCGAGTCTCTCCGCCTTACAGGGACGGGAAAAGAAGCATGGAATCGACAAAGCCGCGGAACGGCTGTGCGGACTGAGGGAGATGCGGTGATCCGGCAGGCAATATCGTGCGACATCTGCGGAACCGAGAAGAAGCAGACCAACCACTGGTATGTGGCCTATGACCAGGGCGGAGAGCTGCGGGTGAGCGGGTTGGACGCGCGCAACCGGCTGCGTCCGGGGGCCAAGCATCTCTGCGGCCAGACCTGCCTGCATAAACTAATGGACGAATTCATGGCCAGGCGCTTGGAAGATAGGTCGCAGCCGGGCGTCGCGGCGGAGGCTGAAGTGGAAGCGCCGGCCATGGTCACCGATACCAGCCTGACCTCGAAGGCGGCGCATGGGCAGGCAGAGCCCTCCGCGCGGCTGCTGACGCCGCCCACGCCGATCGTGCCGAAGCGGCCGCCGTTCCTGGCGCAGCCGGAACTGGTTGCGATGCCGGGAAGATTCCAAGCCGAGGAGCATTCACCGGAGTCCGACGATCCGCCCCGCTTTGCCTCGCGCAACTGGCGCGCGGACGCTTGGGACCGGGAACGGGAGCGCGCCGCCGAGCGGCATCCGGACAGGGCCGCCCGCCGCCGCTCCGGTTGATCCTTGGAACCCAGGAGAATGGGGGCTGCGGTGTGGATGGATCTGTTGTTGATTCTCGTTGCTCTATCGCTGTTCTTGGCCTGGAGCCCGCATCGCCGGGAGGATTCCGGAGGCATTCGTCCTGAAGGCGGGTGAAGGGCCTGTCAGTTCGCCATCGGCCCGGCTTCGAGCAGCGCCAGCAGTCCGGCTTCGTCCAGCACCGGAACCTTGAGTTGATGCGCCCTTTTGAGCTTGGAACCAGCTTCCTCGCCCGCCACTACATAGTTTGTCTTCTTGCTGACCGAACCGGCGGTCTTGCCGCCGGCGGCTTCGATCTTCGCTTTGGCCTCATCGCGGGTGAGCGTGGGCAGCGTGCCGGTGAGCACGAAGGTCAATCCCGCAAGTTGAGCCGAGCGCTGCTTCTTCTCCGCCGTCATCTCCACCCCGGCGTCCTTCAGGCTTTGGATCAAAGCCTGGTTCGCGGGCTGCGCAAAGAACTCCAGAATCGCTTGCGAGATGCGCGGGCCGACCTCTTCCACACGCTCCAGTTCTTCGGCGGTTGCCGCGGACAGTGCGTCCATCGAACCGAACTCCTGGGCCAGCAGCTCGGCGGTGCGCTCGCCGACGAAGCGGATGCCCAGGCCCATCAGCACGCGGGCCAGGCCGGCGCGCTTCGAGCCTTCGATCTCGGCAACCAGGGCGCGGGCGGACTTTTCCGCAAAGCGGTCCAGCGCCGCTAACTGCACTTCGGTCAGCTTGTAGAGATCGGCAACGCTGCGCACTAGCCCGCGATCGAGCAACTGCTGCACGACGGCCTCGCCCAGCCCTTCGATATTCATGACCTCGCGGCGGCCGAAGTGGAGCAGGCTCTCTCGCAATTTGGCAGGGCAGTCGGCGTTGACGCAGCGATAGTCCACCTCGCCCTCGACGCGGACGACGGCGCTCTGGCATTCGGGGCAAACCAGAGGGAAGACGAAGCGGTCCTTCCCGCGCGGGCGGCCGGCGTCTTCAATGACTTCGACGACTTTGGGAATGACGTCGCCGCCGCGCTCGACCCGCACCCAATCGCCGACCAGCAAGCCCAGGCGCTCGATGAAGTCGGCGTTGTGCAGCGTGGCGCGGCTCACCGTGGTGCCGCCGATGAAGACCGGCGCCAGTTCGGCCACCGGCGTCAGCTTGCCGGTGCGGCCCACCTGCACGGTGATGGCATTGACCTGCGTGACGCCCGACTTGGCGGTGAACTTGTAAGCGATGGCCCAGCGCGGGGCGCGGCCGGTGTAGCCGAGGCGCTGCTGAGTGGCGTGGGAGTCCACCTTGAGAACCACGCCGTCGATTTCGTAGCCGAGCGTGGAGCGCTCAGCCTCGGCCCGATCGATGAAGCGGGTCATGGCCGCGACCGAATCGACCAGCTCGCGATGGGGATTGACACGGAAGCCGAGCGCGGCCAGCGCATCGAGCGTGGCGCGCTGGCCTCGCGGCCAGTAATCGCCGTCTACCAAAAGAAAATAGGCATAAAAGTCCAGGCGGCGATTGGCGACGATGCCGGGCTCCAGCGTGCGCAGGGTTCCGGCGGCGGCGTTGCGGGGATTTACGGCTGGCGGCAATCCCTCCCGCTCGCGCTCTTCGTTGAGGCGCAGAAAGGCGGGTTTAGGCATGACCGCCTCGCCGCGGACTTCAAAGGTGGGTGGCAGCCCGGCAGCCTTCAGTTGGGCCGAAGAGACGCTGAGTGGCACGCTGCGGATAGTGCGGATGTTCGAGGTCACGTCCTCGCCGGTCTGGCCGTCGCCGCGGGTGATGCCTGTCGTTAGCCGTGAACCGCCGCCGGTCGCCGGCTCGTAGCGGAGCGCCACACTCAGGCCGTCGAGCTTGAGCTCGGCCACATATTCGACCGGCAGCGGTCCGGCCAAATCGCGTACGCGGGCGTCACAGGCGGCCAGCTCCTCGGCCGAGTAGGCGTTGTCCAGGCTGAGCATGGGCCGCGAGTGGGGCGCCTTTTTGAAGCCCTCGGCCGGCTTGCCTCCAACGCGCTGGGTGGGCGAGTCGGGCGTGAGCAGCTCCGGGTGCGCGGCCTCGATGCGCTTGAGCTCGTTCATCAGCGCGTCGTAAGCGGCGTCCGTGATCTCCGGAGCGTCGAGGACGTAGTATAGGTGCTCGTGGCGGCGCAGTTCGGCGCGCAACTCGGCCGCGCGGATTTCTTCGGGGCGCTGGGCCGGAGATGAGTCTGTGTTGGTGGGTTCGCCCATGGGGAGAATTATAGGAGGTCACTGGCAGGGTAGTTTGGTTAGCAAATGGAAAACTCGCTCAAGACCCCACGACCCCGTGTTTGCCTGGCTTTGTCGAGTCTTGCATGAAGAACTCGAACTTAAAAACTCGTCGATGAGTCGGAGAATAACGATAGGAAAAGAAAAATCGAGGGCGCTATGGAAGCAACGGCTATGATCGGCGTTACGACCCATAAAACCCATCTTCCGCTGCCACGGGCATGCCAAGCGTAGGCAACCGAGGCGATCAAGAGAAGATCGGCGAGGGAGAGCAAAGTCACGAGGAGCACAGGGTGTTCTGGCCAGAACCCAAAGTTAATTGGATGGTTTGGACCGATTGGTGAACCGGTTAGGGCTTGGTCGGCCAGACCGCAAATCCAGAAAACCGTGCACCCGGCGGTCAACAACGCTCGCGCCCTGACTGAGCAGTGGCTGCCTCTGGTCAAGATGCCCCCGTCGTCGTACTCCGGCTCAACGTATATCCAACTCAGCCAGACAGCAATGCCCCCTACCACCAAGAGCGGCCAGAGATAGAACAGTACGAATACGTTGATGAAGAACGAATTGTCCAGCATTCGCTATCACCTTCTTTCGTGGATTGTGGGATGAGTTGTTTTGTTCATGCTTGCACCTCCAGAACACTTTGTAAAATGGTTTGCAGGCTGCAATGGAACCCATCACCCACTTTCTCGTCGGCGCCTGCATTGGCCGGGCGGGGCTGAATCGCAAGACGGCTTACGCTACGCTGGCCGCCGTGCTGGCCGCAGAGGCCGCCGACATCGACATTCTCTGGTCGCTGGCTGGGCCGGTCGAGGAACTGAAGCACCACCGCGGCATTACCCACACATTGATCGCCGTGCCGGTGGTTGCCGGGGCGGCGGTGGGACTGGTGTGGCTATACGATCGCTGGCGAGAGGGGAGGCGTGCCAGAGGAATTAGCAGGCTCAACCAAAGCGTAAGAGCGCCCTCGGCGCAGCCCGTGCATTGGGGCTGGCTCTACGCGACGGCGTTGATTGCCGCGCTCAGCCATCTGCTGCTGGACTGGACCAACAACTACGGGCTGCGGCCGTTTTTCCCCTTTAATCCGCACTGGTATGCGGGCAGTTTTGTCTTTATCGCCGAGCCGGTGCTGTGGGTGATTTTCTTCCTGGCTCTGGTCTTGCCTTGGTTGTTCGGTCTGGCGGATCGGGAGATCGGCGCGAAGCGGCAGGCCTTTCGCGGGCGGGGCTGGGCGATCTTCGCGCTGAGTGCAATGGTGGTTTTGTGGGGCTGGAGGTGGTCGGAACATGCGCAGGCGCGGGCGCTGCTCGATAACGTGCAGATCACATCCGCGCCGGTCCTGCGCATCGGGCTCGAGCCTTATCCCGTCAGCCCCTTCCGCTGGCACGCGATTCTGGAGACGGCGGAGTATTACCAGACCGCCGAAGTCGATACTCGCACCGGCTCCATCGACAGCGACCCGCGGCGGGACGTGATCTTCAAGCCCGCCGCGACCGCGGCCACCGAAGCTGCCAAACGCACTCCGCTGGGCCAGGTCTATCTGGACTGGGGCAGGTGGGCGGTGGTGCGCGACATTGGACCAGTCGCGGCGCCAGGTTTGGCCCCACCGCAGGTGGCCGCCAACCGCCAGTGGACCACGGTCGAGTTCACCGATCTGCGCTGGGACTACTCCTACCTGGGCGCGGGCAGGGCCCCAACTCGGAACCCGCTCGCCGGCTGGGTCTACATTGTGGACGGCCGCGACGACGCCGGCGAGGGGATGAACGGGCGGGAGCAGCGGTAGGGTGCCGCTCCCGTTGGCCGTGGCCCAGCGGGATTAGTATTCGACGGTAACCTGACCTCCCGCGATCGTCACCTTGGGAAGACGATAATTCTCAATGCCGACGCTGGCTTGCGTGCGCCGAACCACGCTGTATTGGACAAAGTCGATGGGCGTGCCTGGGCACAGAATTCGAGGTTTGTTGTTAAAATAACCACCGTTCGAAAGCCACATGGGTAAATGCTCGATGGGGGAAATGCCGAGTTCCGCGGGTGCGCGGTCGAGCGATCCGACCCATGCGCTTGCGTCCTTGCTTGGGCTAGGCAGGGCTTGCAAGTCAGAGCACGACGATTCCGACCATGTTGTTCGGATGTAGGTGAGTGTCGGCGGACGCAAGGCAGAAAAACAACTGATTCCGGTAATTTCCGTGGAGGCAACGCTCCAACGGATTTGCGGCTTGCAAAAGCCGAAGTCGGGAATGGAGAAGTTTCCCACGGGTAGCGGGATGCTTGTTGCCTCGGCTACCTTGGCCTGGGTGATGGCAAGGGTAAGATGCACACTAAGCGGCATGGAGCGGAACTTATTGTAGACCGCGAGGGGCATTAGGAAGGTCGCGTTGGAGCGGTTATTCCTGGAGAAAATGCTCTGCATTTGGGCTGGCTGCCACGCAGAGTCCCACTGGGAGCCGTCGGGAGCTTTGACTTCGGCTCGGATACTGTCGACGACGACTAAATTTTCCTCCGAGACGCCGGACTCTGCCATTGGAATCCTGATCCAAATTCTGGTTTTCGGCGTGGTTGGGTATGTGTCCCTGCCCCCATACCCTGGTAGGTTTGGGCTGTACGACAACTGAACCGGCGCGCCGGCCTGGGCGGCTGGCGGGGGATAGGCCCGGTCAATCAGAGACTGATTGGATCGGACTTCTCCCAAGCAAAGGGATAGGACTGGAGTTGCAATTAGCAAGAGACGAACTAGCCTTGTTTTTCTAGTGGCATACTGCGCTACAACAGCCGCAGCAAATAGGCAAAGGGCAATGGCGACAAGGAGGTGACCTTGGTTGGGGATGGATGGATCTAGAGAATTCGCGAGATACGCTAAAGCGAAGATGCCAGCCAGACAGATGTAGATGGCGAGAAGAGTGAGCGTCGTCCGGGCAAAGCTCGAAGTGACGGCAGCAATAGCCATGACGGGCAAAACGAGGACAACGGTGATGAGGAGCAGCTTGTAGAACAGTCCCGGGAGATAGGCGAGCGGATGAAATCCCGCTTCGGCCAGCAAAAGACATTGGGCGATGAAAATGGGCACGTAAAGAAAGACCGCGAGGAAGAGCATCTTTGCGCCGAGCAGCCGCTTCCAGTCATAAGGGCGCGTAAGCCAGAACTGCGTGTCGCCGACGAGCCGTTCCGCATGAGTGACGCGGGTGATGAGAATCCACCAGGTCACGGGAACAAGGTTGACAATAAGACCGGCTAGAGCTCTAAACATATTGCTGTGAAGATCATCGTTAGACAACCACTCGATGGGGCAAACCCAAACGAAAACAGCTATGACGGCCAGCGATACGAGGATCTCGGGCCAGAAATGGCGCGTGTCTTTGGCAAAGATATGCAGGATCAGTTTCATGCTGCGTTCCCCTTGACGGTGGTGGAATCTTGTTGCGAAGAAGCGCGGGAGCGCCCGGATTTGGCGACGGCCAGAAAGATCGCTCGCAGCGGCATGGGATCGAAAGCGATGTTGCGCGCTGAAGGAAATCTCTCTGCCAGCTCGCGCGGAGTGCGTTCCTCGTCAAAGTCGCTGTGGACGAAGCGAAGAACGCAGTCGGCGGTCTGCGGTTGCAGCCAGGTGGGCGGAAGATTCCCCGGCGGCGGCGAAGGGCTGTCGAGGGTGACCGTAACCTCGCGGAAACGATCCGAAAGCACGGACATTTCTTCGGAAAAGAGCAGGCGGCCTTGCTCCAGATAGCCGACGTGGCTGGAAAAGCTTTCAATTTCGGCCAGGTCGTGCGAGGAGAGAAAGATTGTGGTCTCCGGCGCGCGCTCGATGAGGCCTTCGATGAGTTCGTCGCGCACCAGCGGATCGAGGCCGGTAAACGGCTCATCGAGAACGATGAGGGAGGGGCGATAGGCGAGCGAACTCAAGAAGGCGGCCTTCATCCTCATGCCGCGCGAGAGGTGCTTGAGCTTGCGCTTGAGCGGGAGATCGAACTGGCGGACCAATTGCTGCTCGAGCGCGCGATCCCACGTGGGATAGAAGGGGCGGTAGTAATCGAGCATGGAGCCGGCGGTCATCCAGTCGGGCATCTCCTGATTCTCAGAGACATAGCCGATGCGGCTGAAGGCCTTGCCGGCGAGCTTGCTGGAATCGATGCCCAGCACCTCGGCGCGGCCCGCCGTGGGAGGAAAGATGTTCATCAACAGCTTGATGATGGTGGTCTTGCCCGCGCCATTGGGGCCAACCATGGCATAGATGGCTCCTTCGGGCACGGCGAGATCGAGGCCGTCGACGGCTGCGGTGCGGCCAAATCGTTTACTGAGACCATGTGTGTGGATTGCGGAGTTCATCGTTCCTTGCTGCCTCCATCCTTGGGGCTAGTTTCGATCTTGTCTGCGGAGCGATTGGCGCGAGTTGGATCGTCCGTGCTGAGGCGCTGCCAATGAGCGGAGAATGACGAGAGCATCTCGTCCAATTCGATTCCCAGGCGCTTGGCCTCCACAACCAGTTCCTCGATCTCATGGCCCAGCAGTTGGGTGCGCTCCTTGCGGCTGGACTCGGGCAGAACGGCCACCACGGTGCCAATGCCGGGACGGGTTTCAAGCAGGCCATCATTCACCAGCTGGGTGACAATCTTGTGGGCCGTGTTGGGATTGATCTTGAGTTCCTTGCTCAGGGCGCGTACGGAGGGAAACGGATCGCCCGGGCGCAGTTGGCCTGAGACGATGGCTTTTTTCGACGCGTAGACGACCTGCTCGAAGAGCGAGATGCCGGCGCGGAATGGAACTCGGAAGGGAATCACACGTGTACTATAACAGATAGTACACTAATTGCAAGAGGAATCTTTTGGATCGCAGGCAGGATCGGCATGTTCTCCCGTGGGAAAGGCTTCTAATGCTGAGAAAAACCTTTGGAATGAGGAAGTTTGAAGAGAGGGTCCCGGAGTTCGACGCGACGTGGATTTAGCTATTGCGCACTCTCCATCGCGACAATTGCCGTTCCTGTGCAAAACCTCATGCCGTCGTGGCGCACGGTACTTAGAATGAGACGAGTCTGCATTCCGGAAACTCAGCCCGGAGTCCTGGAATTCGAGGTGGTCATGTCCGCCGACCCGCTTATGAAGAGCTCGCAACCCAGCTTCGTGTCTTTGGCTGCCAAGACCGCTGTCTGCCATACACTCACGTATTTCCTTATGGGGGCGCTTGCTTATCACTTCCTGAACTATGCGGAACTGATAGCCAAGCCTTGCTCCGGCATGCGTCCGATGACCGACCCGCTGGTGATGGCCGGGCCGCTCCTCCAGCCGCTGCGCGGAGTGCTCTTTGCGCTGGTTTTCTATCCGCTCAGGGAGCTGCTATTTGGTCGCAAGTATGGCTGGCTGCTGATGGGCTGGATACTGATCGCCGTGGGAATCCTGGGAACCTTTGCCGCGCCTCCCGGATCGCTGGAAGGCTTGATCTACACCACGGTTCCGGTTTTGATGCAGCTCCGCGGCTGGCTGGAGATTGTGCCCCAGGCGCTGCTGCTCTCCGCGCTGCTCTGCTATTGGGTGAACAACGCCGGCAAGAAGTGGCTCACCTGGCTGCTTGTCGCCCCTTTCTGCATCTTGGTGGCGTTCTATGTCTTTGTTCTGGTCGTGCACCCGATCCCGAGGTAGAAACGGGCATCCGCACGGCCGAGAAGAGGGCGGTCTCGGCCAGAGACTGGTGGGTGAGTAGTGCAGCTTTGTCCTTGACAAAAAAGATTGTTCGCCGCGTGAAAACCCTCCGGTTGACCCAGCGGCGTACGGCCCGCAGAATGAGTAGAACGCGTTTTTGATCGCCTCAGCGGCGAGGAACGTCGCTGGGAGCCCGGTTCGCTGCCGGAATCCTTGCCCCTGCTCTGGGAATCAATCTAAGGAAGAGAAGAAACCGAGGTCGTCATGCCTGCTTATCTGTTGTTGCTGGTTGCCGTTTTGAGCCGTGTCATGCCCCATGCGGGGTGGATGAACTTTACCGCTGTGGGCGGCGCTCTGCTCTACTTTGGCGCGCGGCGCTCGTGGCGCGAGATGCTGGCGCCCCTGGCTGTGCTGATGGCCACCGATTACTACCTGACCGTCTATGCCTACCATTACAGCTTCCGCTGGGAGTGGTACGCAATGACCTGGGCTTGGTACGTGGCGGCGATGGCGCTGGGCCAGATTCTGCTGCGCAGCCGGACGACGGTTCTGCGCGCGGGCGCGGCGGCGCTGCTGGGGCCGACCTCGTTCTTTCTGCTCTCGAACTATGCGACTTGGTTGAGCGGCCTTGCGTATCCATATCCGCGCACGCTGGGCGGATTGGGGGCCTGTTACGTTGCGGGGCTGCCGTTCTATCGCAACGATCTGATCTCGACCGCGATCGTTGTGGGAGTGGCGTTCGGGGCTCCGGTGCTGGTGCGGCGGCTGAGCGCGGCGCCGGGGCAGGCGGCGCTGGCGGGGAAATAGCTGGTCGGCGTTCCGAAGAAGGGCTTCAAGGGCACGGCCGCAATGCACATTACGAACCTATCCGCCGAGCCATTGGGGAGACTGCATTCATGGGTGCCCCATGATCTGGATGCGGATCAGATTGTCTTTCTGCCCGATGCCTGTCCTGGCAAATCGCCACTCCCGACGGGCACGGCCGTGCGCACCCGCCAGCGGGATTGGCGGCGTTTTGCCGTTTCCGATTGCGGATGCGGAATGAGGTTGGTGCGCTCGACAGTGGATGTGAAGAATCTGGACCTGCGGCGATAGAATGCTGTTGCCGATCATCTGAGGGCCAATAAAGGCACCCTTGGCGATCTTGGCGGAGGCAATCACTTCCTGGATGCAATCGCACCTTATGAAGACGGGCCGTTGCACTTCTTGATTCACACAGGATCAAGGAACGAATCGGGTCATGTCGACGCATTGATCGATCATCCAGCGGAATTCGATGAGACGTTTGGCAAAGTAGTTCAGTGGGCTACGGACAACCGTGCCGTGATCCACGAACGCCTTGAGCGGGTTTTCGGCAAGACGGAGCTGATACTTGACCTGCCTCACAATACATACGAACAGCTCGAAGACGGGACAGTCATTATCCGCAAAGGTTCCGTGCGAATGCTGCCCGGCGAACTCTCCGCTCTCCCTTCCCACATGGCGGGCGATGTGGTCCTGATTCAGGCCAAGGATAAGATAGCTGAGATACTCAACTCGATGAGCCACGGAACAGGCCGCACCATGTCGCGCAGCAACTCCAAGTCCTTTGCAGACTCATTTGACTATGCGGGGCTTAGACGTTCGATTCTGATTCCGGAGGGCATTGAAGATTCCTCGCTTCGCACCGATGGTCCATTTGCCTATCGCGATCTGGATGAGTGTCTCGATCTGATTCGCGATTATGTCACCGTCATCGGCAGATTTGGGGTCGTCGGTTATATGGGGCATCTTGGTTGAGAAAGACGCGACCGCTGCTTAATCCTGGAGCAGCTTGCCGGCGCGCTTCTTCCGCATCCACCACCAGGCAAAGCCAACCACCGCCAGGCCGCACACGACGGCGACCAGCGGCAAGGCGTGGGCCTTCACCACCTCGACCGCGCCCGGCCCCAGCTTGAGCACTAGCAGCGAGAGCACCAGCCAGCGGACCATGCGGCCGCAGAAGACGGACAGCATGAAGGGCGCGACCCGCATCTCAAAGACGCCCGCGGCAAAGACGAAGGCCTTCCACGGAGTGGGCGGGGGCAGCATGGAGGGAATCATCATGGCCAGGAACTCCTGGCGCTCGAAGCGGGCGCGCATCTTCTCGTAACGCTCGCGGTTGACCCGCTTGAGCAAGAAGAGCTCCCCGCCGGCGCGGCCCAGGCCGTAAGGAAGTAGACCGCCCAGAGCGGAGCCGGCGGAAGCCATCAGGCAATAGAGCCAGAAATGGCCCTTGTCGTTCCATGCATAGAGGGCCAGTATCGCGTCCATGGGAACGGGAATGGTGGAAGAATCCAGCAGCGCCACCAGGCCCACGCCCCAAATGCCGAATTTGGCGAGAAAGGGCAGCAGCACGAGGTTCCACTTGGCCATGATTCGAACAAGAAACGACTTCAAACAGAGTCCCCTTCCGCCCGCTGATCCGTCTTAACTATCAGGAACCATTGTACGGGCCCTGGCGGTGCGCACGGGTTTCGGCGGAATGAGAGAATAGACAGGAAGGACACCAAGCGGAGCCGGTGGGCGGCGTGTGTGCCCGGCGCGGCTCCCTAGGAACGAATGCCCCCCAGCGAAGCGCCAAACGATGTGATCGAGCCCAGCAGCGAACCCGAGGCGAGCCCCGCGTCGCAGCCGGATGCGAGCGTGCGGACGAGTGGGCAATCCGGCAGCGCCGCGCCCGCGCCTGAGCCCGAGCCTGAATCGGGGCCTCGGGTCGTCCGGGGTTCGCGCTGGGTGGACTACGACACCCACGAATTGCTGGAGATGATCGGCGAGCTCGAGGATGAGCGGCGGTGGGCGCGGTTGCGCGAAGGGTTCTGGCTGGCAATTCTCTTCCATCTGGCGCTGCTCTCGGCGCTCACCTGGCTTCCGAAGTATGTCTTCAAGGTGCCGCTGGTCGTTGATCGGAACCAGGCCATCAACCAGCACAAGGACTTTACCTATCTGGATTCGCCTCCGGAGGCTTTGCATCCGGTGCAACCCAAGGTGAAGATCAATCCTGTTCCCGAAAAGCCGCCGGTCATCGACAAGCAGACGCTGGAGGCAATGAACCGGGCCACACCGCAGCCCGCGCCGGCTCCCGCGCCCCCGCCGCCGGCTCCCGCTCAGCCCGCGCCACCGGTTCCGTCCGCGCCGGAGTCGCAGGTTGAGGCGCCTCGTCCGGCAGCGGTGCCGGCCCGGCCAAACTTTGCCATGGGCTCCCAGAACCCCGCCGACCAGTTGCGGGAAGATATGAGGAACGCGGCGCGCAATCGTGGGCAGGGCAGCGCGGGCAACCTCGGCTCGGGCGGACTTCCGCGACATCCCGGCGCCGGCTCGGGCGGGATAGAGGTTCTGTCGGACACGCAGGGCGTGGATTTCAACTCCTGGCTGCAACGCTGGCATTGGGAGACAGAGCGCACCTGGGATCCGCTGATTCCCGACGAGGTCAATCCGCCGATTCTGAAGTCGGGGATGGTGGCGATCCGCTTCAAGGTGCTGCCCAACGGGCGGTTGATGGATGGAAGCCTGGTGCTCGAAGGCCGCTCCGGCGATACGGCTCTGGACCGGGCGGCCTGGGGCGCGCTGACCGGCTCGAACTATCCGCCGCTGCCCAGGGATTTTCACGGTCCATACCTGGAGTTGCGGGCATTCTTTCTTTACAACATGGAGCCGTCGCGGTAGGTGAGCGGGGTAGGAGTTGTTGGCGGCGTGGGTGGTGTCCGACCCTCGGTAAGAGACGGAATGCACTTCGCGTAAACTGTCTCCATGGCATCTCTGGCAACCGCCGAACTCCAACCGGAAATGAGCTGGCGGACGGCTCTGCGGTCGCGCTGGGCCGCAAGTCTTCACGAGCGCGAGGAGCAGATATTCCTTCTCCTTTCGCTGCTGATCGGAGCGCTCACCGGACTTGCCGTGGTCGCGTTCATCGTGCTCACAGAACGGCTGGGAATGCGACTTTATCCGGTGGGCGGCGCCGCGTGGAGGCGTGTACTGGTGCCGGTGGCGGGATCGCTGGCCATGGGCTACCTTCTCTATCGCTATTTTCCCTACGCTCGCGGCAGCGGCGTGCCGCAGACCAAGGCCGCGCTCTTTGCCAGGGACGGATTCATCTCTCTGCGCACGGTTCTGGGCAAGTTCTTCTGCACGGCGACCACCCTGGCTTGTGGAATTCCGCTGGGCCGCGAGGGACCGTCTGTCCAGGTTGGCGCGGGAATCGCCTCCGTGCTTGGCCGCGGGCTCGGCCTGCGTCCGGACAGGGTGAAAGCCCTGATTCCCGTGGGAGCGGCCGCCGCCATTGCCGCGGCCTTCAATACTCCCATGGCGGCGGTGCTATTCGCCCTCGAAGAGGTGATGGGCGATATGAACGCGCCCATTCTGGGCTCCGTGGTGCTGGCCAGTGCCACCTCATGGGCGGTGCTGCGCCTGATACTGGGCAATAACCCGCTGTTTCAAGTGCCGCAGTACACGTTGGTTCATCCGCTGGAACTCGGCATCTACGCCTTGCTGGGCATCGCCGGCGGATTCTTGTCGGTGGCCTTCACCAAGCTCTTGCTGGGAATGCGCAAGTTCTTTCTGAGTTTGCCTAGGAGGACGCGCTGGTGGCATCCGGTGGTGGGCGGCGTGACGGTCGGCCTGATGGGCTGGCTCGTGCCTCAGGTGCTGGGCGTGGGCTACACCTACGTCGGCGACGCTCTCAACGGATCGATGGCCCTCAAATTGATGCTGCTGCTGGTGGCGCTCAAACTCGTCGGCGTTACGGTCAGCTATGCCTCCGGCAACGCCGGCGGAATCTTTGGCCCCAGCTTGTTTCTCGGCGCCATGCTGGGAGGCGCGGTCGGCGCCGTTGCCCATCACTTGCTGCCGGGATACACGGCAACGCCTGGCGCCTACGCACTGGTTGGCATGGGAGCGGTCTTTGCGGGCATCGTGCGCGTTCCCATGACCTCGGTGCTGATGATCTTTGAAATGACGAGGGATTACGCCGTCATTGTGCCCTTGATGATCGCCAACTTGACCAGCCTTTTCATCTCCCGGCGGTTTCAGAAGCAGCCGATTTACGAGGCATTGGCCTTACAGGACGGCATTCATCTGCCCAGCCATGCTACGCTTCACCAAACCAGCCAGCGCACGGTGGCTCAGGTCATACGCCGATCTCCGCAGGTCCTCTCCGCGCGGATGAGCGTCCAGGATGCGATTGAGCGAACTCGCTCTGGGCAACCGCGCATCTGGCCGGTGACCGATGGGCAGTACTTTCTGGGCATGTTGAATGTGGAGACTCTGGAACGGGCCTTTGCCGATGGCAGAAACGACCTGTTGTTGACCAACCTTATGGAGACAACCCGCGTTCCGCATGTCCACATGGATCATCCTCTGCATCTGGCCCTCGAACGCATGAGCGCGTACCATCTCGATGTCTTGCCCGTCGTTCACCGGGCGGATATTCACAAGCTGGAGGGCATCGTTACGCTTGGCGATGTGCTTGACTCGTATGGCGTCAACAACATGGACTCCGCGCAGTTGTGAGGGTTGCGGAATTCAAAGTGGCGGAACGGGTGCGGCTTTCGGTCTCGCCGGCGGCTTGATTCCTTTTGCCGCCGCTATTTCCAATCGCGACCGCATCGCGTTAGAATTTGCTTGAAACCATGCGCATCCGCAACGACATTCCGGTCAAAGGAACGCCCAGGCTCAGACGCTTTCGTCGCGGCCGGCGCGACCGTGGACGGCTTCCCTCCCGCTGAGTCATCTATCCAGTTGAGAATCGTTTAGGATTGGCGTGGACAGTGCGCCGCGCAATCCGGCGGAATCTCCGCTCGGCGGAGCTTCCGATGCGAAGTTGAGTCTCCATCCGCCGCTGCGCGGATAGAAAGGCGCTTCCAAGATGAACAGCTTCCAGAGCAAGACCACGCTCCACTCCGGCAACCGTACCTATACCTTCCATAGCCTGCCGGCGCTCGCGGCGCGCGGCTTCAACCTGAGCCGCCTGCCTTTCAGCCTGAAGATTCTGCTTGAGAACCTGCTGCGCCGCGAGGACGGCGTGAACGTGACCGCCGCAGAGATCGAGTTTCTGGCCAACTGGGATGCCAAGGGCGAGCCCAGCCGCGAGATTGCCTACATGCCGGCGCGGGTGCTGATGCAGGACTTCACCGGAGTGCCCGCGATCGTCGATCTGGCCGCCATGCGCGACGCCATCAAGACGCTGGGCGGCGATCCCGAGCGTGTGAATCCGCTCATCGCCTCCGAGCTGGTCATCGACCACTCCGTGCAGGTGGACGAGTTCGGCGCCGTGGGCGCTCTTGCGGCAAATACTCTTTTGGAATTTCAAAGAAACCGCGAGCGCTATGCATTCTTGAAGTGGGGGCAGACGGCTTTCCGCAACTTCTCGGCCGTTCCGCCGGGGATGGGCATCTGCCACCAGGTAAATCTGGAATACCTGGCGCGGGTGGTCTTTACCACGGAGGCTGACGGCGAACTTGTTGCATATCCCGATACATTGGTGGGTACCGATTCGCATACCACCATGATCAACGGGCTGGGTGTGCTGGGATGGGGCGTGGGCGGCATCGAGGCCGAGGCGGCGATGCTGGGGCAGGCGGTAAGCATGCTGGTGCCGCAGGTGGTGGGCTTCAAGCTGACCGGCAAGTTGCGCGAGGGCGCGACGGCTACCGACCTGGTGCTCACCGTGACCCAGGCGTTGCGCAAGCTGGGCGTAGTGGGCAAGTTTGTCGAGTTCTACGGACCCGGCGTCGCCGCGCTGTCGCTTGCCGACCGCGCGACGATCGCCAATATGGCTCCCGAGTATGGGGCCACCTGCGGCATCTTCCCGGTGGATGCCGAGACGCTGCGCTACTTGCGCCTGACTGGCCGCGGCGACGAGCAGATTGCCCTGGTCGAGGACTACTACAAGGCGCAGGGCCTCTTTCACACCGCCGGCTCGCGGGAGGCCGAGTACAGCGAGACGCTGGAGCTGGATCTGAGCGTGGTCGAGCCCAGCGTGGCCGGCCCCAGGCGTCCCCAGGATCGAGTGGCGCTCAAGGATGCGGCGGCCAGCTTCGCCGAGCAACTGCCCAGCCTGCTCGGGCCCACGGCCAAGCCGCTGGGGTCGCGGACCTCGGCTGCCTGGAAGCGCGGGGCGGTGACCGATGCTTGCGTGGGAGGCGAAGCAACCGCAGGTCCTTCGACTCCGTCCGCCGCGGCGAACTCCGCTCAGGATGACATTTCATTGAAAGCAGCCGCCACCGTCAAGGCCCGGTTCGGCGTCGACCCGGACCGGTATCTCGATCATGGCTCGGTGGTGATTGCGGCCATTACCAGCTGCACCAATACCTCGAACCCCTCGGTGATGGTGGCGGCAGGAATCCTGGCCAAGAAGGCCGTCGAGAAGGGACTGACCGTGCCGCCATGGGTGAAGACCTCGCTGGCGCCGGGTTCGCGGGTGGTCACGGATTACTACGCCAAGGCCGGCCTGTTGCCCTATCTTGAGAAGCTGCGCTTCAACGTGGTGGGCTACGGCTGCACCACCTGTATCGGCAACTCCGGCCCGCTGCCCGCCGATGTTTCAAGGAGCATCGACGAGCATGGGCTTGTCGCGGTCAGCGTGCTCAGCGGCAATCGCAACTTCGAGGGCCGGGTGAACGTGGACGTGCGCGCCAATTACCTGATGAGCCCGCCGCTGGTGGTGGCCTACGCGCTTGCCGGCAGGATCGGCCACAACTTCGAGACCGATCCACTCGGCACGGACCAAGCCGGGCAGCCCGTTTATCTCAAGGACATCTGGCCCACGCAGGCGGAGGTGGCCGAGGCCATTGATAAGGGATTGTCCAGCGAGAGCTTCCGCCGCGAGTACGCGAGGGTGAGCCTGGGCGACGCCAACTGGCAGGGGCTGCGCTTCCCAACCGGCGACGTTTACCAGTGGGAGCCGGATTCGACCTATATTCGCCGAGCGCCGTACTTCGAGGGGATCACGAAGACGCCCGCGCCGGTTGCCGAGATTGCTGGCGCGCGCGTGCTGGCTGTGCTGGGCGACTCGGTGACCACCGACCACATCTCCCCGGCGGGGTCCATCAAGGCCAACGGCCCCGCGGGTAAGTATCTTGCGGATCGCGGTGTAAAGCCGGCGGACTTCAACAGCTACGGATCGCGGCGCGGCAATCACGAAGTGATGGTCCGCGGCACCTTTGCCAATGTGCGGCTCAGGAACAAGCTCGCGCCGGGAACCGAGGGCGGCGTCACGCGGTTGCTGCCCGAGGGCGAGCAAATGTCCATCTTCGACGCCAGCTTGAAGTATGCCGAGCGCGGCGTGCCGCTGATCATTCTGGCAGGGAAGGAGTACGGCTCCGGCTCCTCGCGCGACTGGGCGGCCAAGGGGCCCAAGCTGCTGGGCGTGTGCGCGGTTATTGCCGAAAGCTTCGAGCGCATTCACCGGTCGAACCTTGTGGGAATGGGGATTTTGCCCTTGCAGTTCGAGGATGGCGAGAACGCCGCCTCGCTCGGACTCATTGGCGAAGAGGTATTCGACTTTCCGGGGCTGGCGGCGTTGCTGGCCTCCAGGCTTGCGGGCAGCCGAACCCTGGAAGTGAAGGCCACAGCAGCCGGCGGACAAGTGAAGCAGTTCACCGCCAAGGTCCGCATCGATACCCCGCGGGAGATCGAGTACTTCGAGCACGGCGGCATCTTGCAGTACGTGCTGCGGCAGTTGGCGGCGAATCGATAGCCAGGTTCGCAACCAAGCGCAATGCGCTCTTGTAGTTTCCTCTCGGAAGCGATTCTCGGTGCGAATGCCGGGGAAAGGGCTCACAGGCCGGCAGACTCCGAATCGGACTGGCCGGCGGCGGAAAGTTGCGCCTGGCGGTCACGAAAGAGTGCGCCGTTCAGCTCCGCGCCGATGAGCACGCTGAAGGCGGTGATATAGAGCCAAACCAGCGTGGCGATGCCGGCGCCAAAGGAGCCGTAAAACATGGAGTAGTCGGCAACGCGCGTGACATACCAGCCGAAGGCCAGGGTTGCCGGGAACCAGAGCAGCGTGCCGGTGACCGCGCCGGGAGCGACCCACAGCCAATGCTCCTTTCGCCGGGTGCCGAAATGGTAGAGAACAGTCAGGACGGCGGTGCTGGTGACCAATGCGATGGACCACCGGACCATGCGCCAGAAGAAGATCACGATATGGCGCAACTCGTGGCCGGCATTGTCGATCATCCAGCCCTCAATCTGGTGACCGAAGACCACCACCACGGTGGCCGCCGACAGGGGAACCAGCGCGATGGGGACCAGCAGCAGGGCTCGCATGCGGCGTCCCCAGAAGCCCCAATCGCCGAGCGGGAGCCGGTAGGCGCGGCGAAAGCCCTCCATCAGCGACAGCATCACGCCCAGGCCGGCAAAAATGCTGAGGCTGGTGGCGGAGAGAATCACCTGGCCGGAGTGGATGCGGCTGGTGAGGACGTAAGACTGAAGGAGGTCCAGGGTGTCGGCGGGCAGCAGTTGCTCGAAGGTGGCGCGGAGCGCGCCCACGAGTGTGTTGCCCTCGGGAACCTGGGCCACCAGCGTGGTCATCACCAGCAGGGCGGGAAACATCATGAGCATGCCGGAGTAGGCCACCGCCTTGGCCGTGTTGATCACGTCGTGGTCCAGGGACTGGCCTACGGCATCCCGAAGCTTGGCAAGAAACTTGATCATGGGCCTCACTGGCAAGATTAGTGCATTGCGGGTGCTTTGGGCGAGAGGTCTTGTTGCGGGCTCGGATCGGTTTCTAAGCAGCCGCCAACCCGGAAGTCGACTCAAGGCGCGATACGACCGCGCTTCCAAGATCTCGGTACCTGCATTTCCCCTTGATCCGCAGGGCGCACGGAGAGAAATGGAGTTGCGGCAGGCTCATGGATTCGCAAGGATCGCCGATAGGCAATCCAGCAGAGGAGCCTGGGACATGCGTGAAATCCGAACCCTGATCGTCGACGATTCCTCGGTAATGCGGAAGATTGTGGAGCGTTCTCTCCGTCAGGCGGGCCTTGACCAGATGGTAGTGTACGAGGCCGGCAACGGTGCCGAGGGGCTGGACCTGTTGAAGTCCAAGCCGGTGGACCTGATTCTCTCCGATATCAATATGCCCTCGATGGATGGGCTGGAGTTTCTGCGCCAGATACGGGCGCAGAACCTGGCTCCGGGCGTTCCCGTGGTGATGATTACCACGGAGTCGAGCGAGGAGCATGTGAAGCAGGCTATCCTGGCCGGGGCGCGGGGATATATCCGCAAACCGTTCACGGCCGAGCAGGTGAAGGAACGGGTGCTGCCGCTGGTGAACGCGGCGTAGCCGGAAGGGATTCGAATGCTGTTGAACGGCGAGCGAACAGCCGCTCTCGTGCGAGCGCGCGGAGGCGGCACAGACGAAATGGAGCGTACGATGGCAGTCTCGTTGCGTGAATCCGTGCAGCTGGTCTCCGATCCCCGGAACCTGGATGAGAGTGTGGAAGAGGTCTTCAGACTGATGCTCGGCGTCAACTGTTGGCGTGTCCCGGGACCGATTGTTCAAGAGCAGGAGTCGGTGACCGCGGTGGTGGGCTTTGGCGGGGTGCTGAGCGGGGCTTGCGTGTTCAAGAGCGGCAGTTCGACGGCCATCAAGATCGCCGCGCACATGACGGGGATGGAATTCTCCGAGGTTGACGACACGGTCAAGGATGGCATCGGCGAACTCTGCAACATGCTGGCTGGAGCGTGGAAGGGAAAGGTTCCGGAGCTGGCCGCCAACTGCGGGCTGAGCGTGCCGGCCGTCATCACCGGCCGGGATTATCACCTTCACGTGCAGGCTCCGGAGTTCAAGCTGGATCACGCCTACCGCTTCGACGATGCCGGCTTTGCGGTGACCATCATCTGCGACGGGTTGCAATAAGGCAGGGGTCAGGGGTCAGCTAAAAGCTGAAAGCCGGCAGTTCGAGGCTGCCGCCCGCCCGGTTCTCCGATGCCTGATTCCTGACCCCTGCCCTTCAATTCTGATGTTGTTCTAATCGCTTCCGAGTCACTTCCGGTCCTCTACCTGCACGCTTCTCAAGCGGCAGGAGGCGGGCTCGATGGACAGCGGATACTATGCGGCGTTGACCGGGCTGGTGGCTCGAACCCAGGCTCTGGATACGGCGGCCGCCAATCTGGCCAATGCGCAAACTCCCGGCTACCGGGCAGAGCGGGAGTACTTCCGCTCCGTGCTGCTGGGTCCGGATGCCTTCGATTCGCAACTTGGCCAGACGGTGAACAACTATGGATTGCTGGGCGGCGACCGGCTGAGCATGGCCCAGGGCGCGCTTCAGCAGACCGGCAATCCCCTCGATCTGGCTGTCGAGGGCGAGGGATTCTTTCAGGTCCAGACCGCAAACGGCATTCGCTATACCCGCGACGGCGGCTTTCACCGCGCCCAGAACGGGCAACTGGTCACCTCCGCTGGCGAGCCGGTGCTGTCGGCCGCGGGCCAGCCGATTCCGGTTCCGCCGGGCGAGGTGAGCGTGGGAGTGGACGGTGTGCTCTCGGTGGCGGGCGGCGTGGTGGCCACGGTGGGGGTCTTCACCTTTCCCGCCAGCTCGCAGTTGACGCCTGAGGGAGCCAATCGCTACATCGCGCCCAACGGGGCGACGCCGGTGCTTTCAACAAACGCTGAAATCCATCAGGGAGCGATCGAAACCGCCAACCAGGACGTAGTTCAGGGATCGCTGAACCTGATCGTGATGCAGCGCCAGGCGGAGATGATGCAGAAGGCGCTCACCATCTTCCACACCGAGTTCAACAAGACCGCCAGCGAGGATCTGCCGCGAGTGTGACGGTGGGGATTAGGGGTTAGGGGTTAGGGAACAAAAACAGCTTGGCGGGCAGCCGGAAGTAGTCGATCGCGAAAAGTCAATGCCAAGAGACGGGAAGTTGCAAGAAGTGACCGAGGGAAAGGCAATGACCATCAATGGGCAGTGTTTTTCTAACCCCTAACCCCTAACCCCTAACCCCTAATCCCTAACCCCTCAAGGAGGAAGAACATGATTCGAGCCTTGTATACAGCCGCCAGCGGCATGAGCGCGCAGCAGATGAACCTGGACACCATTGCCAACAACCTGGCCAACTCCTCGACCACCGGATTCCGGCAGTTGCGCCTGGAGTTTCAGGACATGGTCTACCAGAACCTGGTGACGCCGGGGGCGGCGCAGAGCCAGTCCACGGTCTCGGCCGGGTTGCAAATCGGGCTGGGCACCAAATCGGCGGCCACCGAGGTGATCATGACCCAGGGATCGCTGAACCAGACCTCGAACCCGCTGGATGTGGCCATCGAGGGAACCGGCTTCTTTCAGGTGCAGCGGCCCGACGGCACCATCGCCTACACCCGCGCCGGGCAGTTTCAGTTGAACAATCAGGGAACCCTGGTGACCACCGACGGCGACCCGGTGATTCCCACCATCACCATTCCCTCCAATGCCACGGCCGTCACCATCACCCAATACGGAGTGGTGAACGCGACCCTGGCGGGACAGCAGAATCCCTCGCAACTGGGGCAACTGCAATTGGCTACCTTTCCCAACCCTGGCGGCCTCGAAAGCATGGGATCGAACCTGTTGCAGACCACGCTCAGCTCCGGCGACCCGGTGCTGGGCAACCCCGGCGGAACGGAAGGGTTGGGCACGTTGCAGCAGGGCTACCTGGAGAACTCGAATGTGGACGTGGTGACCATGTTTGTGCAGATGGTGCTGGCCCAGCGAGCCTACGAATCGAATTCCAAGGTCATCAAGGCAGCAGATGATATGTACTCCCAAGTCAATAACATGACAAGGTAGATAGAAAGCGATACATGAAGTAGGGGAACGGCGAGGGCTAGATGGGAACGGGACATAAGATGCGGTGGGGCGCGGCGCTACTGGTCATGGCGGCGGCATCCGGGGCCTACGGGCAGACGGCAGCCACGACTGGCCCCGGCATGCGGATTTTGATCTCGCCGCCGGGGTTTGCCCAGGCACAGGCCGGGGGTGAAATCGTCCGCGAGATCGACGACCCGCACAGCGGAGCCCGGTGGCTACTGATGCGGAATTCCGATCATCCGGGCGGGCCGGGACTCCTGGTGCTGGCGGAGGGCGGCCGCAATACGGGTCGACAGGACAAGGCAAGGTTCGAGCCGTCCGGGGTAGACCCCCGAACGGTCATTCGCGCTGGAGAGCGGCTGATTGTCGAAGAGAATACGCCGGTGGTTGAGGCGCGCCTGGAAGCGGTTGCACTGGGCCCGGCGGTCATCGGCTCGGTTCTCGATGCGCGGCTGAAGATCGGCGGCAGAGTCGTGCGGGCCGTAGCTCTGGGGCCGGGCCGGGTAGAGCTTCAACCCGAAGCGGAGGCGCGGCCATGAAGCCGGGATCTCTTTGCGTTCTGATTCTTTTCGCATCGATCGCTCTGTTGCCGGGGACGCCAATTCGCGGCCTGGAGGGGCGGAGGATTCCGTTCATGCCGGCAGCCAAGCCTACGCCGCCGGAGGCAGCTCTGCACGCTTATGTGGAGCGGGTGCGTGCGCAGCAGGCGGCGGAGGTGAAGACGCCGGGCTCGATCTGGACCTCCGAGGGCCGGCTGGTCCGGCTGGGCACCGACGCCAAGGCGGTCCGTCTGCACGACGTGGTGGCGATCGTGGTGACGGAGAGCCTGGCGGCCTCGACCGACGGCCAGGTCAAGAACTCCCGGGCCTCGAGCGCCAACTCCGGCCTGACCTCGTTGTTCGGCAAGTTGAAGGCTTCGAATGCCCTGCAAAACCTGATCGGCATGACAGCCTCCTCGGGGCTGACGGCGCAGGGCCAGAGCACGACCAACTCCAGCCTGGCAACCACCTTCGGCGCCGAAGTGGTGGACGTGTTGCCCAACGGAATGCTGGTGGTGCAGGCCACCCGGCAGTTGACCTTCTCGCAGCAGACGCAGCTGATCAAGCTGCGCGGACTGGTGCGCCCGGAGGACGTGAGTTCACAGAACCAGGTGCTGTCAACGGCCATGACCGACCTTGAATTGGAGGTCACCGGCAAAGGCATTGTCAACGACTCCACCTATCGGCAGAACCCGCTGGTGCGCTTCCTGGAGAGGCTGTTGATCTTCTAGGGACTAGGGAATAGGGAATGGAAACTGCCGGTCGGGGATCGCCGGGGCGAGAGACGAGAGCCATGCGGGATACGAGGGAGAGAACGGCGCGGGAGCGGCTGGGAAGATCCATCCAGTGCTGGATTGCGCTGGCGGCGGCTTTCGCGCTGGCGGCCGCGGCGGCCCGTGCCGAGTCCGCGCCGAAGCTGGCGCGGATCAAGGATGTGGCTACCATCGAGGGGATTCGGGACAACCAGCTGGTGGGCTATGGGCTGGTGGTGGGGTTGCGCGGCACTGGCGACAGTTCGCAGACGGTCTTTCCGGCGCAGACTCTGATCTCCGCGCTGGAGCGGATGGGCATCACCGTACCCCAAACCGGGTCCAACAGCGCCAGCAACATGCAGGTGAAGAACATGGCCGGGGTCTTTGTGGTGGCTACGCTGCCGCCTTTCAGCCGGCCGGGCTACAAGATGGACATCACCGTCTCCTCGGCCGGGGACGCGCGGTCGCTCGAGGGGGGCATTCTGCTGATGACTCCGCTCTACGGGCCGGACGGGCAGATCTACGCGCAGGCTCAAGGGGCACTGGTGCTGGGCGGCTATATGGCCACGTCGGGGGGCAACTCGAAGCAACTCAACCACCCCACCACCGCGCGCATCCCCGGCGGAGCATTGGTGGAGCGAACGGTTCCCTTCGACCTGAAGCAGATGCACACCGTCAGCGTGGTGTTGAACGACGCCGATTTCCATACCGCCGAGCGGATGGCCGCGGCCATCGATCTTGCTCTGGGTTCGGAGCGAGCCCACGCCGTCGACAGCCGGCGGGTGGAGATTGCCGCGGCTCCGGACGAGGACATAGCGGCGTTGCTGGACCGGGTGGAGGCCGTCGAAGTCGAGGTCTACCCGCAGGCCCGAGTGGTGGTGAACGAGCGGACCGGGACAGTCGTCATCGGAGGCACGGTTCGACTGCAGCCGGTTTCCATTCTGCACGGAGGCCTGTCGGTGAATGTGATCTCCCAGACGCTGGTCTCGCAGCCTGGTCCTCTCAGCTCGGGAACCACGCAGGTGGTGCAGCAGACTGCGGTGCAGGCCCAGGACAAGCCGGTTAACCGCATCGACCTGAAAGAAGGTGCGACGGTGGAGGATTTGGTTCAGGAATTGCAGCGGACAGGGGCAGGCGCGCGGGATGTGATTTCGATCCTGCAAGCGATGAAGGCGGCCGGAGCGCTGGAGGCCGATTTGGAGGTTCTCTGATGCAATCGATAGCGGCGGCGGCAGCCGTCACGGGAGACGCGGCTGCTCCGCAGCCCAGGCTGGTGCGGGCGGCGCACGAGTTCGAGGCGCAGATGATGGAGGAGCTGATGAAGCCCATGACGCGCGGCAGCTCGCTGACGGGGGAAGACGAGGACTCGGACAGCGGTTCCGGAAGCGGCGGCGCGCTGGGGGAGTACGCATCCGAGGCTCTGGGCAGGGCGCTGAGCGAGCGGGGAGGGTTTGGAATTGCGACCCAAATCGTCAAGGATCTCTCCCATTCCGGTAACCGGGGCATAACTGGGAAGGTAACCTGAACTTCGCACGGCAATACCGTCATGAGAGTCGCTGAATGACTAGAGTGATTAGCAGACGCGCCGATAGGCCCATTAAGGAGCAAGACGTATGGACATTCGCAGCAGTCTCGATGGATTGAAGTCGCTCTTGGGAGTGACGCCGCCGGATCCGGCTGCCCCCCAAGCCAAAGGCAATATCGCAGCCGGTGGAAGCGGCTTGGGCAGCGACCGGGCGACGCTCAGCAGCGCGGGGAGCGAGGTTTCGCTCACCGCCGGCGAGCCGGATGTGCGCGCGGAAAAGGTGGCCGGCGTTCAGGCGGCGATGGCGGCGGGAACCTACAATGTGCCGACATCGGCGGTGGCGTCCAAGGTAGTGGACTTCATGCTTGGCGCGGGACAGTAATGCGGCCGGTGGGATGGGGTTGAGCCGGAGGCCGGGTGCCCCAGCCCGGAGGCGCGGCGGTGGTTGAACGCGCGACCTGGGCCGGTTGGATGGGCGCGAGAGCGATGGGAATGTGAGCATCCCGGCGGCAAGGAGAGGAAAGCGGGTCATGCGGGAGATTGCGGAGCGCCGGGAGGATCGAGAGCTGAAGGGGCTGGTGGTGGAGGCCTCGCGGGCGCTGGCCCGGTTGGATGCGGACCGGCTGGAGGAACTGGCGCTATCATGCCAGGCGCTGAACCGGGAGTTGGCGCCGGTCAGCGCCGGGGAGTGCGCTGCGCTGGTCAGCGAGGCTCGGGAGGCCATGGGAGAGATGGCGGTATTCGCCAGAGTGCTGGAGGCGACGCGGGCCAATCTGAATGTAATGAACCGCTTGCGGGAGTTGCGCTCGGGCCGGTTGGAGTACCGGGAACCGCCGGCGCAGGGATGGGCGGGGACGGAGAGCGGCCATGGGGACAATTAGCTCCGCATTCAGCATGATATCGGGGGCGCTTGACGCCGATCAGTCGGCGCTCAGCATTTTGGCCAACAACGTGGCCAACGCCAACACGCCTGGATATACGGAAGAGAATCCCAACTGGCGGGAGAACCCGCCGGTTGAAATCAATGGAGCCTCCTATGGGTCGGGGGTCACGGAGACGGGCGCAACTTCGTTGCGAGACCGGGTGCTGGAGGAGCGGCTGGACCAGCAGCAGCAGTTGGCGTCGGCCTCGAGCGCGCGGCTGACGGCGCTGAACAGCGTGCAGGCGTTGTTCACGCCGGACTCGGGCTCGGCCAGCGCGACGGCCGGAGACATTGGCAGCGACATCACCGGCTTCTTCAACTCCTTCTCATCGCTGGAGGCCAATCCCACCGACAATGCGCTCCGCCAGCAGGTACTTTCCTCGGCGTCAACCCTGGCCGGCGATGTCTCCAACGCGGCGGCCAGCCTGAATGAGCAGCGGTCGGCACTGGACCAGGAGGCGAGCGGCGTCACCAGCCAGGTGAACTCGCTGACGGGAGCGATCGCCCAGTTGAACCTGCAGATTCAGTCCACCTCGCCCAACGCCGATGCGGGCATCCTTGAGGACGATCGCCAGCAGGACTTGAGCAAGCTTTCGCAGCTGATCGGGATCAACCAGATCACGACCGAGAATAACGGCCTTTCGATTACCACCACCTCCGGCCAGTTGCTGGTCTCCGAGGGGTCGAGCTTCCAGTTGACGACCGGTTCGGTGGGTGGCGTCACGCAATTCTATTTAGGGACGTCGAACCTGACAGCGCAACTGGCCAGCGGCGGCGGAGAGTTGGGAGGGTATCTGACGGCGCGCGACCAGAACATTCCCAGCGTGATGGGTTCGCTCGACCAATTGGCTTACAGCGTCTCAACGAACGTAAACGCGCTGAACAACACGGGAACGGATCTGAATGGAGTCACAGGGACAACGGCCAATCCTCTCTATATCTTCAATCAGCCCACCGGCGTGGCTGGCAGCGCGGCCAACATGAGCGTCACGATGACCGATCCCAACCAGATCGCCGCCGCCGGATTGGGGCAGGGAACCGGCGACAATTCAAATGCCATCGCCATGGCGAACCTCGCCAATCGATCGCTCATGCTGCCATCGGCGACAACCGCTTTCAGCATGACCCAGACGCTGGACGCAACCACACCGTTGGGCGGCGCCACGACCGGCACAGTGAAGGTCTACGATTCGCTGGGCAACGGCTATAACGCCACGGTGACCTACACGAACGAGGGCGGCAACGCCTGGGCTTACAGCGTCTCGATGCCGGATGCGGTGACGCCCAACAAGAGCGTTGCCAACCAGGTGAGCTACAGCTTCGGCGCGGGAGAAACGGTGAATCCCGGAACGAATTTGACGATTACCGGCAACACTGCTTTGGGCACGGCTACGATCATCGCGCCGCCGGTGACGGCCGGCGAGGCGGTAGGCGCAGCCGGTCCGCCGGCGACCGGCTACGTGGCGGCGCTGGATGCCGCGCTGACGACAGCGGGAATCACCGGCGTCACAGTCTCGAACACCAACGGCGTACTGACGATCGCGGGCGCGACGGGAACCGCCGGCAGCGTGATTGCAGATCCGGTGACGTCGGCAAATGCGACCGGAACGCTGAGCTTCAATCTGGCCGGGAATCTGGTCACCCCAGCCGCGAATGTGAGCGGAATGACCTTCACGGGGCTCTCCGATGGAGCAGCGGCGTTGAACCTCGATTGGGACCTCTTTGGCTCTGGCGGCATGGCGAGCATCAGCCAGACCGCGGCTGCTTCCTCACAATCGGCACAGAGCCAGAACGGCTTTGCAGGCGTGAACAACGGCCAGACGCCGACCGATTACTACTCGAACTTCGTCTCCACGCTGGGTTCCACCGTCTCCAGCGTGCAGACGGAGAATACGGCTCAGAACGCCTCGGTGACGCAGTTGCAGACTCAGAACAGCGCGCTCTCCAGCGTCAATCTGGACGACGAAGCTTCGTCAATGAGCACGCTGGAGCGCAGCTATCAGGCTGCTTCGCAGGTATTCACGATGCTGAATACGATCATGGCCTCGGCCTTGAACCTGGGCGAGCAGGCAACGGTTTCCTAAAGCGCCAAGAGGCGCGGCAAGGGAGCCGGCCGGACCGATGGAGGGATCGAATGCGGGTAGACCCAAGTTACGTTTCGAATCTTGCGGGCTCGCTCGACCAGAGCCAGGTGAGCGAGCAACAGTTGACGGCCGAGCTGTCGAGCGGCGTGAGCATTACTTCTATCAGCCAGAACCCGACGGCCTCGGGGCAGAATGTGCTGCTGCTCAACCAGATTCAGCAGGACGATTCCTTCACGCAAAGCTCGAATCTGGTAACCGGCCAGTTGCAGGTGGCCGACTCGACCCTGGGCAGCGTGGTTTCCCAGCTCACGGAGGCCATTTCGCTGGCCACGGCCGCCAATAATGGCACCATGAATTCCAGCGATGTGAAGTCCATCGGGAGTCAGATCTCCGGCATTCTCAACGAGGTGCAGTCGCTGGCCAATACCAATTACCAGGGCCAGTACATCTTTGCCGGCGGCCAGACTTCCACAAGTCCCTTCGCTACCTCAACGGGCGCGTCGCCGGCCACCACCAACTACAGCGGCGACAGCGACATCAACTATCTCGAGACGCCCAACGGCCAGAAGATACAGTTGAATGTGCCGGGCAATCAGATCTTCTCGGCTACCGGCGCGAACAGCGTCTTTGGGGCCCTGAACGACCTGGTGGCCGACTACTCCACCGGCACGGTCGACACCGACCAGGCCGTTAGCGATACCGAGGCGCTGGGCACCGCCATGAACTACGTCTCGCAGCAGCGCGTGACCATCGACAACTCCATTACCCAGCTCACCGCGGCTTCCGACGCCGTAACCAGCGATCAGACCCAGCTGACCGGCGCTCAGACCAATCTGATGCAGGCCGATGTGGCGCAGGTATCGACACAGCTCTCTCTCGCCGAGATGCAGCAGACCGCGCTGGAGGATGTGATTGCGCAACTCGATTCGAGTTCGAACAGCCTGTTCAGCAAGCTGGGGCCGTAGGCGTTCCACCCTTGAATCCCCCGCCTGGAGCGCAGGATCGTCTGCCCTGCCGGGCGTTCGGTCTTGCCGTTTCCGCCTCTGGACGGCCGCGGAGATGCGCGCCGGGAGCGAATCCGTCTATACTTCAATCAGAAGGATCCTCATTGCTCGCTCCTGTTCGATTCATGTGGAATGCGACTCGCGGCCATCGGCTGGCTCCCTGGCGGAGCGAATACATGCGCTGGCGGGTAGAGACCTACTCCGGCATGCCCGCCGAGACGTTGACGATGTGTAAGATACTGGGCTTTTTCTGGGTCTCGCGCTGGGAGTTCCTGAGCTACCTGGCTTGGATGGACCGCCTTGACCGCGAAGTGCACAGGCGGGCGTAAACCGAGGTCCGGGTCCGCCGATGCCGCAGCCGGGTTGGAAGCTTCCCGAAACAAGAACTCTCGGGGTTGGCGAAATGAGTTGGCCAGGAGCAAAGCCCGTGGGTGGAGAGGTGCGTTCGGGCGACTTGGAGAATCGGAGAAACGGAACTGACCTTGAGAGCAGGTCAGTCTGGCCGAATTGCTGGGCAAGGTCCTGAACCGGCCGCGTTGGGAATGCAAGAAGTTGCCAGGTAAGGCAAGCCCGTTCTTGGCCCGCGAACCTCTACGCTGCGACCGAGCGTTGGAGCTCGCGAGGGGATTGTCTCCCATCCGTCAGGCTTCGCAACATAGATCAACTCCGTACCGTCCGGTTGCGGCAGGTGAGCGAGGGCGGGGACAGGAGGATTCAAAACAATAATCTGAAGACTCTTCTTTCCTGTGCCGCATCGATAGACTTCGGCCACGCGGTACTGGCCGGGAAGTCCCGACGTGCGCAGTGCTTCCAGGACATGGGCCGCCACTGCATTCGCTCCCGCTTCATTAAGCCATTGAGGTCCTGAGCTAAAAGCACGCGGCGGTTTCGCAGCACTTGCACCTGAACTGGCTGGTATCACAAAAGCGACGGTGAGTTCCTGATTGTTCGTCAGAAGGTCAAAAACGGGGGATGGCAGGACGATTGCCAGCAGGCAGAGCATCGTCACGGCCACCAGGACAATTGGCTTTCTGCGGGTAAATGTCACCAGCATCGCCGACGCGCCCGCGGCGATCAGCCAGGCGGCGGCTTGAAGCTCGAAGGCAAGCGGGAGGCGAGCACCCAGGAGGAATCCCCAACCGAAGTGCAAATTGCTTAGACCACTTAGCAGGATCATCCATCCTGGGAACACCAGGCAGCACAAGCACCCAACAACCGCACCAACCGCCGCCACGATGAAAGCGCTGCCACGGGGGGAAAGCCATCGACGCGGATAAGCGGCGGCGGCGATGCCAACGGCAAGTGCAAAAGGCACGATGAGCCTGACCTCCGTTTCGGCCCATTGTATTTGGTAGCCCGGAAACATGCGGGCGGCATACGTAATACCGAGAATGATGCCGGATAGTACGAGGGCTGCGATGCTTGCCAACCCAAATCGCAGAAACCGACTTACGGGCTTCACGCTTGCCTCAGCCGGACGGTCCTGTTTCAGTTCGGATTCCATGACCAACAGTATAGATCGATCCCGCCGGGCCGAACATTATCGGTTTTGACCTGCAAATCAGGCACAGGCTCCAAATCGGCCTGGCGTGTTGCCTGGCGACGATTGAGTTCTCATCCGCCGCACTCCGGTTGAACGACCGCCGAGCCGGAAGCTGCGCCGCGATCAAAGCCGGCGGCCGCCGCATCTTATAATGAAGAATGGCCGTTTGCGCCCTGAGCCTCGCTGAGGGGACAGGGATGCGGCCGGACAACTTCTTCGCGGTGCCTTCCCTTTGAATGACTCCATCACCATCCGCGGCGCGCGGACTCACAACCTGAAGAACATCTCCTGCGAGATTCCCCATGGGATGCTGACGGTGATCAGCGGGGTCTCGGGGTCGGGGAAGAGTTCGCTGGCCTTCGACACCATCTACGCCGAGGGGCAGCGGCGCTATGTGGAGTCGCTCTCGGCCTATGCGCGGCAGTTTCTGGAGCGGATCGAGAAGCCGGATGTGGACCTGATCGACGGGCTGGCGCCGGCCATCGCCATCAAGCAGAAGAATTCGACCCGCAACCCGCGCTCGACGGTAGCGACGGCCACCGAGATCTACGATTACCTGCGCCTGCTCTACGCGCGTTGCGGGACGGTTCATTGCGTCTTCTGCGACGGCCTCGTGAACCGCGACTCGATGGACGAGATCGCCGAAGCGACGCTGGGGCTGGGGGAGGGAACGCGGCTGCAGGCGCTGTTTCCGGTGGCCGGCGCGATGCCTGATGCGGAGGCTTCAGCGAGGCCGGTTAAGACTGCTGCGCGGACAGCGAAGACGGCCGCGAAGTCGAGGCCGGTAGTGAGCGGAGGCGACTCGCCGCACACCGAGACACTGAAGGCGCGGCTCGCCGAGTTGCGCTCGAGCGGCTTCAACCGGCTCTATCAGCAGGGCCGGATCGTCGAGTTCTCGACGCCGGAGTCGCTGCTCGACCTGGACTTTACGCTGCCCGTCTTCGTCCTCTTGGACAGGATTGTGGTGAGTGCGGAGAGCCGTGCGCGGATTGTGGACGCGGCGGAGATTGCCTACCGCGAGTCGGGCGAGGTGATCTTCGAGGAGGTTCCGCGGGAAGAAGGAGCGGAGCGCAAGCGGCATCGCTTCAGTGGCGCTTACGAGTGCAAGAGCTGCCATCGGCCTGGCAGGGAGCCGGAGCCGCGGCTGTTCAGCTTCAACAACCCCTTTGGGGCCTGCCCGCGCTGCCAGGGCTTCGGCAATACGGTGGACTTCGACCTGAACCTGGTGATTCCGGATAAGAAGCTGACCCTGAACGAGGGCGCCATCGACCCCTGGAACCGGCCCAAGTACCGGCCGTGGTTCACCGACCTGCGCAAGCACGCGGAGGCGCTCCAGATTCCCATGGACGTGTCCTGGCGCGACCTGCCCGATGCGGCGCGCGAAACGGTGCTGCGCGGCAAGGGCAGCTTCGTGGGGGTTTGGGGCTTCTTTGCGCAGATGGAGCGCAAGAAGTACAAGCTGCACGTGCGGGTAATGCTGAGCAAGTATCGCGGCTACGCCGAGTGCCCGGACTGCCGCGGGCAGCGGCTGCGCGCCGAGGCCCGGTCGGTGCGGATCAATGGGCAGAACATCTGCCAGGCGACGGCGCTGACCATCGCGCAGGCCAAGGAGTTCTTTGCGGCGCTCAAGCTGACGCCGATGCAGGAAGAGATTGCCGGATCGATTCTGGAAGAGGTGCGCCAGCGGCTGAGTTTTCTGGATGCTGTCGGTCTCGAATACCTGACCCTGGACCGGCTGGCTTCGTCGCTGTCGGGCGGCGAGGCGCAGCGAATTCAACTGGCCACTTCGCTGGGGTCGCGGCTGGTGGGCGCGCTGTACGTGCTGGACGAGCCGTCGATCGGGCTGCATACGCGGGATACGGCGCGGCTGATTCGCATCCTGAAGGAGTTGCGTGACCTGGGGAACACAATTCTGGTGGTGGAGCACGATGCGGATGTGCTGCGAGCCGCCGACCATTTGCTCGATTTGGGGCCGGGGGCAGGGGAGTTTGGCGGCAAGCTGCTGGCCGAAGGGGTTCTGGCGGAGATCGAGGCCAATCCCAACTCGCTGACTGGGCGGTATCTATCCGGGCAGGTTGCGATTCCGGTGCCCACGCGACGGCGCGCTCCGGGGCGGGAACGGCTGGTGCTGCGCGGGGCCCAGGCGAATAACCTGCACGGGCTGGACGTGGAGATTCCGCTGGGAATGCTGGTGGCCATCACCGGGGTTTCAGGGTCGGGCAAGTCCACGCTGGTCCATCAGGTGCTGTACCGGGCCGTGGCGCGCGCGCTGGGCCAGAGCGACGGCGCCGACCCCTCCGGGGTTTTCACTTCTTTGTCGGGAACCGAGCGCCTCAACGATGTGGTGCTGGTGGACCAAACGCCGATCGGGCGCACTCCGCGGTCGAATCCGATTACCTACATCAAGGGCTTCGATCTGGTGCGCGAGCTGTTTGCCGCCCAGCCGGAGGCGAAGCGGCTTTCGCTCACGCCGGGGCACTTTTCGTTCAACGTGCCCGGCGGGCGCTGCAATACCTGCGAGGGCGACGGCACCGTGACCGTGGAGATGCAGTTCCTGGCCGATGTGGAACTGCCCTGCGAGGAGTGCAACGGCACGCGCTACCAGGCCAGGATTCTGCAGGTCGAGTGCAAGGGCAAGAACATCGACGATGTGCTGCATATGACGGTGAAGGAGGCGCTGCGTTTCTTTGCCGGGCAAACCAAGCTGCTGGAAAAGCTGGCGGTGCTGGACGAGATTGGCCTGGGTTACCTGCGGCTGGGGCAGTCGGCAACCACGCTCTCGGGCGGCGAGGCGCAGCGCGTCAAACTGGCCGCTCATCTGGCGCAAGTGCGCGCGGTCAACGCAACAGCCAAGCCCTCGCAGGCCAGCCGGGTGCTTTACATTCTGGACGAGCCGACCACTGGGCTGCACTTCGACGACGTTTCCAAGCTGCTGACGGCCTTTCGCAAGCTGATCGACGGCGGCGGCTCGCTGATCGTCATCGAGCACAATCTGGACGTGATCAAGTGCGCCGACTGGGTGATCGACCTGGGGCCGGAAGGCGGCGAAGGCGGCGGACGAATTGTGGCCGAAGGCACGCCAGAGGAGATTGCCGGCAATCTTCTCTCGCATACGGGGAAGTGGCTGGGACGGGTGCTGTGAAGGGCGGCTCGGCGGTGGTCAGGCGACGGACTCGGCGGGAACGGGATCGCGTGTCGAGAAGCACCAGCCGTCGCCATGCAGCCAGCAGGTCTTGTCCTTGTCATGCGCATCGCAACGCAGCGATCTCACTCCCGAGCCCTTATCGCGATGCAGTGCTGCCGCGAGTTGCGCGCTCATTTCGGGGTCGCGCGCTCCGCTGAATCCAATGAAGTAGACTCCGAAGTCCAGCCGGGCGGCAAAACACTGCGAGCTTTCGCGGGTCAGGAGCGCCATGGCGCCGCCTCCACCTGTTGCAGTCAATGGAAACAGGAGTCTTCCGCCGGGCTTGACGGCCGCGAGCCAGGACGGCGGCGGATGCGTTGCGCCTGCGCTGGCGACAACTACATCGGCGGGTTCAAACGGGCCAACTGCGCCGTCGCCCTTGACGACAACGACTTGCGGCCAGGGAGCGAGCGCAGCCCGCGCCCTTTCCGCGAGTCCCGCGTCGATCTCGATGGCCGTGATCCTGCCCCGCGGACCGGCGAGTTCAGCAAGGATCGCTGTGTAGTAGCCTGTGCCGCAGCCGAGATGGAGCACAGAATCTCCGGCTCGGACGCCGAGGTGGTCGAAGAAATCGGCCCAAAGACTGGGCTGGCCGTTGTTGATGCCCTTGGCCTCGTCGAGCACGATGAGCGCGTTGTGGTAGACATGCCTCGGATCGGCGTCCTCCGTCGTCCAGTATCCCTTTGAACCCATAATCCGCCAGGGTCCCGGCCCAACGAATCGCTCGCGAGGCACGGCTGCGAAAGCGGCAAACAGGGCGGGGGAGGACATGTGCGTGAGGAACCGCAATTCCTCCGCATAGAATTGCCGAGCGGCGGCGACTGAGTCGATCATCGAGTGCTCCCAGGCTGCCCGATTATGCCGCACGACAAGCATGAGTGCAAAGAGGCCCGCCGCAGCGGGCCGCATGGAGACCGGACCCTTGGGAGGTATTTAGCGCTTATCCATAAATTGCGGGTTTTGTAGCGCCGCTCTGGAGAGCGGCGCTACAATTTGCGGATAGGCTCTTACTACCGGGTTTATGCCAGTAGGTAGCCGATGCCGCGTTCGTCCAGCAGTTGTCTATGTTCCGGCGCCAGACCGCTGTCGGAGATGATCTGATCGAGTTCGGCAAGATCGGCGACGTGGATCATGGCATTCCTGCCGAATTTGGTATGGTCGGCAACGATGACCACACGCCCGGCACACTTCATCATGGCGCGAATCGACTCGACCACAAGAGCGCTGGTATCGCGCAGGCCGTCCGCCGTGATGCTGCGGATTCCCAGGATGGCGACGTCGGCCGAAACGCTGTGCAGCATTCGCTCGCAGATGGGCCCGAACTGAATGCCGAGGCGCGGGTAAAGGTATCCGCCGGTCAGAGTTACCTCGGTTTGCCTGCACTCCCAGAAGATCTGGGCCACGGGGATGGAATTGGTGATGATCTGAATGGGGCGGCCAAGCAAGCATCTGGCGACTTCGGCCACGGTCGATCCGCCGCCCAGGATCACGGTCTGCCCATCCTGAACGAGATCCGCGGCAGCCCGCCCGATGCGCATCTTTTCTTCCTGGCAACTGACGGAGAGCCGGCTGAAGTCGAGCGCCTCTTCGCGCGAGGAGGTGGTCATGGCGCCTCCGTGCACGCGCCGGATACTTCGGCTTCGCTCCAATTGAATCAGATCGCGGCGCACCGTCGCCCTGGAGACGCCTAGCCCGCTGCGCAGATCCTCCAGGCCGACGAAGTCCTGCCGCGAGAGGGAATCCTGAATGTATCGGAGACGCTCGACCTGGTTCATCTTGAGTAAAGCACCCCTGGACAATCCCCTGGGAGTTCTGTGCTCGGTTGCAAGAAGCTCCCGGCGCTCACTTACCGTCGAGCGCTCCCATCACCGCGTCTGTGACCGACTTTACCAGGGCGTCGAGATCCGATTCCTGGCCTCTGCCGGTGCTGCCGTCGCAGGGGCGCGGAGTGAGCGCGATCGAGCCCGGCACTTCGAGATCGGAGAGCTGGCACTCCTTCATTCTTGAAGTATCGAAGCGGATGTCGGGCAGGCCCAGCTTCTTCTTGATGGCCAGCAGGTCGGACCCCTTCTGTTCGGAGATATGGGAAATCGGAACGCCTAGCTGCGCGGCCAGCATCAACGTCCAGCAGTAGGTCTCGAGCACCTCGGCGTACCACTCGGCGTGCGTGACCGAGTCAGCCCAGCAGATAATTCCGTGATTGGCGAGCAGCACCGTGTTGTGTGTCTTGACGTAGGGCAAAACGGTCTGGGCAAACTCAGCCGTGCCCGGTGTTTCATAGGGCGAGATCGCTACCTTGCCGATGAAGACTTCAAATTCGGGAATGACCAGGTTGGGGGGAACCTTGCCGGTGATGGCGTACGCAGTTGCATGAGGCGGATGGCAGTGGACGCAGGCCTTGGCCTCGGGCACTGCCTTGAAGATTTCCAGGTGCAGTAAGATCTCGCTGGTGCGCGGCCTGGTTCCCGCAACCTGATTGCCTTCGAGATCGACCAGGCTCATGTCTTCGGGCGTCAAGTCGAGCTTGCTCACGAGGGTCGGCGTGCAGATGACCTCGTTGGGGCCGATGCGATAGGAGATGTTACCGCCGTTGCCGTCAACGAACTGGCGCATCCAGAGCTTGCGCCCCACGGCGCAAATCTCCTGCTTGATGGCCTCCGCTTCCGGCGTATAGAACAGCTTTGGGTTCGCCGCGCCGCGACTCTGCGCAGCGCCCGCGCCGCTGCCGTAGGCGCCTGAGGACGGCGCCAGGGCGGAGCTCTTAGTGGTGGCTTTGGCTGCGGTTACCAGAGCGATATCGTGCTGGGCCAGGAAGTCGCGCGCCGAAGGGGTCACGACGCAGTTCTCGCAGATCAGCACGCGGCTTGCGCCTGCCGCCTTGGCGCTTTGGGCATCGCGCATCGCCAACAGCTTTTGACCGGAAATATCGATGCTCTTCACTTCGTTTTTCACTGCTACACCTCAGATATTCAAGAAACTTCTTGCGGCTGGATGCCGATCGAATCCACGATCAGGGAACAATATGCATCCACCGGCACGGGCTTGGGCCAGAATGGATTCGAGGCCTCGCGGCCTTCGGTAAACGCCACCATCTGCCCCTTTGCGGCTCCCAGCTCGTCGATGGCCACCAGAGCCTTGCCTCCGCCCAATCCATTGCCGGCGCGCAGGTTCTCCATGGTGACCGGCTCCAGGACGACGAGCGTCCTGCCGCGAAACGCCGCCACAGCCGGATTGAGAACGACGTGCCCGCGAACGATGCCCAGCCTCATGAGTTACTCCGCCTTGCGCTTGCCGCGAGCTTGCACCCCATCCACAATCCCCACCACCACCATGCGAGCCGGCGTGGTATTGCCAAGCTTCAGCCGGGCAATGTCGCCATCCGTCGAAACCACAACCGTGGAACCCTTTGCCGCTCCCAGCCAATCCACCACCACGATCGGCTCCAATCCCGCGCTTCCATCGGCTTCAAGCCGTTGCGCAACCAGAAACCGGCAGCCCTGCAAAGTCGGATGCTTCACTGCCGCAACCACGGTGCCCTCAATGCGCGCGAGGAACATAACTAAACGATCCGCAACGCATTACCGACGACCATCTGCCGCTCGCGCGTAAAGGTGAGCGGTGTGGTGATGCCTTCGCCGGTTGGCGTTGCAATGCTGTGACTGAAATATCCCGGGCCGCCCACGCCCAGCGAGGCCGGCGAGGCGGCGTTGTGTATGAAGAGCGTGGTATTCATGGCGCGCGCCATGCGCGTCGCAGTCTCCACGTTTTGCGTGTGAATGATGGCCGTGTGCCGGTAGCCGTGCTCGGCCTTGACCGCGGCCGCGATGGCCTCGTCCACATCGCGAACGCGCACCACTGGAACGAATGGCATCATCTGTTCTTCCACGACGAAGGGATGATCCTCGTCCGTTTCTCCAAACAGAAGCTGCGTGTTGGCCGGCGCGCGCACGCCTGCCGCCGCCGCCAGCACGGCGACGTCCTTGCCCACGAAATCCTTCTTCACGTGTGCCCTGACGCAGCCCTTGCCGTCGCCGTCAAAGGTAAAGGCAGCCCGTGTGAGCCGTTCGATCTGCCCCGCGTCCAACTCGAATGCTCCGGCGCGTTGCATGGCGTGGATAAACTTGTCGGCGACCGAAGCCACCACGAAGATCTCCTTCTCGCCGATGCAGAGCAGGTTGTTGTCGAATGCCGCGCCCGCGATGATCGACTCCGCGGCGCGATCCAGATCGGCGGTCTCATCCACCACCACCGGAGGATTGCCCGGCCCGGCCGCAATCACGCGCTTGCCGGACTTGCTCGCAGCCTTCACAACGACAGGGCCCCCGGTAACGCATAGCAGCGCGATCTTGGGGTGGTTGAATATCTGCTCGGCGGCCTCGATGCTGGGCTCGACGATGGTGGTGAGCACGTTGGCCACACCCAGCTCGCGCTCGATCTCGCGGTTGAAGAGTTGCAGCGCGTATTGCGCCACCTTGGCGCCCGAGGGGTGCGGGCCGAAGACCGCGGTGTTGCCGGCGGCAAGGATATTGATGGCGTTGGCCGCCATGGTGGGCACCGAATGAGTTACCGGCAGCATCATGCCGATAACGCCCCATGGCGCGCGCTCGATGATGCACAAACCAGTGTTGTCGCTGCGGGCGTGGCTGCCTTCGCTGCGCATGGCCTCAATGCCGAGCACCAAACGCATGTTCGTCAGCTTGAGAATCTTGTGGTCCAGACGGCCGACCTTGGTCTCATCCAGCTCCATGCGGCCCAGTTCCTCGCGGCGATCCATGCAGATGCGGCGGACGATATCGATCATGCGGCCGCGATGTTCCAGGCTCATGAGCGCAACTCGCTTCTGCGCCTCGTAGGCCGCATTGGCGGCCTCGTCCACGGTGGAGAAGACTCCGTCGCGCGCGGCGGCGGTGCTCCTGCCGTGGGCGGCGGAGGCGGCAGGCTGTTGCATCTGGACGCGAAGCCGCGCAACCACTTCCTTGGCGATCTCCGCGATCACTTGCTCCTGAATCTGCATTTAAGGCTTCTCCAGTAACTTGCCTTCGACCTCGACGGAATCGACGATGCCCACGATCACCGCGTCAACCGGCGCGTCTTTGGTGGCGGGCGTCAACCGCGCCGAACTGCCCTGCGTAAACAGCACGCACTCGCCCACTCCGGCTCCGACGCTGTCCACCGCGACCACGGAGCTGCCCGAGATTTGCAGCTTGCCGTCCTTGCTGATGTAGGGCTGGATCAGCAGCAGCTTCATCCCCAGGAACTTCTCGTTCTTCTGGGTAGCGACAACATTGCCGATAACTTTGGCTATGAACATGCCGGCTCACCTCGTGCGCCGCGGCGGAGGAAACCTCTGCCGCCCGCGGTTATTTCGGCAATACGGTTCCGAGGTTTCCGTGCGGCCGCGCGATCACATGCACGCTCTGCACTTCACCCGCGGCGCGGGCAGCGCTGGCTCCGGCATCCACCGCGGCGCGCACCGAGCCCACGTCTCCCTGCACAAAGACCGAGCACAGACCGCTGCCGATCTTGTTCCAGCCGACGAATTGCACGCTGGCCGCCTTCAGCATTGCGTCCGTAGCCTGGACGAGCGCGACCAGGCCCTTCGTCTCGATCATTCCAATCGCTTCATTGGCCATTTCGATTCTCCAATTCCGTACTACTTCAGCAGGCTATCGACAAGCGCATCGTGCGGACGCGCAATCACGTGCGAGGAGACAAGCTCTCCCACAACCTTGGCCGCGGCCGCGCCGGCGTCCACCGCCGCGCGCACGCTGCCCACGTCGCCGCGAACGATGGCGGTGACGTATCCGCCGCCGATCTGCACGGTCTTTACCAGTTCCACGCTGGCGGCTTTCACCATCGCGTCACATGCCTCGACAAGTCCGACGAGGCCCTTCGTTTCGATCAATCCGATTGCTTCACTCATCTGGTCTCCTCTGCTAGGCTCCGGCAGCTTTCCTGGGCGCGGCCTTCCTGTCCTGCTGGACAAAAGACGGCAGTTCGTCGTGGGGGCGCGAGATCACCTGAACGCTGACCACCTCGCCGATTCTGGATGCCGCTTCAGCGCCCGCGTCGGTGGCTGCCTTGACCGCGGCCACGTCCCCTTCCACGAAGGCGGTCACCAGTCCGGAACCGACGGACTGCCAGCCGGCGAACGATACGTTTGCGGATTTGAGCATGGCGTCGGTGGCTTCAAACAGCGCTACCAGGCCCTTCGTCTCAATCATTCCAAGCGCTTGTTTCATCGCTTCCTCTCTTCTTCAGTTGCGTTACTTGAACAGTTCGATTTCCTTGGTCAGATGGATGCCGCACGCGTTGGCCTCATCGGTGTCCATGTGGACGTTAAGCTTGGACGTGGGGTCGATGCGGACGTGAACGTTATCGAAGGTGACACCGGCCTCGCCGCCGATGCGCAGCTTCATGCGGTCGCCCTTGGCGACGCCGAAGTACGCAGCCTCGGCCGGGTTCATGTGGGCGTGAATCGCGGCGCGAATGAGGCCTTCCTTGAGTTCGACGACGCCCTTGGGTCCGATGATGATGGCGCCGGGCGTGCCCTTGAGGTCGCCTGAGAGCCGCACGGGAATATCGGAGAAGCCGAGCATGATGGCGTCGGTGAATGCCAGTTCGACCTGCGACTGCTTGCGCATGGGCCCGAGGATGCGCAGGTTGGAGATCAGGCGGCTGCGCGGACCCACGATCGTCACCGTCTCCTTGGCGGCGAAGTTGCCTTCCTGGAAGAGCGGTCGATCGAAGGTCAGCTCCGTGCCCGGCCCGAAGAGCGCGTCCATGTCTTCACGGCAGATGTGCATGTGCCGAGAGGAGGTCTGGACGGTGAGCACCGGCGCCGTGCCGTTCTTCCCGCGCCCCAGGTATTCCAGAGCGACCTGGCGGACGATCCGCTCCACCATCGATCTGTCGATGGCACCAACCGGGTTCGATCCTGCCGAGCTTCCGCTTGCCATAAGAAATCCTTGCCTGCGTAACCTTAACTTGCCTGACCAGCCAGTATATGTCCAGAGGCTCGCGCGCGATCCACAACGGCCATCGTGTCGCGCGCCACGATCATCTCTTCGTTGGCCGGAACCACCAGCAACTTCACGGCGGAGGCGGCGGTCGAAATCGCGCCTTCTCCCTTGATGGTCCGGTTCCTCTCCTCGTTGAGTTCCACTCCGAAGGCCGAGAGGTCTTTCAGGACGGCGGCGCGGATCTCCGCGCTGTTCTCGCCGATGCCGCCGGAGAACGTAATGGCGTCCACGCCGCCCAGTTCGAGCAGGAACGCTCCGAAATAGTGGCGGATGGCGCGCGTGAAGACGTCGAGCGCCAGTTGCGATCGTCTTTCGCCCGCCACGGCAGCCTGGGTCAGGTCGCGAAGATCCCCGCTGGTTCCGCTGATCCCGGCCAGCCCCGAGCGGCTGCCGAGCAGGCTCGCCATCCGATCCGGATCGAGGCCGAGCTTCTTCATCATGTGCAGCACGGCGAAGACGTCGATGTCGCCGACGCGGTTGTTCTGCGGCAAGCCCGACTGCGGCGACGTGCCGAAGCTGGTGTCGATTGCGACTCCGTTGCGGAAGGCCGCCAGGCTCGAACTGCCTCCCAGGTGACATGAGATGTGGCGCAGGTCCTTGCGCCCCAGCAGTATTTGGGTTCGTTCGCTGGCCGAGCGGTGGCTGGCGCCGTGGAAGCCGTAGCGCCTCATGCCGAACTTTTCCCGCCACTCGTAAGGCACGGCATAGGTGGTGGCCGCCTCCTCCATCTGCCGGTAGGGACCGGTCTCGATCACCGCCACCAGCGGAACGCCGGGAAGTTCCTTGCGAAAGGCCTGGATGGCCGCAATGTAGGGAGGATTGTGCGCCGGCGCGATGAACGAGAACTCCTCCATCGCCGCCAGAAAGGCGTCGTCGATAAGCTGGGATTTGTTGAGCGGTCCGGCATGGACCACCTTGAACCCGACCGCGCCCACCTCTGCTAGACTGGCAAGTGCCTTTCCTTCGCCGGAAATCGCCGCGATGCACTTGCGGATGGCCGATGGGTAATCCGGGCAATCGCCTCCCGGCTGGCCGATCCGTTCGATGCGCCCCTCGGCCAGGACACGCTCACCGGGCATATCCAGAACCCGGTACTTGAAGGAAGTGCTACCGATATTTGGAATCAGGACTTTCATTTGTGAACGTTTTTGAACAATCTTGAATTATTATAAAACATAAAGTACAGTTTAGGTCAGAGTCAATCGCCTTTTTTTGACGGAATTTTGAGGTTAAGCCGGAATGACAGGAGCTGCGAGCACGTCGCGAGTCGATTTGGGCGGGGGCGCGCCGCTGCATTCGTCCCCCGATCGCCTTGAGGAGCTCGGCATCGTGGGCGCGGGCGGCGGCGGTTTCCCGGCGGCGGTGAAGTTCCGGACGAAGGTCCCGCTGGTGATCGCCAACGCCGCCGAATGCGAACCGCTGCTGCACAAGGACAAGGAGCTGCTCCACCACCACTCCGAGCCCTTCCTGCGCGGCCTGCGCATGGCCATGGAGATGGTTGGCGCGCGCGAAGGCGTCATCGGCATCAAGGAAAAGTACCAGGAGATCATCGAGGCGCTGGAACGGCAGGCGCCCGAGGGAGTCCGGGTTGTGCCCTTGCCGGATTGTTACCCGGCGGGCGATGAGTTCATTCTCGTGCACCTGGTGACGGGCCGCGTGATTCCGCCGGGCGGGCTTCCGAAGGATGTCGATGCGGTGGTCTCGAACGTCGAGACGCTCATCAACATAGGCCTCGACCGGCCGGTGACCCACAAGTACCTGACCGTCGCCGGCGCCGTCGAGCATCCCTGTACGCTGCGGCTCCCGGTGGGCATCGCCATCGGCGAAGCGATCGAAGCCGCGGGCGGGGCTACGGTGGGCGATATTGGCGTGCTTCTGGGCGGCGTAATGATGGCGCGGCCCGCGGCCAGTCTGGACGAGCCGGTGACCAAGACCACCGGCGGCATCATTGTGCTCCCCGCCTCGCACTCGCTCATCCGGCGTCACAACGCCCCCATGATTCAGGTCAACCGGATCGGGCGCTCGGCCTGCGATCAGTGCCGCTTCTGCACCGAATTCTGTCCGCGCTTTCTGCTTGGGCATCCCATCGAGCCGCATCGCGCCATGCAGTCGCTAGGCTTTGCCACCGGCGCCGACCCCATGGTGGCCACGCTCTACTGCTGCGAATGCAATCTCTGCACCATGTACGCGTGCCCGGAGGATCTGGACCCCAAGAACGTATGCGTGCAGGCCAAGCCGCTGGCGCGGGAGCGCGGGCTCACCTTCAAGGGCGACCCAGCGTCGATCACACCCCATCCGCTGGCCGAGTTCCGGCGCGTGCCCATGCGCAGGCTGATTGCCCGGCTGGGCTTGGGCGAGTTCAACAATACCGGCCCGCTCCTCGATCATGCTTTTTCGCCGCGCAAGGTCAAGGTGCTCTTGAAGCAGCACGCCGGCCTGCCCGCGGTTGCCGTGGTCAAGTGCGGCGACCGGGTTCGGGTGGGCGATCTGCTCGCCGCGCCGGAGAAGGGCAAGCTCGGCGCCAGGATTCACTCCAGCATCGACGGCGTAGCGGCGGTAACCAAGGATGCTGTTTTCGTTGAGGCTTGAACGCGGGGCGGGAAGTTGAGCAGGCAGAGCAAAAGGAGCCAAAGTCGTGTCTGAAATCAGCTCTATCGGACTTATCGAGCTATCCAGCGTGGCCACCGGTTACGTGGTCGAAGATGTGATGCTGAAGGCCGGCTCGGTTCAGCTCCTGATGGCCCGCAGCATCTGCTCGGGGAAGTTTCTCATCGCGGTCGCCGGCGACGTGACTTCGGTGCAGGCGGCGGTCGAGGCCGGCGGAGTGGCCGCGGGTCCGTCGCTCATTGAGAGGCGGCAGATCGCGCGCGTGCATCCCTCGGTTCTGGCGGCAATCTCCAATGCCGTCGATATCGATCCCAGGCAGTTGCGTTCGATTGGCATCGTCGAGACCTTCTCCGCAGCCAGCATCATCGAGGCGGCCGATGCGGCGGTCAAATCCGCCAACGTGACCCTGCTCCGAATCCACCTGGCCATGGCGCTTGGCGGCAAGGGATTCGTGCTCATGGCCGGCGATGTTGCCAGTGTGCAGGCAGCCGTGGCGGCGGGCTCCAAGGTGGCCGGCGAGGAGGGCATGCTCGTTGGCCGGGGCGTCATTCCGGCGCCCTCCGAAGAGCTCTTTCGAGACTACATTTAGGCGGGAGGCTTGAGCCGGCCGCCAGAAACCCTAAAAGGAAACTTGCAGGGATTCTCCCGCAATCTGGTATTGTGGAGCGCGGAGGAAATCTCATGAAAATCCGCAACCTGTTTTTGAGCGGCGCTCTGCTGGCGGGGCTTGCCGTTTCCGGCGTAACCATTGCACAGAACGTAGATCCAGCCCGGCACCCGAATCTGGCCGCCGCGCAGGGCTTCATCGACCAGGCCATCGGCGCCGTGGACGCCGCGCAGCACGCGAACGAGTATGACATGGGCGGCCACGCGGCTCACGCCAAGGAGTTGTTGAGGCAGGCCAGAGAGGAAATCAAGATGGCGGCCAGGGCGGCCAACCGCCACTAGATTCGTCTCACGTTGAGCGGGATTCGTGGAACCCCGCTCAACGCCGGGAAGGTGCGCTGGCCCCCTTCCAGCTCTTCAAAATCTCATCTTCAACCGTGCCCCTGATCCCGGCGAAAGCTTTGCGGGGCGCGCGCGAACCTGGCACTGCCGGGCGCATGGTTCTTGTGCCCATTTTCGCCAATGGCGGAGCCGATCGGCCGGCTTGAAGAGATTTGCGGCCCCTTAATGAGCTATCCACCCGGGCGTACTCCCACCGAGCACAAGCGGCGCGGGCGCTTGTCGCCGCATCACCCTGGATTCTGCTACACTGTTCCAAGCGCAATCGAGGGGCCGAACGCGCCAGGCCGCGCCCCAGCGATACGCGTCTGCAACCCAAGTTCGGGGAGTGGCTCAGCCTGGTAGAGCACCTGGTTCGGGACCAGGGGGTCGGAGGTTCAAATCCTCTCTCCCCGACCATCAAATCCCATAGAATCAATGAATTAGAAAACTCAAGTTCCGGGTTGAACCGGAACTTGGGTCCAGCTTGGGTCCAATTGGAGAACCCCTGGATCCGAGGAGCTTTTCCGCGTCCATAACCGCCTGACGCTCGTCCGCCGGGACCGAGCGAATGTGCGGGATGGCCTTGAAGGCCAAGGTTGCGCGCTGGGCGCCAATCTGTAAGACTGGCCCTGAAAGCATAGGATGTCGCCAGCGATGGTTCTCCGTTTTTTGATTCAAGGCCGCGTACAGGGGGTTGGCTTCCGGTGGTATGTACACCGGGAGGCCAGCGAGCTGGATTTGCGCGGATGGGTGCGCAACACCGAGGAGGGCGAGGTCGAGGTGGTGGCATCCGGCGAGCAGGGCGACCTAGCCGATTTGCGAGCCAGCCTGCGCCGTGGGCCGCGTGGCAGTCGCGTCGACCGCCTAATCGAGCATTACTTGGACGAGAGCGAGGCTGAGGGCTTGACTTCGTTCCGAATTGAGGGGGCGTGGTAGGGCAGGGAACGGGGATTTGCGGGGCAGCTTCGAGCTTCTGAAGCAGAGTCCGACGAAGGGTGTGGTTTGACGAATTCCGCCCTAGCGGAGACAATAAGGGAATTGTATTCCTCCGCATGTGGGCCTGTAGCGCAGCTGGGAGCGCGCTTCCATGGCATGGAAGAGGTCATCGGTTCGATCCCGATCAGGTCCACCATAGAATCAACAACTTAGCGGATCGGCAAGAAGAACGCGATACGCTAACGATACGTTGGTTCTCAAGCTGCATTCTCCGCAGCGGTTTCAGATACAACTCTGGAACGATCAAAAAGAACGTCCACCACGCGGCTCTGCGCCTCCCGTTTGGCTGGTGTCAGAGCTTTTGTGTAGATGTTCATCGTCGTGGAGATGTTGGCGTGGCGCATCAACTCCTGCACCACCTTGACATCCTCCCCGTTGGCTTTGAGCAGCGTGGAATACGTGTGTCTGAAGGTGTGGAAGCCCACCCATTTCGTGATCCCGGCCCGCTTTGCTGCGGGTTGCAGGAAACGTTCCAACAGCGTGTCCGCCCAAGGCGGCATTCTGCCTTGGACTTTCTCGCTGGCGAAAACCCAGTCTTCCAGTTCGGCATAGGCGGTTTCCCGTCTCCATGCCGACAGTTCCGCAGTGGTGAACTCATCAATTGGCACCGGCCTACGGGATGTCTCGGTTTTGCACTTTCCAACGATGCCATCTACGACTGACCGGGTCACTTCCATCTGCAACGCCTTCCAGTCGATGTCCCTCCACTTGAGGCCCAGAACTTCGCTGATCCGAAGTCCCGTCGTAGCTGCCACGATGCCAATAACGCGCATCTTGTGTGGCAACTCCAGAATGAGCGCCCGGAACTCTGCCGCTTCCAGAGGTTCCGTCACCCGCATCCGCTTGGTGCTCTGACGGACTGCAAACATGGGGTTCTCTCCATCGTTGAGCCAGCCGTACCGGATCGCGTGCTGAAAGACTTCGCTCATGACGCCCTTGATCTTCGCCTTGGTTCCGTTGGACAGATCGTCGATGGAACCGAGCCACCGCTCTACTGTCACTGCCTTTATCTCCCGAAACGGTTGGCCTCCCCATCGGGGAACGATTCTCGTTTTCAGGTAGACGCCGTAGGTCTGCTTCGTTTGGCGTACCTTCCGTTCGGATTCTTTTTCCAGATCCAGTTCGATCATCCGGTAATGTTCTACCAACTGCTCGAATGTTTCCGGCTGGCCTTCCGGGCGGAATGTGTGATGGTTGATATCGAGGCGCAGTGTCGACACAGCCTTCCATGCTGCTGTTTCCGTGGAATACTGCGTGACTGGGCCAACTACGAAAGCACGCATCTTGAGTCTTCCGTTGGCGTCGATCTCCCGCCATCTGTAAACCCAGACTTCCGGTCCCTTTTTGCGTTTGTGACGGCTGAAAAAACCGTGTTGATACCGTGGTCGATTCAAGGAATTTACTCCTCTTTCCGACCCCGATGGCTACCTAATTCTACCGTCTTTGACTGAAGCCAGGAAGCCAATTCCGAGAGCCGAAAACGCCATGTATGCCGCACTCCGTTCCCAATCGGATGTGCCGGCACAAAGCCTTGCCGTGCGAGGTTCAACAGAGTTTTGCGCGGAACGCCCAGAAAGTCAGCAGCTCGCTGGCCGTCTACGAATTGTTCATGCGTAAAGCCCATTGGAAGTTGCATACGAAACATCCTCGATACGAAGTTGAGTCAAAATAGGTTCTGCAAGGAGCGCCTCATCTTCTTGGTGCGCGATATGCGATGTACATTTCAATACTGTGGTGGACGCGCCGGAGCAAAAATAGACCACGTGACGCCGCGTTAGCGGCGTGACGTGGCGGAGTAAAAGTGGACCACCCGCCAGATTGAAGTTTCACAGACAAGCAGGTTTTCTTTGGGGTGCCGAAC
>Ga0187863_10000164_pt1 | contig 58630 bp, 47 predicted proteins | sample June2016WEW_11_1_FD_132975 | JGI IMG/M metagenome (GOLD analysis project Ga0187863, IMG submission 132975) | Peatland microbial communities from SPRUCE experiment site at the Marcell Experimental Forest, Minnesota, USA - June2016WEW_11_10 | ecosystem: Environmental > Terrestrial > Soil >...
GTGCCGGACCGGCCAAGTCCAGGAGTTCGATTCCTACCCCGCCAACCTCGACGATGCGCCGCGAACTTTGAATCGCGACTTTGACGTAGTCCTGGTTGACCTGGACAGTGACCCAAAGTACGCCCTCGATCTGGTGAAGAGCATTTGTACCAATGGCTTGGCAACCGTAATGGTCTATTCGGCGATTGCCGATCCAGACCTGCTACGCCAATCCATGCATGCGGGCGTTCGCGAGTTTCTCACCCTGCCCTTCAATTCCCGGATCATGGCCGAGGCTCTGGTTCGGTCCTCAGCCCTTCGCAAAACAGTTCGCCCGTCGAAGAAGGCGAACGGCAGGTTACTCGTATTTCTCAGCGCCAAGGGCGGTTCCGGAGTCACTACCCTGGCCTGTAACTTCGCTGTGTCGCTGGCCCAGGAATCTGGACAGAAGACTCTCTTGATCGATCTCAATCTCCCGCTTGGCGGCGCGGCGATCAACTTCGGACTCAAGGCTGAACACTCGATTGATGACGCTTTCCGGGATTTCAGAAGCCTCGACTCGAGTCTTCTCTCCAGCTTGCTGGAAGAGTATGGCTCCGGGTTATCCCTGCTTGCGGCGCCCAGCGAACTGGCTCCCACGCATGTCTCCGAGGATGCCATCGACATGCTGTTGGAAGTAGCCTGCCAGGACTTTGAGTATGTGGTGGTCGATGCGGGATCGAAACTCAACCTGCAACATACGCGTCTCTTCGACGAATCCGCCACCGTCTACCTGATCACGCAGGTCGGCCTAGCGGAACTGCGTAACTCAAATCGCCTGATTTCACGGCTCTCCGCCGCCGGCGGCCCCAAACTCGAAATCGTCATCAACCGATTCGACCCTCTCAACCCGGAGATCGACGAAGAGTATATTACCGAGGCTCTCACCAGGCCGGCGCAGTGGAAGATTCCCAACGACTACGCCGCTGTCCGGCGGATGCAGAGTACCGCAACACCATTCATTCAGGACGATTCGGTGATCTCGCGTGCAATCCGGCAGATGGCCAGAGCGGTTTGCGGCCAGCCCGCTACTCCGGAAAAGAAATAGGGGCGCGTCTTCCGGAAGGGAAGGGTTTGCCTGGCCTCGTTTGTGCGCCGTAAGGGCGAATCTCACGGCACGCCTGAAATGACCAGGCGTCCGGTCTACGGCATCTCCCCCGCGCCGGGAAAAAGCTCCGGCTGCTCCACACGCTGGAGGGAAGCAGCGTCGCGCCTGCGTCCGCCGGCGCCGATCAGGCTCACCACTTCCAAAGTCTGGATGGCCTGCCGGGGAACGAAGATCCTCTGCGTATTCGAGCGCGTGTCGGGTGGGGTGAGCAGCAGGCCGGCGCCCTCGATCAGGGAAACGTCGTTGGCCGCCAGGCCCTCAAGCTCTTCTCCGTCGGTCAGGGTCATCCTCAGCCACAGTCCCGCGGTGCGGGGGCGGACGGAGAAGCGCTTGTGCAAGAGCCGCTCGGGATTAGCCTGATCGCTCCAGGGGGCCGGGAGGTCGCGCACGTAGCAGACCCACTTGACCTGCTCCCAGGCGATGCGCAGCACCTTGCCGTTGAGATCGAGTATCTCCAGCTCCGGCGCATCGGGGGCGATGCTGGCGGCAGCGTAGCCGACGCACCAGTCGCGGGAGAACTTGCGGACAATCACCGGCTTACGAGCAGAAGCCATCGCTCTGGATTGTCGCACGAAGCGGGGGAAGGCGGCGAGTGAGAAGAGTGCCGAATCGAATGCGCGCACGGGCGGGCGCGGCGATTTACAATGGCTGGCGGGTTGGCGACCGGATGTCGTCTTGTCTCAAATTGGCCTCGTTCGTTGGATGAGCGCAAGGAGGCGTTATGGCTTCTTCTGGCCAAAGGTTCGTGAATCGCGTTCTGGCATTCGCCGCGGCGGGTTGCCTGCTGGCCGCTTGCTGGGGCTGCGGAGGCGGCGGTTCCACTACGACGGTCAAGAAAGTGATTCCCGTTGCGCCGGTGATTACCTGGCCAACGCCCGCGGCGATCACGCAGGGAACGGCGCTGAGCGCAACGCAGTTGGACGCGACGGCCAATGTGGCGGGAACGTTTGCTTACACGCCCGCCTCCGGGACCGTGCTGGCCGCGGGCATTCAGACGCTTTCGGTCACATTCACCCCTACCGACACCGTCGACTACACCGCGGCCAGCGCCACGGAGACGCTCTCGGTGGTGGCGGCCGGCGCGAATGCAAAGTACAACTGGCTGCCGGTGAGGATCGTGGATGGTGGCGTGATGACCGGCATCTTGATGCACCCCGCCGAGCAGGGGTTGATGTACACCCGCGCCGATGTGGGCGGAGCCTATCTTCGCGATACGGCGAACCCTACCTGGCTTCCTGTGACGGACTGGATCAGCGGCCTCGCTCCCGAATGGAACCTGATGTACATCGAGAGCATCGCTATCGATCCGACGGATGTGAACCGGCTCTACCTGGCAGCCGGGTCGTATATCGGGCCGGGCCTTCCCAACGGCGCCATTCTGGTTTCCGACGACCAGGGAGTCAGCTTTCAGACCGTCAACATGCCATTCCAGATGGGCGGCAACGACTTGGATCATGGGCAACAGACAGGCGAGCGGCTGGCGGTAAATCCCTTCAATCCCGCCCAGGTTTATCTCGGTACGCACCAGAACGGGCTCTGGGTGAGCAACGATCATGGAGCCACCTGGAACCAGAGCGCGACCTTCCCGGTGACCTCGACCCCCGATCTGGTGGGCGTGCTCTTTGTGCGCTTCGATCCAGCGCATAGCGGAGTGGTTTATGCGGGCGTATACAGCGGCGGGATCTACCGCTCGACCGACAACGGCGTGACGTGGGCGCAGATTCCCGGCCAGCCCGCCACGCTGCCGGACGGCGAGACAATTCGGCCCTTGCGCAGCGCGCTGGGACCGGACGGCGTGCTGTATGTGGCTTACGCGAATGCATCGGGGCTTAGCCCAATCAGCAACGGGGCGGTCTACAAGCTCAACACCGCGAGCGGCGTGTGGACCAACATTACGCCGCCTGATTCTCCGGCCCAACTCTGGTACGGCTACTGTGCCATCGCCGCTGACCCGGAGCACGCCGGAACCGTGATGGCGGGCACCTGGAACCGCTGGTACCCCGGAGACGACATCTTCCGCTCGACCGACGGCGGCGCCACCTGGAAGAGCCTCCGCCAGTATTCGACTCGCGATGCCTCCCCGTCCCCGTATCTGAACTATGTGGGCGGATCGACCTTCGGCATAGACAACAGCGCCATGGAAATCGATCCGTTCGATTCCAATCACGCGCTTTACGTGAGCGGCTACACGATCTGGGAGACGCACAACCTGACCGCAATGGATGCTTTGCAAATCACGCAGTGGACGGTGGGCGCCCTGGGGGTGGAAGAGGCGGTGATTCACAATGTGGTCAGCCCGCCCGCCGGCCCGCACCTGTTGAGCGTGATGGCCGACCTGGGCGGCTTCCGGCATGACGACTTTGCCGTTTCTCCCCCGCCGATGCTGAATCCATTCATGATCGAGGTGTCGTCGCTGGACTTTGCCGAGTCGAAGCCGTCCTTCATGGCCAGGGTGGGTGAGCTGGATTACGTGGGCGACGTTCAAGCCGCTTACTCGCAGGATGGAGGGGTCACCTGGACTCCGTATCCCGGCAAGCCTCCAGGGGCGGGATTGGGGCCTACCTTGGACGGATACGCCGCGCTGACTGCCGTCTCCGCCGATGGCGCAAAGGTGATCTGGGCGGCTGGCGACAGCCTCCCGGCTTACTTCAACGGCTCCGGCTGGACCTCTTCAAAGGGAGCGCCGGCAGGCGTGCTGGTGATCTCGGACCGGGTCAATCCCAAGAAGTTCTATGGCTACGACCCATCCAGCGGCACTATGTTTGTGAGCACCGATGGCGGCGTCACTTTTGCAGCCGGAGCCACCGGGCTGCCGCAGGATGCCGGCTATCCAGGGTGGTCGGCCGAGGCTCAACCCAAGGCGGTCTTCGGCATCGAGGGCGATCTCTGGCTTCCGTTTCACGCGGGGCTCTACCACTCGACCGACTCGGGGGCTAGTTTCGCGAAGATCGGCTCCGTCAGCAGCGCTCCACTCGTTGGCTTCGGAATGGCGGCTCCGGGGGCATCGTACCCGGCCATCTACATCGTTGGCACGGTGAATGGGGTCTACGGCTTCTTTCGTTCCACCGACGAGGGAAACTCCTGGACGCGCATCAACGACGATGCCCACCAGTATGGCTATATCTTCTCGATCTCGGGCGACCCGCGAATCTATGGCCGGGTGTACCTCGGCACCGGCGGGCGCGGCATTCTCTACGGCGACATTGCCGCCGGCGGCTGATAATGACGGTTTCCGGCGCCACCGAGAATCAGGAATCGCCAAATCGGAAAGGCCTCAAGTTCGGTGCCACAAAGCCTAGCCATTCGCCCTGAGTTGTGTTAATGTACTGCATTGCCGCCTCTGCCAACTAGTGGCATAACAGTAACAACATCAGGCACTTGGCAAAAGGTTGAGGCGGCGGAAGCAGGAAGTTCAATGCCCGACTACGTCTATCTTTTGGAAAACCGGCTCTCTGCCGACCAGCAAAACGCCCTGCGCCAGTTGCGCGAGGCAGCCCGCGAAGCGGGAACGATCCTCTTTCTGACCGGCGACGCGGTGCGCGACCTGACCAGCGGGCACGCGGTCCGCGGTCTCGAGGTTTCAGTGCACGGAAATGCGCTTAACCTCAAGAAAACAATCGAGAAACTTGGCGGCTCCGTTTGGGGTCAGGATGAGGTTTCGCGCACCCTCTACCTCTGTTTTCCAGGCACTGTGCGCGTGGATGTGATCAGCGCGCACCGCGCCGAGTATCCCAAGCCAGGCAAGCCGGTCGTTTATTCAGCTTCCATCCAGGAAGACCTGCGGCGCCGGGACTTCACCGTCAACGCCATGGCCATCTCGCTCAATGAGGGATCGTTCGGCCTGCTGATGGACCCCATGAACGGGGCGGCGGATATCGAGTCGCGGACGCTGCGGCTGGTCTCGAACTACGGTTTTCTCGACGATCCCTCGCTGCTGATTCGGGCCACGCGCTATCGTGCGCGGCTGGGATGGGAGCTCGATCCCAAGACCCGGACTCGATACGAAAATGCCAAGGGCGACGGAGTCATCGAGCACCTTTCGGTCGAGGCTCGACGGCAGGAGCTGGAGCAGATTGGCCACGAAGAAGAGGCTCTGAAGGTGCTGCGGGCGCTGGAGGCCGAGGGCTGGATGAAGGTTCTGTTCCCGGCCTGGACCTCCGCGAAGGCCGACGAAGAGAAGCTGAATGCCCTGCACAATTTGGCCCGCGAGCTGCTGGCGCAGGGAGTCCATGCCGATATGTCGGCGGCGCAGATGCAGTTGCTGACCGCCGGACTGGCCCCCAAGGATCGGACCGCGCTGAAGAAGACGATGCTGCGTCCGGGGTTCGTCGCGGAGTGGAACAGTCTCGACTCGCTGGCTGCCGGCTTCGCCAAGGCGCTGTTGGCCGAGGAGAATTCCGCACCCTCCGCCGGCTACAAGCTGTTTACCAGCTACGATCCGGAAGCGATTCTGTGGCTTGGGTTTACGAGCATCGATCCGCAGGTCCAGGAGCGCTTCAACCTGTTCCTCAAAGTCTGGCCGGAAGCCCGCCAGCGCATCCCGCACGCCCTGTTGCAGGAGCTGCGCATAACGCCTGAACTGGCCGCGTACCGCGAGATTGTCGGGGCGGTTTTTCTGGAGTTGATCGATGGCCGGTTGACCGCGCCGGAGGAGTTTCGCGCCTTCCTGGAGCCGCATTCGCCTCCCGCGCCGCCGCCCAGGGAAACCATCAAGAGGCCGCGCGCCAAGCGGGGCGCCGAGACCAAGCTCAAAGAGCACTCCTACGACGAGGAAGACTCTGAAGAGGGTTTGGAGGAAGTCGACGATCTGGACGATATTGCCGTGGAGGAGGACGATCTGGATCTGGGTCTAAGTCTGCCGAAGGTCGACCTGGAGCTGGAAATCCCCGAACTCATGGCGGAATCCGACGCAATCGAATCCGCCGAGGATGAACTGGAGGCTGAAGAGATCGAGCCCGTCGCCGCGCCGGCGAAGCGCGACTCCAAGACGCCTGCCGCGCCCAAGCCGGCCAAGGAGGCTCAGGCCCCCGCTCCTGTGAAGGCTCAGGAGTCGGCCGCTGCCGTTCCCGCTCCAAAGCCGATTGCGCCCAAGGCTCAAAGGAAAGAAAAGCCGAAGCCGGCCATGGATGCTCCGGGCTCCGCTCCCGTGAAGGCTCAGGAGTCGGCCGCCGCCGTTCCGGCCGCCAAGCCAATTGCGCCCAAGGCTGAAAAGACAGAAAAGCCCAAGCCGGCGGCAAAGCCAAAGCCGGAAGCGAAGCCGGCGCAATCCAAGGCTGCGGCCGCTCCGGTCGTCAAGAAGGCTGCGCCAGCCCCGGTTGCTCACAAAGGGAGCAAGGCTGCCAAGCCCGGGGCCGGTGTCTCGCCTGCCGGGAGCAAGGGCGCGGTCAAGACCTCCAAGGCGCCGCCGGTCAAATCCGCGCCTGGAAAGGGCAAACCGGCCCCAGCGGCGGCTTCCAAGGCGCGGCCACCGGCAAAACCAACCAAGCCGGTCGAGAAGAAACACGATTCAAAGCCGGCGAAGAAGCGTTGAGCTGTCTGGCAGCATGACCGGGAAGCCGCGTTAGTTGCGGGAGCGCCGCCTCAGACTGTGGCTGCGACAGCGGCGTGGGTTGCGGCCGCCACCATCTCACGGATCGAATCGATCACCAGATCGGGCTCGTCGAGGTGAATCCAATGCGCGCTCGACACGGCGATCACCTGCTCCACATGGTCGCCGATGCGGCCGAGGCGCTCGACCGACAGTGGCGTCGATTTTCCCGGAGTGAGCACCAGCACGGGAATATCGTGGATGGGCTCAGCGTTTTGCATCTCTCTCACCGTGTCGGGAACGGCTTCGACGTGGCTGCGCATGCCGATGTAATAGCTGGGCCGCGACCAGTGGGAGGCGACGATGGGCCAAACCTCGCTGGGCATCTTTCCCACCTCATCGGTGACCCGCTTGAGCACATGGCGGCCGCCATTGCCGGCGGCTCCAGCCAGTTGCCGCGCAGTGCGGCCTGAGCGGCACAGCAGCGAGGTCACAGCCAGGCGGGCTAGCCCGCATCGCGCGATCGGAACCGCAAAACCGGAGAGCTTCTTGCCACGATCCAACTCGGATTGCTTGCCGGGATTGATTGGCGGCCATTCCTCGCAACGCATGGGGTCGATCAGCACCACACCCGCCACCTCTTCGGGAAAAAGCAGCGCATAACGGCGCATCACCAGTCCTCCGAAGGAATGCCCGACCAGAATGTAGGGCGGCTTGATCTGAGCGCGCTCCATCAGGTCGTGTAACTCGACGGCAATGTTGCCTGGAGTACGCGGCGTGCGGCAGGGGCTGCTCCAGCCGAGTCCGCCTCGGTCGTAGGATGCGGTTCCGGTGAAGCCGGAGACGATCTCCTGAATATGAAACCAGTTCAGATTGGTGGCCGCGATGCCGGCCTCGAAGAGCACGGTTGGGGCTTGCGATCCCGTCGCGCCCTTCTCCAGAAGATAGAGCTTGTACTTGCGGCCAATGGTCACCAAGCGCCCAGGACCGGCGAAGCGCAGCCGGTCGCGGTGACCGCCGATCCATTGATAGAGACAGCCCGTGCCGATCAGAGCAGCAGTCGAGGCGGCAATCCAAAGAAGTGCAAGCATGGGCGATCCTAAAAGCGCGTGAGTTGCTCGGGGCTGAAATCCCCGAGGCCGAGATTTGCCTTTGCGCTGCCGCGATCGAGGATGAGCAGGGTTGAGCCGGCCTGGCCGCGCGTCTTGGCCTCCACCTGGTTTGCCGACCAGATGCCGCCTTCGTGACGCAGGCCGAAATAGGTAAACTCCTTCACCGCCCCTGTTCCTTTCAGCGTTTTCTCAACATATACAGGAAAGCCGATACTGTGGTCCAGCCATGTTTTTATCTCGGCGTAGTGCGTTCTGTCCGCCGCGCCCGGAGTGCTCTTCAAAACATCGCAATCCCGCGCTCCAAACTTGGTCTCTTCCAGCAGCGCCTGGCCCGGCCAGAAGTACTGCTGTTCAAGAAGATCCTCGTAGCTGAATCCGTTGCCGAGCGGGCCGTCGCTCCACTTGTCGAAGGGCAGCGGCGCAGGCGCCTTGTCGCCGGGATGCGCGATCAGAATCGTGTTCTGCCCGCTGGGACGCATCTCCAGCAGGATGCGGGCGCGAGCGACCGAGCCCGGCTTGGCCCTATCGTTTTGCGGCGAGGCAATCTCCACCAGCGCGCGCAGCACGCCGGGAAACCAGTGCGCCTTGATGGTGATGCCATAGCTCGTGCGCGCGCCGCTCGCGTCCACCCGGACAAGATGGCCGCTGGCGCGGAAATCCGCCGTCTCCACGCGCTGGCGCGGGGTTGCCAGCACCGCATGGGCATCCGCCGCATCTGCGGGGATCGCCAGCAGCAGCGCAGCGGCCAGCGCCGCCCAATGCGGTCTCATGGCGCGATTCTTCCGTCGCGGATGCGAATGTGCCGGGGCGCGGCGTTGGCAATCTCGCTCTCGTGGGTGACGACGATCAGCGTCATGCCGCGCTTTTGATGGATGCCAACCAGCATCTCCATGATGCGCGCGGAGTTTACGCTGTCCAGATTGCCGGTGGGCTCATCCGCCAGCAGGATGGAGGGGTTGTTGGCCAAAGCGCGCGCAATGGCCACGCGCTGGCGTTCGCCGGCGGAGAGCTCGTTGGGATACTGGTTGAGGCGGTGTTCCAAACCCACTTCGCAGAGCAGGGCCTGGGCTCGTTCAGCGCGGTTGCGCGCATTCTCGCTTACCGCCAGCATCGGCACCTGCACGTTTTCAACCGCGCGAAGCGTGGGCAGCAGATAGAAGGCCTGAAAGACGAATCCCACCCGATGGGCTCTGTAGGCATCCAGGCCGATGGCGGTTCCCAGCACTGCATTCTCAAAGAACACTTCGCCGCTGGTGGGAGTGTCGAGTCCCCCCATCAGTTGCAGCAAGGTGGATTTGCCGCTGCCGCTGGCGCCGGTGATGGCCAGGTATTCTCCGGCGGCTATCGAAAGATCCACGCCGCGCAGAGCCTCGATGCGCCCTTCGTCGTAGCTCTTGCACAGGTTGCGCGCTTCAAGCTGGGGGCTAGTCATGGCGAAGCGCCTCCACCGGCGAGAGATGCGCGCCGCGCCACGCGGGAATGGCGCCGGCAACCAATCCGGAAAGTACCGCAATGCCAAGCGCCTGAAGCAGATGCAGCGGAGAAACGGATGCGGAGACGATGCTCGCGGTTTGCGGCAGGGCAGAGAGCAGCCGGAGTGTGCCCCATCCTACGCCCAGGCCGAGAATCCCCCCGGCGAGGCCGAGCACTACCGCTTCCGTCTGGATGAGCAGCATAACGCTCCCGCGCTTCCAGCCCAGCGCGCGCAGGATGCCGATCTCGTGTGTCCGCTCGAAGACCGACATGGCCATGGTATTGGCGATGCCCAGAATGCCCATCAGCAAGGCGATCGAGGAGGTGCCCCACGCGGCGGCATGTGCCAGCAGAACGATCTGGTTGTTGCTGGCGCGCTCAGCCGCTGGAATGGCGTGCAAGCCGGGCAGGGCGGCCTCGATCTGGGCCTGGGCTCGCTTGAGATAATGGTCCTGCGTTTCGCCGGCCGGCGCCGGGCGAAGCCGCAGATGAAACGCTGTGACCTTTCCTTCCAGGCTGGAGAGCCGCTGCAATTGATCGAGCGGCATGATGACCGCGCCCGCTTCCAGAGCCGAACCGCCATGATCGATCCCCACCACGGTAAAAGTGGAGCCTTGAATCTCGAGAGTGTCGCCGGCCTTCTTGTTCAGGTTTCCAGCCAGGATTTCGCCTAACAGAATCTCAGGCTGTCCATCGCGAAAGCGCCGCCCCGAAGTGATGGTGAGCGAATCGAGTTCGTAGGAATCGGCTTGCCAGCCATATACCAGCGCATTGATCTCCGGCGTGAGGTCTATAAGGTTGAAGACCATGGGCCGGGCCTGCGCCACGACGGGCAGAGCGCTGAGCTTGGGGCCCACCGACTCCTCCAGCGAGGTGTTGAGGAATGTCTTCTCCACGATGGCAAGGTCGGTGCCGCTGCTTTCATACATGCGCAGCCACTCGTGCTCAAAGGCGCGGGAGAAGCCGACCAAAGCGACAAATGCGCCGATCGCCATGGCGATCCCGCACAGCGTCAGCAGGGTTCTGAGACGCCTGCGCCAGAGATTCTTCCAGGCAAATCCCGCGAAAGATAATTGCGAGGCCATGAGGTCGAGAGAAAAGTCCTTATATGTTCGGCGCTGAGCGGAAGCCCGCGAGGGTCAGTGTATCGAGCGCCGGGCGCAAAAGTCCATGCATCCTTTAGGGAGTGGAGCGAAGTCTCGAAATCCATCGCCCGGTAGCGCCCTGAGCGGAAAAAAGGCAGGGAACCTTCCGCCATAGTACGCCAGAGTCGAGCGGAGCCGAGTCAGCCGTTGCTGTGGGATGGTTCCTGAATGACCTTGCGGGAAGCTGGGGTCCGATGCTCGCATCCAGGACCGGCTGCGAGCATCGGGCAGCTTCCAAATCATTAACGGCCGCGCCCGCGCGAACTGCCGCCGCCACCGCCGCTGCCTTTGCGCGCCTGATAGCAGTCCCGGCAGAAGACCGGGCGATCGCCGCGAGGCTCGAAAGGCACTGTTGTAGGCTGGCCGCAACCCGAACAAATCACAGGTGTTCCCTGTGCCGGAGCCGAACGGTAGCCGGAACCCCCCTGATCGTTCTTCTTTGCCTGACGGCAATTCTTGCAACGCTTCGGGGTCGAATAACCGCGTTCCTGAAAGAACGCCTGATCAGCGGATGTGAAGGTGAATTCCTGCCCGCAATCGCTGCACGTAAGTTGAATATCTCCGGCCATGTGTCTCCTCGTGGAGATTGTACAGCCCAATCCGCCTGTTGCGCACAAGGAATCTTTCGAATCGAAAAAACTTGCGTTCGGGGAGGTGGCTCTCGCGCTTCGCAGCCCGGTTCGTGGGTACCCGCCGGGCGCGCCGGGGGTGGATCGCGGGACGGCCCAAACGTTCTATCTGAGGCGCGAAGCCCCGCCGCGCGCGTTATCATCGTTGCACTCGATCTCCTTCTAAGAGTGTGCGCGGAATGCGGATTGTCTATGTGCTCACTTCGCTGGGCATGGGCGGAGCGGAACGGGTGGTGGTGGGGCTGGCCGGCCGCATGGCCCAGCGCGGCCACACGGTCGCGCTTCTGGTACTGCGGCCTCCAGTCGCCGAGCAATGGCCCACCGATCTCCCCGTCGTTCACCTGGAGATGAGCAGATCGCCCCTCAGCGCGCTGATGGGCCTGGTGCGCGGGCGGCGGTTTCTGCGCGAGTTTCACCCGGACCTGCTGCATAGCCACAGCTTTCATGCCAACCTCGCAGCGCGATTGCTGAAGGGGCTGGCCCCGCTGCGGGTGGTCTCCACCGTTCACAATGTTTATGAGGGCGGTTGGCTGCGGATGCTGGCATACCGCCTGACCGACGGCCTCGCCTGCCGGACCGCTTTCGTCAGCCAGGCTGCCGCCGGCCGGTTCGTGCGCCTCAAGGCCGTGCCGCCGCGCAAGTGCATTGTGCTCACCAATGGAATCGACGCCGCGGAGTTTGCCCCCGATGCGGAGCGGCGCGATCGCATGAGAGCCGAAATGGGCGCGGATGCCGGGTTCATCTGGCTCACGGCTGGGCGCATCGCCCCGGCCAAGGACTATCCAAACCTGCTGCGGGCCTTTTCGCTGGTGCGGGCATCGCGCGCGGACGCCCGGTTGTGGATCGCCGGCGAGGCCTTCGGCCGGGAGTTCTCCAAAGTGCGCGGTTTGGCGGCGGAACTGGGCCTGCAAGAATCCATCCGCTGGCTGGGGCTGCGCCGCGATCTGCCCGCCCTGCTGGACGCCGCGGATGGCTTCGTGCTGGCTTCGGCGTGGGAGGGCATGCCGCTGGCATTGGGCGAGGCAATGGCCATGGAGAAGCCGGTCGTGGCTACCGATGTGGGCGGCGTGCGCGAACTGGTGGGCGACGCGGGCGCGCTCGTCCCACCCAAGAACCCCGAAGCGCTGGCCCGCGCCATGCTGGAGCAGATGCTGAGCACACAAGAAGACCGGCGGGCGCTGGGCCGGGCCGCGCGCGTCCGTATTCAAAGCAGCTTCAGCATGGATGCCAAGGCCGATTGCTGGGAGGCCCTCTACCAAACGGTGTTGGAGCGCAAATCATGACTTCATCCGCAAGCGCCGGTCGCGAAAGCCGGTGGTGGTCGCGGCGTTTGGCGTGGCCTGTTGTCTCGGCTGCCGCAGTCCGGCTGGCGCTGCTGGTCTTTGCGCTTGTGCGGGGTGGAACCAGCGTCATCGCCAGTGGCGACACGGCAAGTTATCTCGAACCGGGGCGCAATCTTCTTCTCCATGGCCGCTTTGTGACCGCCGGATTGCCGGAGATCGGCCGCACCCCAGGCTACCCGATCTTTCTCGCTGCCGCCAGCTTGCCGGGATCGGCCTTCGCGGCTCTTGCGCAGGTGATTCTCTCCGCCTTCACGGTGGTGCTGGTCTGGAGGCTGGCCCGCGCCGCCTTCGGCAACGACCGCATCGCCCTTACGGCGGCCTGGCTGTTTGCCTTTGAGCCGGTTTCAGTCGCTTACTCCGTTCGCTTGATGCCGGAAACCTTGTTTCTTCTGCTTTGGCTGCTCAGCCTGGAAAGGCTGACAGAGTTCTTGCTCCGACGCCGCTTCAGGGTGCTTGCCGAGGCAGGACTCTGGCTCGCGGCAGCTATCTTTGTACGCCCTGTCGGGTATTACCTGCCGCTGGCGCTTGCCCTGGGGTTGATCGTAGTGTTGGCGCGGGTTCAAGGACTGCGCTGGAAGGCTCCCGCCGTCCTGCTCATCTGCGTGCTGCCATGGCTGGCCGCGTGGCAGGTGCGCAATTGGGTAGAGACCGGATTCGGCGGCTTCTCCAGCATTGTGGCCAGGAACTTCTATTTCTATCAGGCTGTCGAGGTGACTGCGCGAGTGGAGCACCGGCCCTTCGTCGAGGTGCAAAGCCAACTCGGTTATCCCGACGAGCATGCCTATTTGGATCGTCATCCCGAGCAGGCTGCTTGGAGCGAGTCTCAGCGCATTGCGTATATGAGCTCCCAGGCCGCGCAAGTTCTGCGCTCGCATCCGGGAGTATATCTGCGCACTCACATCGAAGGCTCGGCGGTGGTTGCATTCACTCCCTGCGCCGCGGATCTGCTGCGCTTGCTGGCCGTATATCCCGAGGACGGTGAGACTCCCAAACGCGTCGTCAACGAGGGTCCGGCGCGGGCGGCGTTGCGGCTTGCCAAAGCACACCCCGGGCCTGCCGCCGTGATGGCCGCGCTGGAGTTTGTTCTGCTCGGTCTTTATCTGCTGGCGGTGCGAGGAGCGATTTGCGGCCGCATTCGCCGCGATGTGATTTGGCTGATGCTGGGAGTGTCGCTTTACTTCCTCGCTGTCTCGGGTGGAGCGCAAGGGGTGGGGCGACTCCGGCTGCCGGTGATGCCGATCGTGTGTGTTTTCGCGGCAGCGGGCTTGCGCCGGGGGGACTGCCCCTGGGCATGACGGATGGTAACCTTAGAGCGAAACCGAAGTAGGCGTGCCCTGGCGGGTTTCTTGAGATCCCACCGTGGCCGCGAAGGCGGTTCGGCAGTGGGAATTGGAGGAGTGCAATGCGAGAGGAAATTGCCTGGATTGTGGCGTGCTGCGCCTTGATAGGAGCGGGCGCCGCCATTGGAAGCGCCGTGGCGAGCGCGCAGTCCAGCCCGGCGCAGAATGCGGTTTTGGCGCTGGATCATGGCTGGCAGTTCCGGCAGGTCACGGCGAGTCCGCAGGAGGCGGAGACCGGATGGCTGCCCGCCACTGTTCCCGGCGACGTTCACCTGGATCTGCTGGCCAACAAGAAGATTTCCGACCCGTTCTTCCGCGATAACGAAGCCAAGCTGCAATGGATCGAGAACGAGAGCTGGGAGTACCGGCTGAACTTCGATGCGACCCCGGACTTGCTGGCGCGCGCGAACGTGGACCTGGTCTTCGACGGCCTGGATGCGGCCGCGCAGGTCTATTTGAACGGCGTCCAGGTGCTGGCCGCGAACAATATGTTCCGCGTGTGGCGTGTGCCGGCGAAGAGCCCTTTGAAGGCGGGCAAGAACCTGCTTCGGGTGGTCTTTCCTTCGCCCATCAAGGCCGCGCAAGAGGTGGCGGCGGGCGACGCATTCCGGCTCAGGTCGAAGACCGAGGATAAGACCTATATTCGCAAGGCAGCCTATGAGTACGGCTGGGACTGGGGGCCGCGCTTTGTGACCAGCGGCATCTGGCGACCGGTACGGCTGGAGGCCTGGGACAAGGTTCGCATCGCGGACTTCGCCATTCGCCAGCGCGACGTGAGCAAGGACGTGGCGCATGTGGACGCTGAGGTAGAAATAGATGCTTCGATTGACGGAACAGTTCGCGTTGGGGTTTGGCATGATGGCGACGATAAGCCTGGAGCAAACTTTCGCACTGTGAGTGTTCATCCCGGACGCAACGTGATCGATCTTCCCATCGAGATTCGCCAGCCGAAGCTCTGGTATCCGGCCGGCTACGGCGAGCAGCCGCTGTACGAGTTCACCGCGCAGGTGGGCAAGAGCGGCCAGCAGGCCGACGAACGCAAAGTCAAGGCCGGCCTGCGCTCCATCGTGCTTCATCGCGAGCTGGACAAGTGGGGCCGCTCCTTTGAGTTGATCGTGAACGGAATTCCGATCTTCGCCAAAGGCGCGGACGTGATTCCCTTCGACAGCTTTCCCAATCGCGTGAAGACCGCCGACTACAGGCGCATCCTTGAGTCGGCGCGCGACGCCAACATGAACATGATTCGCCACTGGGGCGGCGGCTACTACGAGACCGACGAATTCTACTCCATCTGCGACGAACTGGGCATCATGGTCTGGCAGGACTTCATGTTCGGCAACGACTGGCAGCCGGGAACCTACGCCTTCAAGCTCAATATCGAAGCCGAAGCCGAGGATCAGGTACGCCGGCTGCGCAATCATCCCAGCATCGTGGTGTGGAGCGGGAACAACGAGACGGAGGCGGCCTTCAGTTGGGGACCGCGCCCCACGCTGCCGGCGGATGTGAGACTGCTGATCTGGCAGGACTATCTGACTGAATTTAGCGGCATCCTGCCCAGAGTGGTTGCTCGGCTCGATCCCGAAACGCCTTACTGGCCCAGCTCGCCGAGCGCCGACTATGAGCCGCTGAGCGAACACTATCAGAGCGGAGACGCCCACATCTGGGATGTATGGCATGGGCGCGTGCCATTCGCAACCTACGAAACGCATCATGCGCGGTTTGTCACGGAATACGGCTTCCAATCGTTTCCTGAGATGAAGACGATCGAGGCATTCACGCAAGCCGAGGATCGCACCGGCATTCTGACGCCGGTGATGCTGGCCCACCAGAAGAACAACGAAGGCAATTCGATCATCCACGACTATCTGCTCAAGGATTATCCCGAGCCGAAGGACTTTGCCAGCTTCCTCTACGTGAGCCAGGTGCTGCAAGCCGAGGGCATCAAGATCGGCGCCGAGCACTTCCGCCGCAGCCGCCCGGAGACCATGGGTTCCATCTTCTGGCAATTGAACGACTGCTGGCCGGTGGCCTCGTGGTCCTCGATCGACTATTACGGCCGCTGGAAGGCGCTGCAATACTATGCCCGCCGCTTCTATGCGCCCATCCTGGTTTCGCCGCACGTGGAAGACGGCGCGGTGAAGTTCTACGTGGTTTCCGACAAGGCCAAGACCGAGCCGAATGCGCTGTTAAGGGAGCGCTTGATGGACTTTGACGGCAAAGTGCTGATGGAAGAGGCTCAGTACATCGATGTGGCGCCGCTCGCCAGTAAGGTGTATTTCGACTGGCCGCTCAAGAAACTCGCCGACGCAGGCGCGGCGGATACCTCCCGCGTCTTTGTTGTCGCCGATCTCCAGATCGGCGGCGCAACTGATTACGCGATGAATGGTACGGTAATCTCACGTAACATTGTCTATCTAGCGCCGGTCAAGGAGGTTCACCTGAAGCCGGCTCAGTTGAAAGTGGAAACGAGCGGCGCGAATGGAAGTTACAAAGTTCACGTAACTTCGCCGGTATTGGCGCGCAGCGTCTATCTCTCCTTCGGCGATCTCGACGTGAAGCTCTCGGACAACTACTTCGACCTGCTGCCGGGCGAGACGGCGGAGATTGCGGCTACAAGCTCCGCTTCTCTCGATGCCATCAAGGCGCAGTTGAAGGTCGTCTCGCTCACCGATGCCTTCGCAGCCGAGGTCAAGCCTGCTGTGATTGCAGCGGCAAAGTAACTCCGGGAATTCGGCATCGGGGGAGAGTCGTCTCTCCCCCCTGCCCCAGGCTGTTGCACAGCGGTTGTTGAGCCTCCCAGCGCGGCAATGCGCGATGTTCTCCTTCAACTGCGCCCTTCCCTCCCCGCCTCCGTGGAAGCTTTCGCCCATTTGTTCGGCTGGTTCACAGGTACTACGGCACAGTCCGACTTCTCCAGCGAGTGCGCGTCCGCCGTTCGGTTTATGGCCTTTCCGGACCGGCCTCCGCCAACCAACGAAGGCACGCTGGAGATCTCCCGGTTCTCGTGTATGTTGTTTCTCGGCGTGCGCGGGTTCTAAGACGACGCAGGACCGGACAGCCGCTCGCGAAATAGCGCCACTGCCGTGTTGCCTTCCTCCTACACGGAATGGAGTCGGCATCCTGTTCTTCCGGCTTTTCGAAGCTCAGTAGTCCGGCCCACTCCGGGTTGCCGGTTGCCGGGCCAGTCTGTAGGATGATTTGGAGCTTGAGAGGCTGGAGGCCATGCAACCCAACTTCCATCTGATGAAGGCGACCCTGACCGGAGCATTGGGCGGGCTGCTCTTCGGATTCGATACCGTCGTTATCTCGGGCGCTATCGATGCGCTGGTGCGGCTGTATGGATTGAGCCCGAGGCAGATGGGCGAGACGGTGGCCATCGGGCTGGTGGGCACGGTGGTGGGATCGCTGGGCGCCGGGGTGGTGGGGCAGCGGCTGGGCGGGCGCGAGGCGCTGCGCATGACCGCCGTGCTCTATGTGGTTTCGGCCATCGGGTGCGGGCTGGCGTGGAATTGGCCCGCGTTCATGGTCTTCCGGTTTGTGGGCGGGCTGGGCATCGGCGCATCGAGCGTGCTGGGGCCGGTGTACATTGCGGAGCTTTCTCCGGCCAAGTGGCGCGGGCGGCTGGTGGGGACATTCCAGTTCAACGTGGTGCTGGGCATTCTGGCGGCTTACGTCTCCAACTACGGAATTCGCACGCTGCACCTGGGCGCGGCGGAGTGGCGCTGGCAGGTGGGCGTGGCCGCGCTGCCGGCCGTCGGCTTCCTTGCGCTGCTCTTTGGCATTCCGCGCAGCCCGCGCTGGTGCGCCGCGCAAAGCCGCTTCGACGACGCGCTGGCGGTGCTCAAGCAGATGGGCGAGCCGGACCCGCAAGCCGAACTGGACGACATCCGCGCCGCGCTGGCCCAGGAGCACGCGACGGCGCACGAGCCGGTCTTCCGCTGGAAGTATCGCTATCCGCTGTTTCTGGCTATTTCCATCGGCGCGTTCAACCAGTTGGCGGGGATCAACTCTATCCTCTACTACCTGAACAGCATCTTTGCCTCGGCGGGATTCAGCCAGATCTCCGGCGATCAGCAGGCCATCGCCATCGGCGCGACGAACCTGATCTTTACCATCGTGGGCATGAGCATGATCGACAAGCTGGGGCGAAAGACGCTGCTGCTGGTGGGCGCGGCGGGCACCGCGAGCTGCCTGGGCGGAGTAGCGTGGCTCTTCAAGACGCATTCTCATCCCGGCGCGCTGGTGTGGGTTCTGGTCACCTATATTGCCTTCTTCGCGCTTTCGCAGGGGGCGGTGATCTGGGTCTACATCGGCGAAGTCTTTCCCAATTCGGTGCGCTCCAAGGGCCAGGGCGTGGGCAATGCCAGCCACTGGATCATGAACGCGGCCATTCAACTGGCCTTTCCCATGGTGGAGGCGCGCATCGGCCGCAGCGCTCCGTTCACCTTCTTCGCCGTGATGACGGCGATCCAGTTCCTGGTGGTGCTATTTGTCTATCCGGAGACCAAGGGACAGACTCTGGAGGCGTTGCAGCGGCGGCTGGTGCGGGCGGAATAATCGCTTGGAGCAGAGAATTGCGGACCTGAGAGGTCTGGCATAGGTTCTGGCACTGTGTGCCCGCCGACGCGAAATGAACTCAGGTTCCGCGGCTACCCGTCCATCCGCCTTTTGGGCAGCCGTGCCCTCCTCTGCGAAACTGGAAACGTGCCCATTTCATTGCCAGCCCTCATCTTCGACCTGGATGGAACCCTCACCGACTCGAAGCCCGGCATAGTGGGCTGCCTGAGCAAGGTGATCGCCGCCCGCAAGATCGACCCGCAAGGCCCGCTGGACCGCTTCGTAGGGCCGCCGGTAGAAGAGTGGGCCGCCGCGCTGCTGCCGGGGGCAAGCGAAGAGGATCGAGCCGCCCTTGCGCGCGACTATCGCGCCTGCTACGACCGCGAAGGCTGGAAGAACAACTCCGTCTTTGCCGGGGTGCGCGAGATGCTGGCCGAGCTTCGCCGGCAGGGGTTTCCGCTTTACGTCTGCACCTCGAAAGGGCGGCACTTTGCCGTGCGGATTCTGGACCACTTCGAGCTGACTCCCCTGTTCACGACTATCTATGGCGACAAGGCCGAATTTGCCAGCCATAGCAAGGTGGACTTGCTTGCCAGCCTGCTCAGCGAGTCTTCGCGCCAGAGCGATTCAACCTGGATGATCGGCGACCGCGTCTTCGATTTCCAGGCGGCCCGAGCCAACCATATTCGCTGCCTGGCCGCCGGATGGGGCTACGGTTCGCCCCAGGAGTATGCTTTGGCGGACGCCGTCGCCGCTGCTCCGCAAGACGTGCCCGCTCTCGTGCTGCGCGGAATCCGCCCGTAACTGCTCTGCACTATTTGGTCGAGAATCCCCGACGGCCTTCCGGCGATGGAGAGTTTCCCTGGGTCAAGTCGGGCAGGCACGCGGCAGTTCCGCGCTGATGAGATCGCGGCCGCCCAGCCGCCTTCCGATGCGGCGGGCGGCGCGATGCAATCCCCAGCGAACCTGCGCGTGGCGGAATAATCGATTACGGGGCGATCTGCGGGCTGCCCGCAGCCAGCGCCGTGCTATTCGCGAGTTGTTCCTTTTGCACCTTTGTGGCTTTCAAAATGTCGAGCACATGGTTCCAGAACGCCGAACCCCCGGAGACCAGGAAGCCCGAGATAATCCAGCTCAGCCAGTCCGCCTTGTTCCCAAAGTCAAAGGCTTTGAAATCGGGGATGCTCAGGGGGTTCAGTCCGCTGAGCGCGGTGACAAAGACGCCGCTGAGAATGGCGAGGGTTTGGATGGCGCCGCTGTAGCGGTCCGCGCCCATCTTGGCGGCCAGCGCGGTGCCTACCCACTGCTTGATGGTCTCGGTGACGCGCTCCGACGCGACACTGAGACCGATCATCTGAGTAACGAAAAGTGTCAATCCACTTAGAGGATCGGTTCCCATTTTGCCTCCAATCTGACGCGGCAGGCAAGGAATCCCCTCCATTTCGCGGAGCCGGCGGCGGAGGCGCAGGACGGGGAAGACCAGCTGACTGCAACGCGTTCTAGAGAGCCTAGCACAACGAACGGTCTTGCGCGAGTAACTTGTGCATTATTAAGATAGTAATAACGGGCGGGCGGATGCAAGCGAGCTGCGTGACGGCGATAACGGCGCTTCAGCTCTCGATATAGTCCCAGAAGGCGTCGGCCAGTTCGGCGCCGAGTTCGTTTGTCATGCGGCGGGCGGCGCGCTCCACCTCTTCCATGAGGCCGTGCAGGTAGTCGCGGGAGCGGGAGATGGCCACCACGCCGATGGTCGCCGATTGCCACGTGACCGCTTCATCCATTTCGGCCACGGAGACGTTGAAGCTCTGCTTCAACTGGTCCTTGAGCGAGCGGACCACCTGCCGCCGGTCCTTGAGCGACTGGGCGTGCTCAATGCGGATTTCGAGGGTCAGTTGGGCGACGGGCATGGCGTCACGGTCGTTCCACCGACAGTGTAGGACTTTGCGACGCCGCCGGGAAGAGCTTTGCGGAGAAATATCCAGGCGACGCATCCCTTTCGCCTTCATTGTGAAACGGAAGGAGCCCGCGAACTTACCTCATGCCGTGGAGCGCCAGCACGGCCAGCAGCCCCAGCGCGAACGCCGCCGCGCTGGCGGTCGATAGGAAGTTGACCGCGTCGTTATTGAGCCATCCGCGCCGCTCCAGCGTTGCTCCCAGCAGGCTGTCGAAGAAGAGACCGAAGACACCGCCGCCGTAAGCGATCCAGAACGTCGCAAAATCGCCGCGCAGGGCCAGGGTTCCGGCCATGGCGACGATGGCGGCGGCAGCCGCTCCAGCCAGGGTTCCAGCCAGGCTGATGCCTCCGTCTGTGCCTGGCTCGACCGTGCTCAAGGTGGTGATCATTCGCGGCTTGCCGCCGATCACCTGGCCAATCTCCGAGGAAAACGTATCCGCCGCGGCTTCAGCCAGCGCCGCCAGCCCCACGGCAAACATGGGCATCGGCGCAGAAGTCGCGCGCGCAAGCCAGGGAACGCCGGCCAGCCAGGACTGCGCCAGTGCATTCGAGGCAATCGCAGCCACGCCCAGGTTGGCGGCCACCTGAGAAGCCGTCCGCCCATGCCGCCGTTCCGCCGTGCCCAGCCGCTCCTTCTCTTCGCGGCCCAACCGGGTGGCGAAGTGGGCGAGCAAAGAGACCGCCAGTACCGGGATGAGGGCCGTTCGCCAGGGCTGATAGGGAACCGTCTCCGTGGAAAACATGAGGCTGGCGGTGAGGACCGCGCCGGCAAAGGCCCCACCCGGCGTGGCCGCGCGCAGCTTCAGCACCACCAAGCCGAGAATCAGGCTCAGTCCTAACGCCGAAATGGCTACCGGGGCCGCTTGCACCGCCCACCAGTGGGTTTGCAGTACTACGTCCGCGCCCGCAAAAAGCAGCACGGCAAGGAGCACCAGCTTCGATTCCCAAGCCAGCTTGGAGCGCGACGGATGGTTCCGATGAGCCACGATTCATCGTATCGCCCGGCCGCGATAGCATGGAAGCCGCGCCTCTCGTTTCCGCGCGGGACAAGCTCAAGTGATGCGGTTTACACTTGGCTTCGCAGAGTTTTCTCGGGCGCTTGCGGCACCGATGGAGTTTTTCATGCGAAGGTTTGCAGCCGTTTTTGCAATGTTTGCCGGAATCGTTTTCACTGGCGCCAGTGTTCTGGCGCAAGCGCCCAGCCAGCGGGTTGTGCTCGACCGCAAGGGCGAGACCATTGTGCTGGAGCCGTATGCGCCCAACATCCTGCGCGTGACGCTCAGCCTGAACCGCGAGCCGGCGCTGGCTGGGCCGGGCTACGGTTTAGTGGCCGCGCCCGCGGGCGAAGGCTGGAGCGCAAGCCAGACGGCCAAGGCCGACATCTACCAGTCGAACCGCATCGTGGCCACTGTGGACCGCGACCTTCCGCCCGCCCATCCGCCGTTGCAGACCGAGTTGGACATTGCAAAGTACTTCAGGGGCTCCGCTCCCGGCGCGCACATTACACTGCGCACGCCCGAGGGCAATACGCTGCTGGAACTTACCGGCTGGTCGCAGTCGGTTCCCAACACCAAGGACGGCACGGCGGATGTGGCCCGCGACCGCCGTCCAACGGACCCGGAATTCTACGTGGTGGGCGCAACCTTTCGTTCGCCCGGCGATGAGCACTACTACGGCCTCGGCCAGAATCACGAGGGATTTCTCGACCATCGCGGCCATCCGGTCCATTGCTGGGCCGATTACCTTGCTCCCGCCGCTCCCAGCTTCTGCGTGCCGTTTCTGGTCACCAACAAGGGCTACGGGCTGCTGTGGGACAACCCGTCGAAGACCACCATCGAGCCGGGATTCAACGAGCAGACTCGCTGGACCTCGCAAGTAGGTGACCGGGTCTCCTTCTTCGTCATCGCCGGGGCCACAGCGGACGAAATCTATGCCGGCTACCGGCTGCTGACGGGTCCCACGCACATGCTTCCCAAAGCCGCCTATGGCTACATCCAGTGCAAGCAGCGCTATGCCAGCCAGAAGGAGGTGCTGGACGTGGCGCAGGGCTACCGCGACCGCCATCTGCCGGCCGATGTGATGGTGGTGGACTGGTTCTACTACACCAAGATGGGCCAGTTCGACATGGACCCCAAATTCTGGCCCGATCCGGCGGCCATGAACAAACAGCTCCACGCGATGGGCTTCGAGACCATGATCAGCGTCTGGCCGAGGTTTGTGCCCGAGGACCGCTACTACGCCGAACTGCTCCAGAAGGGCTGGCTGATTCACCTGGCCGACGGCAAGCCGATCAATGGATTGCCCTACGACCGCGCCGGATCGGACATCGACACCACCAATCCCGAAGCGGCAGCGTGGTACTGGAAGACCATTCACGAAAACATCTTGAGCAAGGGCTTCGACTCTCTGTGGGCCGACGAAACCGAGCCCGATCTGCCTCCCAATGGCGCCTACCTCCACATCGGCCCCGGCACCCAGTACTTCAACGTCTACCCGCTCTTCCATACCCAGGCGCTCTACGACGGCTTCCGCAAGGACGAGCCGGGGCGGCGCGCGCTGATCCTCTCCCGCGACGCCTACACGGGCGCGCAGCGCAACGGCGCCATCTTCTGGTCTTCGGACATCTATCCCACCTGGGACACGCTGCGCAGGCAGATTCCCACCGGCCTGGATTTCACCGCCTCGGGGCTGGCCTACTGGTCCAACGATACCGGCGGCTGGCAGTATCTCCCCGAAGAGCATCATCCGGACCATCCGCCGCTGCTCGACCCCTCGGATGCGCGCGCCAACGTGGGCGGTTACGACGACTACCCGGAGCTATACACGCGCTGGTTCCAGTACGCCGCGTTTCTGCCTATCTTCCGCGCCCACGGCAGCCGGGTTGCAAACGAGGTCTGGTCCTACGGGAAAGAGGCGGAGCCCATTCTGGAAAAGTATCTGCGCCTGCGCTACCAGCTCATGCCCTACATCTATTCGCTCGGCTACAAGACCTGGCAGACCGGCGCCCCGTTCATGCGCGCCCTGCCGCTGGATTTACCTAACGATCCCGAGGTGGCCGACCTACGCGACGAGTATATGTTCGGTCCGGCCTTCCTCGTTGCGCCGGTCACGGAGCAGGGCGCGACCAGCAGGCAGGTTTATCTGCCGGCTGGAACGGACTGGTACAACTACTGGACCAACGAGCGCGTGAAGGGCGGCCAGACCATCACAGCTCAGGCGCCCATCGATACGATTCCGCTCTTCGTGCGGGCAGGCTCGATCGTTCCGCTGGGATCGCCGGTGGAGAGCACGCATGAGGCGCAGGCTATCGCCAGGATTCGCGTCTACCCCGGCGCGGACGGGAGCTTCACGCTTTTCTCCGACGATGGCAAGACCTACGCCTACGAGCAGGGAGCGGGCTCTGTAACCCGGCTGCATTGGAACGATGCGAAGCGGCAGTTGACCCACGAGGGCGACGCCGCCTGGAGCGGACCGGACAGCGCGATCGTCGAGGTAGCCGGCGAAGGCGCCGGACACTGAGCCGCGGCCTTGGGCTGAAAGACGGTATCGGCGAGCCGCGGGAATGAGCCGATACCGTTCCAGGCTCCAGCCGCGTCCAACCTCAGGCTGCCTGATTTACAATCACTGAGTAAGCAGGAAAGATCGGAATGAGACTTTTTCCCATGAATGCAGGCCAGATGTGCGCGCGGTTGGCGCAGGCGGGCGTGGTCGTTGCGGCTGTAGCCCTGATTGCCGGTTGCGGCAGCGCATACCGGCCGGTGGTAACGCCCATCAACTCGAGCGGGCCAGCCGCACAGGTGACGTCCTATGTGATAGTGGTTTCAGCTCCTTCGCCTACCACGCCCGGCATCGTCACCGTCATCGACTACTCCGGCGATACGGTGCTGGCCGAAGCGCCCATCGGCCCCGGTCCGACGGCCTTTACCATCGACGAATTCGCCGCCAATGGCTACACGGTCAACAGCGACGGCACCCTTACCAACTTCCCTATTTCTTCCACCCTGCAGGCCAAGCAGGTGACGTATTCCACGCTGTCTTCAGCGGCGCAGAGTGCCCCGCCCCATCCGCCTCTGAATATGTTCTCGCCATCGTCCGGATTGTGGACCACCGATCTCGGCGGGAACTTCGCGGATGTTTTTACCGGGTTCCCTCAGGCGTTCAAGGTCGCCATTCCGGTGGCGATTACCCCGGTAACGATCATCGGCCCAGCTTCCGTCGGCCAGTATAACTACGCCATCAGCCAGAACATAGTCAATCCCACTGGAGTGGAGTGCAACGTCTCGCCCAGGACGGTTCCATCGAACGGCGAGGCGGACGCGATCGGGACCTCTGCCTACACGGTTTCGACCCGGATTCCATTGGGCAAGTGCCCTGTGTACGCCGTGCAGAGCGCGGACGGCAGGCGAGTCTTCGTGCTCAACCGGGGTGACGACACGATCTCGGTGATCAACAGCCAGAGCAATACGCTGGATTCCTGCATCCCGTTTCTCAATCAGAATGGCCAGACGGTAACGTGCCACCCCAGCCTGCCGCTTTCCACCTCCGCGGGGCTCCCGCAGAATGCGGGCGAGACTGTTCCGGCGATCGCCGGCCCGGTCTATGCCGAGTACAACGCCGTCACCGCCCAGCTCATTGTGGCCGACTACGACGGCAATGCGATCAGCGTGATCGATGTGAGCATGGATGAGTATGGCAACGACAGCCAGACCTTCGGCACCACGTTTACGATTCCGGTGGGCAACAATCCGGCCAGCGTGACTGCGCTGGCCGACGGCAGCCGCGCGTACACGGCCAACCAGACCGACCAGACCGTGACCATCGTGAACCTGAACAGCCATACAGTGGAAAAGACATTGCCCGTGATCGGGCATCCGCGCACCGTGGGCTCCACCCAGAACTCGACCTTTGGCAAGGTCTACGTGGCTTCGCCGGACAGCCCTTACCTCACCATCCTTCGCACCGATCTGGACATCGTCGATACCACGGTCCTGGTGCAGGGTCACATCGTGGATATGCGCGCGACCACCCAGACCGGAACGCAAGGGAACAACATCGACGTCAGCCGCGTGCCCGGTTTTGGCGAGCCCTGCTATCTGCCCGGCGCCGCGGCCCAGGCAACCCTCGCCGCCTGCCAGACGCTGCCGTAGCGCATCTACGCGGTTACTGGAATCTGCGTGCCCCATCTCGCTTTTTGCGAAGGGCGGGAATCGAGCCGGGCTGCTTCGCCTGGCGCGTGAATCATGGAAAAGCCCTCAGGCAGCGGAAAAACGCGCGTGGACATTCTGCTCTTCGAGCGGGGGCTTGCTCCCAGCCGCGAACGGGCGCGCGCGCTCATCCTTGCCGGCCGGGTTCTGGTCCGCGAGCAAAAGGTCGATAAGCCGGGCACGGCCGTTCCAGCGGACGCGGCGATCCGCCTGCTCGGCGAGGACCAGCCTTACGTAAGCCGCGGCGGCCTCAAGCTGGCTGAGGCGCTGCATCATTGGAAGATCGTGGTGACCGGCAGGGCCTGCCTCGACGTGGGCGCATCCACGGGCGGATTTACGGATTGCCTCTTGCAGCACGGCGCCGCGCACGTGACCGCCGTCGATACCGGCTTCGGCCAGATTGCCATGAAGCTGCGCAACGACCCACGCGTGCGTCTGCTGGAGCGCACCAATGCCCGCTTTCTTGAGCCCGGTTCTCTGGCCATAACGACTGAAGATAGATTCGATCGGATGAAGGGTACGGGCTTTAGCCCGTACATCAGCGCGACAAATCGAACTGGGGCTTTCGCCCCTGAGGGAACTCCCGAGCTCACACTGCTGGCCATGGACGTTTCGTTCATCTCGGCCACGCTACTGCTTGGACCTGTGCTGGCCGCAGCTCCCGGGCTTCAGGAGGCCGTAATCCTGGTGAAGCCGCAGTTTGAGGCTGGGCGCGAGCACGTGGGCAAGGGTGGCATCGTCCGCGCTCCCCAGGCGCACCAACTGGCCATCGACAAGGTGGCCGATTGCGTCCGATCGCTCGGCTGGCGGGTGGTCGAGACCATTCCCTCGCCCATTGCCGGCGCGGAGGGCAACCGCGAGTTTCTGCTCTATGCGCGGCGGCCTGAGGCTTCGGTCTCCGCAACTCCGCTTGAGGACGAAGTTGCGGAAGAACCAAGGCGCATTGGCTAGCCGATCTCCGCGGCCTGTTAGGCTAACTTCGGATTGGGGCCGTATTGGTTGGCGGCCGCATCGCTGTCCATACAAAAGAACACGAGCAAGATGATGGGCCCGACGAACGGAATCAGCAGCAGCAGAAAGAACCAACCGCTCTTGTTAGTGTCGTGCAAGCGGCGCACACTGACCGCCAAACCTGGAATGAGGGCGGCCAGGCTGTAAATGGCATACAGACCCAGGAAGATTGGGCCGATGCCGCTCTCCCTGAGCGCGATGCCTGGGACATACAGCACCAAGCCAATCACCATGTTGAAAAGAAAGAACATCCAATACTCTTTGCGGCGCGAGCGCCCGCTGAACTCGGCAAATCTCTTCCAGGGCAGCAAATACCATTCCATCTTCTTCCTCCATTTTCGATTGTTCATCGCATTCGTTGTTAGGGGTGCATTATCCACACAGTCGGCTGGCCGCAATGCCTGGGATTTGCACTGAGTTTTCCGGCGCGCTGCCAATATACATCCATTAGCCGCGGGTAGGCGAATGAAATCTTTGCCCGGCATTCGTGGAGCCTTGCTCCGGCGAGATCGCCATCCAGTCGGAATCGCATCCCAGGTCGTATCCGTTGCACCGAAGCCGGGGATGAACCCTCAGACGCGCCCTCCGCAATTACTGCAAAACGGGGACGCATCCTTCAGCCTTATGCCGCAACTGCTGCAAAACCCGAAGCTGCTCTCGACCGTGGGCGGCTGCGGCTGTGCGCCAAGCCCCATCGAGGTGAAACCGCCGCTCCCGGCAAACACCCCGAAGGCTTGCTCGGGGAACTTGGGATTAGGACCGTACTCGTTTGGCCCCGGATCGCTGTCCTGACACATAAAGACGATCTGGATAATGGTGCCGACGATCCCTATGAATGGAATCAGGCCAACCAGGATAAACACCAGCATCAACCAGCCGCTCTTGCCGGTGTCGTGAAGCCGGCGTACAGCGACGGCCAGATTTGGAATGAACTGGGCCAGAAAGTAGATGCCAAATGGAATGAACAACAAGCCCCCGTAATCCTCCGAGATTGCGATCCCCACGCCTCCTATCGCCCCCAGCACGATTGCGGCCAAGACATTGAACAGAGCGAACATCCAGTATTCCTTGCGCCGCGAGCGCCCATCGAACTCGGCGTACTTCCTCCAAACCATCAGATACCAGCCCATCCCACCCTCCATTCCGGCTGTTCAATCGCCTGGCGGTGCAGGCGCACCGCTCAGAACACCTGCCTGCCGCACAGGCGACGATCTGCACTTGCTCTTCGACGTTGAGCCAATATATACGAAAAGGCCCGGCTCAGACATCAAGTTTTGTGCGCCGCCTTTTGGTCGATTCCCTCGGATTTCCTCGTGGCAGTTACACCGCAAGTGGGGATTGGACCCGCGGCATCGGGTCCGTTACACTGAGACCGCATGGTTCACGTCGCCATTGTCTGCAAGTCGCAGAAGGAAGAGCTGACCCGGCTGCTGCCGGAGCTGATCGGCTGGCTGCGCCGGCACGGCTTTGAGCCGCTGCTGGACCTGGAGGGCGGCCGCTACACTACGGATGCGCCGGCCGTGGATCGCGTCGAAATGCCCTCCTGGGCGCCGGGGCTGGTCATCGTTCTGGGCGGCGACGGCACGCTGCTCTCGGTGGCGCACATCTTTGCCGCCACCGGCACGCCCATCCTTGCCGTGAATCTGGGCTTTCTCGGCTTCTTGACCGAGGTGCGGCTCGCCGACCTCTATTCGACGCTGGAAGCCTGGTGCGGCGAATCCCATGTCATCGATGCCCGCATCATGCTGCACGCGGAGTTGTGGCGCAAGGGCGAAAAGCAGGCGGGCTTCCGGGCGCTGAATGAAGTGGTTGTCTCCAAGGGCGATGTCTCTCGCATGGGCGACTTCACCGTCGAGCTGGAGGCCAAGAGGGTAGCTCGCTTCCGCGCCGACGGCGTCATCGTCTCCACCCCCACCGGTTCCACCGCCTATACGCTGGCCGCCAACGGCCCCATTCTCACCCCCGATGTGGATGCGCTGGTGGTCACGCCCATCTGCCCGCACCTGCTTACCCTGCGGCCCATCGTGGTGCGCGGCGACGCCTCGCTCACCGTCCGCGTCGAGGGCGTTCCCACCAAGGCGCTGCTGACCGTGGACGGCCAGCAGGCGGTCGCCCTGCAACTGGGCGACGAGGTGCGCTGCCGGCGTTCCCACCACACCGTCAACCTGGTCCGGCTGAGCGAGAGCGGCTTCTTTGAAGCTCTGCGCAGCAAGCTGAGCTGGGGCGAGCGGTAGAGGCGGATTCGAGGGCCGTCAGCACCAGGGCAATCGCATGAAGCTTTTGGACCACAGTGTGCGATAGCTTTGAAAGGGCACGGCTTCAGCCGTGCCGATTTCGAGGCCAATGTTGTGCCGGCTTTAGCCGCCGAGGGAGGTATCGAACGCTTCAAAACCATCCCTCAGGGGCTGAAGCCCGGGATTCTTGCGGTTGTCTTGCGGCACGGCTGAAGCCGTGCCCTTTCAAAACAAGAACTTCCAGGATTTCCACGTTCATGCGATTGCCCTGGTGGAGGAGGCACTTGCGGCGAGGGAAAGGCGAAACTGTGCTACACTGTAGTTGCGCTCAGTGATTTGGCCGTGAGCGGCGGTTTGCCTTCAGAAGGCAAGTTTGCCTGGCACAGGTTTCCCAAAGCCCCTACAAACGGGGGTCCCCAAGAAACGGTCTTTGTTTCTTGGGGTGATAGAGCGTGACCCAATATTCTCCCTATCCCTGGGAGTTTGCATTGGACTGTGAAGACGGTCCACGGCAAGGATTCGAGCGTCCTGGCCTCCTTGAATGGATTGGCGAGTTGGATTCGCGCGAACAAAACCGGGGAGTGCGATCGAAGATCGATTGCGCAGGAGCGGGTAGCCGGCCGGCAGTGAGCCGTCTGGCAGACAAGTAGCGTGTGGCAGCTCCGGGCCTCGAGCGTTCTCCCCTTGAATGCTTTGCGGCCAGTCCCAGGGACGTGGTTGGTTCTCCCTTACGCATATCGATAAGCAGGCTTGCGCGCCGGCAGGATTCGCGCGCGCCTCATGACCGATTCCGAATGCAGGCTGCCCAGGAAAATGGCGGCTCGCGGAATCCACAGGAAAGCAACACTATTTTGACGACTCAGTTTTCTCAGTTTTCTCTTTCGCTCGCTTTGATGGCGCGGCTTGACGCAAACGAATTTGAAATCCCCACCCCGGTGCAAATCGGCTGCATACCGCCGGCTCTGGCGGGTCGCGACGTGCTGGCCACGGCGCAGACCGGTACCGGCAAGACGCTCGGCTTCTTGATTCCGATCGTTGAACTCCTCCAAAAGACGGAGGCGCGGAGCGCTGCGCAGGCGCTGATTCTGCTGCCTACGCGCGAGCTTGCCATGCAAGTGGAAAAGGCCTTTCGCGCGGTTCGGACCAGCTCTTCGCAGAGCGTTGCCCTGGTGGTGGGCGGGCTGGCCGAAGGCTCGCAACTGGATGCCATTCGCCGCGGAGCGCGGTTGATTGTCGCCACTCCCGGACGGCTTGAGGACTATATCAAGCGCAGGCTGGTGCGGCTGGACGGGGTAAAGATCCTGGTGCTGGACGAGGTGGACCGGATGCTCGATATGGGCTTCCAGCCGGCCATTGCGCGCATTGCGGCCACGCTGCCCGCGGTGCGGCAGACGCTGTGCTACTCGGCCACCCTCGAAGGGCCGGTGAAGGAAGTGGCGCGCAAGTATCTCAACAACCCCGTCCGGATCGAGATCGGCTCGGTGCTGAAGCCCGCGGAGAACGTGGAGCTGCGCACCTTTGAAGTGGCGCCGGACAAGAAGCAGGAACTGCTGGAGCACCTGCTGGGCGCGGAGACGGGCAGCTTCCTGGTCTTTGTGCGCACCAAGCATGGAGCGGATCGCGTGGCGCGGCGGCTCAGCCGCTCGGGCTGGTCGGCGACGCAAATTCACGGCGACCGCTCGCAGTCGCAGCGGAATGCGGCCCTGCGCAGCTTCTCCGAGGGGCATCACCGGGTGCTGGTGGCCACCGATGTGGCCGCGCGCGGCATCGACGTGGCGAATGTGGCGCACGTGATCAACTTCGATCTGCCCAAGGTGGCGGAGGACTTTGTTCACCGGGTTGGGCGGACTGGGCGTGCTTCGGCGCACGGCGTGGCCTCAACCTTTGCCGGACCGGCGGAGCGGAGCGACCTGCGCAAGATCGAGCGGACGCTTTCGATCCAGATGAAGCGGTTCCGGGTGCGGTCGATTGGGGACGAGCGGGCGGCTTGAGGGCTGCTTGCAGTACTCATAATCGGACCGCTGCTGTGCGAAGAAGCCGTTCCTCACGCGTTGATCGCCATTCCCTCCACTGCTCCATACGCATCCAGCATCGACTCGGCCAGCGTGGGATGGGCGTGGATGGTGAACATCAGTTCCTCGACCGTGCCTTCCAGCTCCAGCACCGCAACCGCCTCGGCGACAAGTTCCGTGGCCTGCGGTCCGAGGATGTGCACGCCGAGAATCTCGCCGTACTTCGCCTCGGAGACGATCTTGACGAAGCCGTCGTGGCTGCCCAGGATGGTCGCCTTCGAGTTGCCCGCGAAGGGAAACTTGCCCACCTTCACTTCGTAGCCTTTTTCCTTCGCCTGGGCTTCGGTCAGGCCAACCGATCCAATCTGCGGTTCGCAGTACGTGCAGCCGGGGATGCGGTCGCGCCGCACCGGGCGGAACTTCCTTCCAGCAATCTTTGCCGCGGCCACCATCCCGCTCATCGCGCCCACGTGCGCCAGTTGCGGCAGCCCGGCCACAATGTCGCCGATGGCAAAGACTCCCGGCTCCGCCGTCTCCTGCGCCTCACCAACCTTGATTAGTCCGCGCTCCAACTCGATGCGAGTCTTCTCCGCGCCGACGTTATCGGTTCGCCCCGCGCGCCCCACGGCCACCAAAACCTTCTCGGCCTCTTTCACCTGCACCTTGCCGTTCGAATCGGTGAAAGTCACCTTCACGCCGATTTCCGTCTTCTCCACCTTCTCCACTCTGGCACCGGTGCTCACATCGATGCCGCGCTTCTTGAAGAGCCGCGCCAGCTCCTTTGAAACTTCTTCGTCTTCCACGGGTACCACGCGCGGCAGAAACTCCAGAATCGCAACTTCCGTTCCGAAGCTGCGGAAGATGGACGCAAACTCCACGCCCACCGCGCCCGCTCCTATCACCACCAGCGACTTGGGAACCTTATCGATGGCCAGAATCTCGATATTGGTCAAAATGCTGCTGTCCGCCACCAGCCCAGGCAGCATCTTGGCCTCCGACCCCGTCGCCAGAATCACGTTCTTCGCGTTGACTCGGCTCGTTTCGCCAGCCGCACCGGCCACCTCGACCGTATGCACCCTGTCCAGAGCCGGTCCCGTCAGCCGCCCATGCCCGTCGATCCTGGCGATCTTGTGCTTCTTCATCAGGAAGTCCAGGCCCTTGGTGTGCTTGGCGACGATGGCGTTCTTGCGCCTCTGCACCGCGGCCCAGTCGAGCGTCAGCGTCCCGATCCCGGCAATCCCGAACTCGGCCGCATGACCCAGGTGCTCCCATATCTCGGCGTTGAAGAGCAGCGCCTTGGTGGGGATGCAGCCCACGTGCAGGCACGTGCCGCCCAGTATGCCCGTCTCTTCGATCAATGCGACTTTCAGCCCGTACTCCGCGCCGCGGATGGCCGCTGTATACCCTGCCGGGCCGCCGCCAACAATCGCCACATCGTAAATTGTCTCTGCCAAGGGGAACTCCGATCCGGCGCGCGCCATTCACGGGGATCGCGGCCTCATCTCGCATAGTTTAAATGGCCGCCTCGACCGGCGCGGCGTCGGATTCTCAGGCCGCGAATCCGGTTTGGATTGCAGGATCGGGCCACAATGACCGGGGCAGTCTCTTCCCCGTCCAATTAGATTGGAAGTGCAACGCGGTATGATCAAAACTGGCCCGTAGGCCCTCAATCATGGATTCCACCCAGCATCAGCTCATTCGGCCTAATAGGGGCAACGGAGAATCGCCGGCGGTTCAGCCCATGCGCGTGGTGGCTATCGGTGGCGGCACCGGCCTGTCTACGCTGCTGCGCGGGCTGCGCCTGCACGTGGCGCCGTCCAACCAGCGTTGCACCGAGCCAGGCCTGATCGCCGACCTAGCCGCGGTGGTCACCGTCACGGACGACGGAGGCTCTTCCGGCCGCCTGCGCAAGGGCTTCAATATGCTGCCTCCAGGCGACCTGCGCAATTGCATGGTGGCCCTCAGCGAGGAAGAGGATCTGCTGGCCCGCCTCTTCTCCCATCGTTTTCGCGGCGGCGACGCGCTCAAGGGACACAACTTCGGTAACCTATTTGTGGCCGCGCTCACTGAGCTTACCGGCGACTTTGGCCAGGCCATTCAGTTGGCGTCGAAGATTCTGGCCACCAGCGGGCGCATCTATCCGGTCACGACCGCCAATACCACCCTGATTGCCCGCATGGACGACGGCTCGGAAGTGCGCGGCGAGACCAGGATCACCGCCAGCCGCCGCCGCATTGCGGAACTGATGCTCGACCCGCCGGACGCCACGCCGCTGCCGGAGACTCTGGAAGCCATCGAACGCGCCGACCTCATTACCGTGGGGCCAGGCTCGCTCTACACTTCGCTCATCACCAATTTGCTGGTTCGGGGCATTCCCTCTGCGCTGGCCAGCGCCCGCGGCGTGCGCGTCTACATTTGCAACCTGATGTCCCAGGCCAACGAGAGCTTGAGATTGACCGCATCAGAGCACATCGAGCGCATCTATGAGCACACCCGCACGGCCATCTTCGACTATGCGCTGATCAACACCGCGCCCTTTTCACCGCAGACGCTGGCTCGCTATGCGGCCCAGGGCGCCGCGCCCATTGTCGCCGACATAGAACGCGTAGAGGCTCTCGGCGTGCGCGTCATCGCCGGCGACTTCGCCAGCGAAGAGAATGTGGTCCGCCACGCCGCCGGCCGCGTGACCGGCGCCCTGCTTGCACTGGGACGCACCGCCCCCGATCCGGCTAGCCGCGCGGATCTAACAGATTTTTCTTCCCCGCGCCTCCCGCTTTGAAGTAGAGTTGAACCGCGCGGCCAGGAGTCTGCGCCGCCCAATTCAGCAGGAGGAATCATGCGCAAGACCGCAGTTTGGATCGCTTTGAGCTGTTGCCTGTTCGCCGTGGCCATCGTCGCCTTGGCGCAAGCTGTTAGAAAGCCCGGCCTCTGGGAGATGACCAGCACCATGACGTACCAGCAGTCTCCCTTCCCCCCCGGAATGCCCGCATCCGCCCTCGCGGCTATGAGCGCACCGCACACCATGCAGGTCTGCCTCACTCAGGCCATGATCGATAAGTACGGCGCTCCGGTGTCGCAGAACCGCGATTGCCAGATCAGCAACGTCGTGATGAAGCCCACCGGCATGACCGCCGAGATGGTTTGCACGGGAAGAATGAGCGGCCATGGGGAAATGGAGTCCTCCTGGACCGACGGCAACGTCGCCAAGGGCAAGGTGCACTTTGTGGGAACGATGGTGTCCGGCCAGAACTCAATGCCGGTCGAGTGGACGGTAGCGTCCACCTCTGTTTACAAAGGCCCCGACTGCGGCAGCGTGAAGCCGATGCCGATGCCGGCAGACAAGTAGCTGTCGATCTCTGTTGTCCTATGGTTTGAAGCGAATGCCGCGCATCCCGTTCTCTCCGGCTCTTCCCGCCGGGAGGATGGGATGCCGTGCGCTTGCATTATCTGCAATGGTGTCTTTTGTGCTACTATATAAACGTGATCGAGATTCGCCAGTACGTTGACCGTCTGGGGCGCAATCCATTTGAACGATGGTTTGAGAAGCTGGACGACGACGTCCAGGCTCGGATTGTGGTGTCTCTCGACAGGCTGGAACGCGGCAACTTCTCAGCGACAAAAGGGGTGGGTGCGGGCGTCTTCGAGTTGCGCCTGGATTTCGGTCCCGGCTATCGCGTTTATTTCGGCAGGGATGGAGAGCGGCTTGTGATCCTGCTGGGCGGTGGGACCAAAAAGCGCCAACAGGCCGACATCGATACGGCATGTGCTCTCTGGAAGGAATATAGGCAACGAAGGCGGGAGGAATGATGGTGCTAACGAAGAGCTTCAACGATACGATCAAGAGCAGAATTCAGCAGAGCGAGGGCTTTCGCAGGGCGCTGCTCCGGGAAGCTGTTGGCTGCATGATCGCTGGCGATGTGGAGACGGGGAAATCCGTGCTCCGCAAGTACATCAACGGCACGGTTGGCTTTGTGAAGTTGGGAGCCGATCTGGACCGTTCTCCGAAAGTGCTCATGCGGATGTTGAGCGCGACAGGGAATCCGCAAGCGAAGAACCTGTTCGAGATTGTCGCCTATCTGCAAAAGATCGAAGGAACGGTGCTGGAAGTGGTTGATCGAGCAGCGGCGTAGCAGATATGGCCATCGAGAGAATCAAAATCGATTACACGGTCTATTCGCCCAATTATCATCCTGGGGATGGTTGCTGGGATTTGCGCACCCTGGAGAGCGCAAAGCGGAAGGCGCGTGGCCTTGGCGCCGGGTCGCAGATCTATCGCAATTTCAATCAGACCAACAAGCGCGGGAAGATTCTGGGCGATTGGTGGACAGGAACGCACTATTGGACGTGGACAGGAGCGCTATTCCTCTGCAGACTCGACACTCGACAATAAGGTATTTCGCGGCTCGCTAATTAGCGCTGAATTCTACCCCTCCACTGTCCGCTTCAACTGCCCGCAGGCGGCGTAGATGTCGCGGCCGCGAGGCTTGCGGATGTAGGCGGGAATGCCCCCGGCTGCCAGCGTGGAGCGAAATGCCTCAATCGCCTCCGGCCGCGGCGTCGTGTACTCGATGCCGGGGCCGGGGTTCCAGGCGATCAGGTTGACCTTGGCGGGCAGGCAGGTGCGGCGCATGAGGCGGGCGACCTCGACGGCGTGCTCGGGCCGGTCGGTTACGCCGCCCAGCAGGATGTATTCAAAGGTGATCCGTTCTTGGGGGCGCAGTCTGACCTTGCGGACCGCGTCCATCACCGCCTCAATGGGCCACTTGCGGTTGATAGGCATGATCTCGCTGCGGATGCGGTCGTTGGGAGCGTTGAGGCTGATGGCCAGCTTGGGGCGCAACTCCGACGGCTCCTGGGCAAAGCGCTCGATGCCGGGCACGATGCCGGAGGTGGAGACGGTCATCCGCCGCGGGCTGTGGCCCACCTCGCTGACCAGCAGCCGCACCGCTCCCATGAAATTGTCGTAGTTGAGGAAGGGCTCGCCCATGCCCATGAAGACCAGGTTCACGCGATCGCGACCCACTTCGACGCCGTGGCGCTCGAAGACCGCCAGCACCTGGCCGGCAATCTCGCCCGCGCTCAGATTACGCTGGAGGCCGAGTTTGGCCGTCAAGCAGAATTGGCAGTTGACGGCGCAACCCACCTGGCTCGATACACAGATGGTGGCGCGATGGCTTTCGGGCCGTTCTTGCGCCACTTGAGCGGAGCGCAGTTGGGGATCGTCGCTGTCCCACGTCTCTCCGCTGCGGCGGACGGGATCTGGGGCACCCAGCGTTTCAGGGGAGTTTGCGTCTGTCCCATCGCCGCCTTCGCCATCGTCACCGTCCGGCATCCAGACGGTTTCGACCATCCCAGCGACGATAGACCTGTCGCTGGGGACCCCGGATACGCCGGTCAGGCCGTCGCCGCCCTGGCTTTCGACCAGATAGCGCTCCGTCCCGTCCACCGACCGGAAGACCTGCGCAATCCGCGGCCGGCCCACCTGCCAGCCCTCGGCGATCAATCGCGCGCGCAGCGATTTGGGCAGCGTCGTGATCTTACTCAGCTCCGCAAGCCGCTGACGATACAGCGCTTCAGCCAACTGCCGGCCGCGCCATGCGGGTTCGCCCGCCTCCACCATCAGCGCCGCCAGAGCCTCCGCATCCAATCCGAAGAGCGGCTTGCGGCTCTCGCGAGCCGGTGTGTTGGCGTCAAATGTTGCAAGCTGGGGAGAATCTTCGCGCATGGCTTGGCTCAGCATAGAGCATTTCCCGCTCCGCCGCAGCCTGCGCAAGCCCGTTTGGCCTACAATCGAATTCGGCCACCGATCTCCGATCTCTGATCTCTGACCCCTGACCCCTGATCTCTGATCTCTGAATGATGACCACCGAGCGAAATCTTCGCCGCACCCTATTGCCGAACGGCCTGATCGTGCTGACCGAGCGCATGGACCACCTGCGTTCGGTGGCCATGGGGGTGTGGATCAAGTCCGGTTCCCGCTGCGAGCCCGCCGAGACCAACGGCATCTCCCACTTTGTGGAGCACATGCTCTTCAAGGGCACCCGCTCCCGCACAGCGCAGCACATTGCCCGCGAGATGGATTCGATCGGCGGCAACCTGGACGCCTTTACGGGCAAGGAGACCATCTGCTTCAACGTCAAGTCGCTAGCCGAGCACGTGCCGATTGCCCTGGACGTGCTGACCGACCTGGTACTCAATCCCATCTTTGCCGCGGCTGACATCGAGCGCGAGCGTGGCGTGATTCTGGAGGAGATCAAGATCGACGAGGACAATCCGGACGTGCTGGTCCACGAGCTCTTCACGCAGAGCTTCTGGAAAGACCATCCGCTGGGCTGGCCGATTCTGGGCACCTCGAAGACGGTCACCGGGCTGGACCGGGAAAAGCTCCTCGCCTACCACGGCGACCGGTTCCATGGCGGCAACATCGTCTTCTCCGCCGCCGGTAACCTGGAGCACGACCGTTTTGCCGAGGAGGTAGCGGCCAAGTTCAGCGGGCTGGCCGGCGGCGAGACGCTGCACGAACTTGCTGCGCCGGAGGCTAGCGCCCGCATCGTGCTGCGCAACAAGAAGTCTCTCGAACAGGTGCAGATCTGCCTCGGCGTCCCAGCGCCGCCCATCACCGACGACAACCGCTACGCCACGCTGATCCTGAATACGGTTTTGGGCGGCGGCATGAGCTCGCGCCTCTTCCAGACCATTCGCGAGGAGCGCGGAATGGCCTATTCCATCTACTCCGAACTGAGTCCCTACCGCGACACCGGAACCCTGCTGGTCTACGCCGGAACCTCCGCGGGCAAGGCGCTCGAGGTGGTGGACCTGATCCTGGCCGAGTTCCGCAACTTGAAGGAAACCCCGCTGAGTCACGAAGAACTAACCCGCGCCAAAGACCAGCTCAAGGGCAATATCCTGATGGGCCTGGAGAGTTCGAACTCGCGCATGGCCAACCTGGCTCGGCAGGAGATGTACTTCCACAACTTCTTCACCGTGGATGAGGTCATCGCCCGCATCGACGAGGTGGAAGCCGTTCAGGTGCAAGCCATGGCCCAGCGGCTCTTCGACCCCGAGCGCATCGCCGTCACGCTGCTCGGCCGCCTGGATGGCGTCAAGCTCAGCCGGACGAGGCTACAGGCAGCTTGTCGCTGCTAGCTCCTGGCAACGAGTGAAGTTCTTCCAGCACGTGCTCCAATCGGGAAAACACAGCGCAAACGGCTGCAAGGTAGATTCTGACGGCTGCTCTTGCTTGGCATCCGCCTCCGAGCAAGACCCTACTCTCGCAATGGCCTGCCGGCTTACTTGAAGATCGGCCCGATCGATCCCGGATTGTCTCCCAACTGCGGGTCCACGCGGAAGTCCCAGACTGACTGGTTGATCTCAGAGGCGGAGATGATTTCGACCAGCGCATACTCGCCGATGAGCAGCGGCTTGTCAGGCGCGATCTTGAGCCAGTGCTTGCCGGCGAGAACCTCGACCTTAGCGGGAATCACCTCCTCGTTCTGGGAGACGGCGCCGGTGGGGCTCATGTGGATGGCGCCCACGATGCGCACCGCCCTGCGCTCGTCCACGCGCACAATGGCGAAGCCCGACGAAGCCGAATGCGCGCCATGCTTGCGGCTGGCTACGTCTTTGGCGCCGCCGGTGTTCACCGTCATGGCGTGGGAGACGACCTGCTCGGCGCTGTCGTGGGCGTTAAGCGAGAGGTAGATGGCCGGATCGTTCACATGCAGGTGGACCTTGGCGTGCGCGCCGTCGAGTTCCACGCTCGCCTTCTCCCCAGCCAGTGGGTTCAGCGTGCTCAGGCCGTGCTTGGTCTTGGCGTTTGCCGTCATCTCGGTGGGCAGCAGCTCCACCAGCTCCGGGGTGCCCTCAAAAGTATCTAGCGCAAAAACGCCGTCCTCGTCCGGCAGCTCTAGGCCCTTGGCCACCTCGGGCATGCGGGCCTTCTGCTCCTCGCGCTCGGCGGCTTCTTCCTTGTCGATCGCCTCGGCCTCCTTCATGGCCGGCGACGGCGCTTCGACAGTCTCTGCCGCGTGGTCCCGCTCCCACTTGCGCGTAGCCTCCCAGTCGACCAGGTCGGCGGGCAGCTCTTCCCATTCGCCGCCGCGCTCGACCGAGATGTAGCGCACCCGGTCGCCCACAATCTGGTACTGGCGAACAATCTGATAGGTGCCGTCCTTGAGGATGAGGCGATGATTGGAGGCCGTGCCGGGCACGTCGGGCTTGAGGGGAATCGGCGTCTGTGTCTGCGCCGCCGCGGCAAAGCCCGCCAGCGTCAGAATCGCCAGGGAGCCTGTCAGCAGAAGCCGCAAGTGAAGGAAATGTGCCATCGCCCCACAGTTTAGACGAACGGACGGAGGCCGCGTTTGCCGGCCTGCTCGGTCAAAAACCGGCTGTTCCTGTAACCCCGGCCGCGTCCGGCGCATCCAATTATGTGTATTCTTGACTCAGGGGACAATTTGTTGACTGGACTTCAGGCAGAATTCCGCGGGAAACGCCGTACAACGCTAGCCGCTTTGCCGGTGGCAACTGTGGTGTGCCTGGTTCTGCTGGCGCTGCTGGTTGTGGTCCAGGTGGCGCACATGCATCCCCTCGACAGCGATGCCGACCATTGCCCGCTGTGCATTGCCATGCATACGGCAGTCCCGGTCGCGGTCGTGGCCGCGGTGGTCGTGCTGGTCCAGATGGAGGCTGCAGCCCCGGCCTTTGAGCCGCAAATCGTCGTCCGAAACTGGCATCCCAAGTTCATCACGCGCCCGCCTCCAGCCGGCTGCTAGTCCATCCTTCCGGATTCTCTATTGAACGCGCCCACCGGGCCAGCCCTGAACGTGCCTTAGCCAAGGCGAGGCAAGGACGCCTCGGTAATTCGTTTCCAAGAGGCCGGAACCGATGCTCCAGGACTTCTCGGGCACTGCGGATTTCCCCTCCGCCGTCCGATTCCAGCAGCCGTCAGCCATCATAAGGAGGCTTCCTATGCCATTCATTCGCGGCACGATCTTTCGCAGTCTTCCCGCTCTCGCCTTGATCTTCGCGGCGCTCGGCGCGCCTGCCCAAAGCGGCAACGCCGGCGCGGTGCGGGGCACGGTCACCGATCCCACCGGCGCGGTGATTCCCAACGCGACGGTTCATTTGACCAATGGCAGCAGCGGATTGGACCGAACCGCTTCGACCGACAACCTGGGGCAGTTCTCGTTCTCCAGCGTCCCCTTCAACCCCTACCGGATCGCCGTCTCCGCCAACGGCTTCGCCCCGTTGAACCAGAGTTGCGAGATTCGCTCGGTGGTAGGCATCACCCTAAAGCTGGTCTTGCAGATTGCTGGCGCCTCTCAGACGGTGACGGTCGAGGCCACGGGCGATCTGGTCGAGGACGACCCCACCTTCCACACCGATGTGGACCGCGACCTGTTTATCAAGGTGCCGATGGAAAGCGAGTCCTCCACGCTTAGCTCCCTGGTCACAGCCACGACGCCCGGCGTGGCGGCTGACTCGAATGGCCTTTTCCACGGTCTTGGCGATCACGCCTCCAATTCGTTTTCCGTGGACGGGCAGTCGATTACCGACCAGCAGAGCAAGGTCTTTTCCAACCAGATCCCATCCAACTCGATTCAGTCAATCGAGGTGATCAGCGGTGCGCCGCCGGCCGAGTATGGCGGCAAGACCAGCCTGGTCATCGTGGCCACCACCCGCTCCGGGCAGGGCGTTACCAAGCCCACCGGCAGCATCAGCAGCTCTTATGGCGCCTTTGGCTCCGCGACGGCCAACTTCGACCTGGCCTATGGAGGTAAAAGCTGGGGAAACTTTGTCGAAGCCGACGGCTTGAACACCGGACGCTTTCTCGATCCACCGGAGTTCCAGGTCTTCCACGACAAGGGCAACGAGCAAAACTTCTTCGATCGCGTGGACTACAGCTTCACGCAGGCCGACTCGATTCACTTGGACCTGAACTACAGCCGGTCATGGTTCCAGACGCCCAACGCCTTCGACAACCTGGACGTTGAGAACGTGGAGATATCCGGCTCGAATACCGGCGCGAGTGCCAGCCCCAACTTCGTCAACGTGGGAAACACCGACCAGCACTCCAAAATCCAGACATTCAATATCTCGCCCACTTATACACGGGTGCTGAGCACAAACTCAGTTCTCAACCTGGGCGCCTATGTCCGCAGGGACGACTATAACTACTATCCCAGCGGCAACCCGCTCGCCGATCTGGGGCCGTCCACCCTGCAAACGTCGTCGATCTCCCAGAGCCGCACGCTCACTAATGCTGCAGTGCACTCGGACTTTGACTACTCCAAGGGAATCCATACCTTCAAAGCTGGAGTGGTTTACGGTCAGACCTTCCTACACGAAAATGACAGCCTGGGTGTGGTTGAAGCAACCTATGACTCGCCTTGCATGGACGTCAACGGAAACCCCTTGCCGGGTTACTCCGGCCCTACGGCTTGCGATGGTATCTTAGCGCTCCAGAATCCCAATTACAACCCCACTCTGGCGCCTTACGACCTTACCCGCGGGGGCGGTCTATTCAACTTCGTTGGTCACACCGACGTAAAAGAACTAGCTTTGTACGTCGAAGATCAGATCAAGGCCGGCAATTGGCTCTTCAACCTGGGCATCCGCGGGGACATCTATAACGGTCTCACGTCGGCGCAACAGGCGGAGCCTCGCGTGGGGATTGGATACCACATCAAGCCCAGCAGCACGGTGCTGAGCCTCTCCTACGCACGCACCTTGGAGACGCCGTTCAATGAGAACCTCGTACTCTCCAGCAGCGGGTGCTCAAATGCGGTGCTGGCACCACTTCTCAACTGCACGCCCGGTGTATCGGGAACCTTGGATCCCGGCTTTCGCAATGAGTTCCACGCCAGCCTGCAGCAGGCCTTCGGCAAACGGGTGGTGGTCAGCGGCGAGTACATCTGGAAGTACACTCACAACGCCTTCGACTTCAGCGTGCTGGGTAACACGCCCATTACCTTCCCCATCGACTGGCATAGCTCGAAGATTCCCGGCTATGCGCTCCACGTCGAGGTGCCCCAGTTTCATAACATCAGCGCCTATGTCGTGATGTCTTCGGTGGCCGCCCGCTTCTACCCGCCGCAGGTGGCCGGAGCCGGCGCAACCGTCGGCCAGACCGGGCTTCCCTTCCGTATCGACCACGACGAAAAGTTCAACCAGACCTCGCACCTCCAGTACACATTCAGCCGCGGCAAAGTGCTGAACGGCCTGTGGGGCGGCTTCAATTGGCGATACGACAGCGGTCTGGTGGCCGGTTCGACACCATGCTACGGCGTGACCGATCCGAACACACCATGTGGAAACAGTTCAACTACGCTGAATGGTCAGCCTGCGATAGCAATGGTAGACACCAACATACCTCCTAGCACCAACCCTGTGACTGGAGCGAGTGTTGCCCTCCCATTGAACGCCGACGAAGAGTTTCAGGCTGGATTTGCCTGCAACGGAGTGAAGGCAACGCCCACGAATCCTCTGCCCGCGGTCTGCCCGGCCTCTGAGTTCACCTCCAACCTGATCAATATCCCCGCTCCCAATACCGGCGACAACGATCACAATCCGCAGCGCATTGCGCCGCGCGATCTCTTCGACGCGTCCATCGGCAAGGACAATATCTTCCACAAGGAGCACTACAAGGTGAACCTCGACCTGACGGCCATCAACGTGACCGATAAGTACGCTTTGTATAACTTCCTGTCCACGTTCAGCGGAACGCACTATGTAACTCCGCGGGCGCTGACGGCGAAGATTACGCTGAACTTCTAGCACATGGGGTTGGATGGGGCGAGCTAACGCGGCTCGCCCTAGCTGTTTTTATGGACAACAACTTTCCAAGCAAACCACGCCTGAGCTTAGCAGCAGCCGCAGGTCTGTCCCCGCCAAGCCGATCTGCCCTCTTTGATGAGGACGGGAATTGCCACCAGCGCAGCGACGGCATCGAACCACGCGATATGGAAGAATGCGTTCACGGCGAGTCCCACCAGCGCGATCAGTGCGAGATAGGCACAAGTGGCCGACTGCGCTGCATCGGCGGCTAAGGCGGTGTTTCCGCTGCGGTGACCTTCCCGGCGCTTCAGCCATGCGAGGAGGGGCATAGCAACCAGTGCGGCGGCGGTGATGCCGATTCCCGCGCGACTCGTTTCAGGCCGCAGCCTGAGAACTAACGATGTAAGGGCTGTCCCCGCTACGACAAGCGCAAGAACGAATAGTAGCACTGAGGCTGTGCGGGTCGCCTTGCGTTCCGAAATGGACACGCTTGGAATCCACTGCACGAGCACAACTGTGGCGGACATAAGCTCTACAAGGCTATCGGAGCCAAAGGCCAGCAATGCGGGGCTGTGTGCTGTGATCGCTGCATACGCGGATACGCCGAACTCCACGAGCATCCATGCCAGTGTGACGCCCTGAAGCCAGAAGACCTGAGTTCGGGGCCGCGCCTTCGGAGCACAAGCGTCGGCAGGCTTCGAGGGCTGAACGCCGATCTGTACAAGTTCAGGCATAACGTCATGCTCTCAGGCTCTCGGAAGAAGCGCAAGATCCACAACAGCAACATGGTAGCCATGTATGTTCGTGTCGTCTTATGGCAGGAGCTATCGAAGGCCGGGTCAGCTCACATGATCGCTTGCACAGCCCGCCGGTAAGATGCATAGACAGCCCCATCGAAGCAGGCAAAGATCACCTTTTCGATCTGCTCGTTCGCGGCCAACTCCGCCACTGTCTCCCGCACCGCAATCTCGACGGCGAGAGAGACGGGGAACCTGTAGGCGCCGCAACTGATGGCCGGGAAGGCGAGAGTCCGAAGGCCGTTGTCTCGCGCAATTGCAAAACAGGCAGCATAGCAACTCGCAAGCAGCTCCCGCTCGCCGTGGTCTCCGCCGTTCCAAACCGGGCCAACAGTGTGAATGATGTATCTGGCGGGGAGACGATAGCCCTTGGTGAGCTTCGCCTGGCCGGTCTTGCAACCTCCGAGCAGGTGGCACTCGTCGAGAAGTTCCGGGCCGGCGGCGCGATGAATCGCGCCGTCAACCCCTCCGCCGCCGAGCAGCGAAGTGTTTGCGGCGTTGACAATCGCATCGACGGCCAGGGCGGTGATGTCGGTCCTGAGAATCGCGATTTTTTCCATCGTCGGTCCCTCATCCACTCTACCTCTTGGCGGCCGGCGCGCGCATTGGTTTGCCGCCGTCGCGGGTTTCCGCGGCGGTTCGGTGATCACGTGTGCAAGTATTTGAAATAACAACGGTTATAGATCGATAATCCCGCGTTTTCATCAGCCGGGGCATTTTTCTGTTTCCTTCCCATCCCCAACTCTGCCATACTTGATTGTGCCCACCAGGTACGGCCAATCCCAACAATCCAGTCAAGAGGTTGCATCAATGTCGGCAAAGTATGTCTTTGTGACGGGCGGAGTTGTGTCCAGTTTAGGCAAGGGGCTGGCGGCGGCCTCGATCGGCTGTTTGCTTGAGAGCCGCGGCCTGCGCGTGAACATGATGAAGTTCGACCCCTATCTCAATGTCGATCCGGGCACCTTGTCGCCCTTCCAGCACGGCGAGGTCTTCGTCACCGACGACGGCGCGGAGACCGACCTCGACCTGGGGCACTACGAGCGCTTCACCCACGCGCCGCTCACCCGCGACAACAACTGGACCACGGGGCGCATCTACGAGCAGATCATCTTGAAGGAGCGGCGCGGCGACTACCTGGGCAAGACGGTGCAGGTGATTCCGCACGTGACCAACGAGATCAAGAACGCCATGCGCAAGGTGGCATCGAACGGCGCCGACGTGACCATTGTGGAGATCGGCGGCACGGTTGGCGATATCGAGTCGCTGCCGTTTCTTGAGGCCATCCGCCAGATGCGCCAGGAACTGGGCCGCGAAAACACGGTCTTTGTCCACCTGACGCTGGTGCCCTGGATTGCCGCCGCTCAGGAACTGAAGACCAAGCCGACGCAGCACTCTGTCAAGGAGTTGCTGTCGATCGGCATCCAGGCCGATGTGCTGCTCTGCCGCTCCGACCGCAGGATTGAGCCCGAGATGAAACGGAAGATCGCCGCCTTCTGCAACGTCGAGGAGCGCGCGGTGATCGGGGCCGAGGACGTTCCCTCCATCTACGAAGTGCCGCTTCGCTTTGCGTCGGAAGGCGTGGACGCGCTCATCCTCAAGTATCTGGGCAAGGACGCGCCGGAGACCGATCTTGCCAAGTGGAAGGAATTGGTCGACCGCTGCTATCGCCCCCAGGACGAAGTCTCAATCGCCATCGTGGGCAAGTATGTGGAGTACGAGGACAGCTACAAATCGCTGAAGGAAGCGCTGACGCATGGAGCGCTTGCCGGCAACCTTAAGCTGGAGGTGAAGTGGATCGAGGCCGAGAAGCTGGAATCCGAGCATCCCGGCGACCGGAGTTATGAGTCGAAGTTAGCTGGATTCGACGGCATCCTGGTTCCCGGAGGCTTCGGCAAGCGCGGCATCGAGGGCATGTTGAACGCCATCCGCTATGCCCGCGAGAAGCAGGTGCCTTACTTCGGGATTTGCCTGGGCATGCAGTGCGCCTGCGTCGAGTTTGCGCGCAACGTCTGCGGGTTGAAGGACGCCAACTCGACCGAATTCGACCCCGCCAGCCCGCACCGCATCATCTACAAACTGCGTGAGTTGCTGGGCGTGGAAGAGATGGGCGGAACGATGCGGCTGGGCGCATGGACCTGCGTCCTGCAAGGGGATTCGCTGGCCGCCAAGGCCTATGGCGCCACCGAGATCAGCGAGCGCCACCGCCATCGCTACGAGTTCAACCGCGAGTACGAGACCAAACTGACCGGCGCCGGCCTGCGCATCAGCGGCGCCACGCCCGACGCGACTTATGTTGAGATCGTCGAGCTGCCCGGCCATCCGTACTTCCTGGGCTGCCAGTTCCATCCCGAGTTCAAGTCCAAGCCCCTGGAGCCGCATCCGCTCTTCCGCGAGTTTATCGCGGCGAGTTACAAAAACCGCCAGGGGCGACTCGCCATTGAATTGCAACTGGGAACAGCAGGAACAGAAGCAACCGCAGGTCCTTCGACTCCGGTCGCCGCGGCGACCTCCGCTCAGGATGACAGGTTTATTGTGGTGCAATAGTACCGGACCGAATCAACGGGTAAGAGCCAGCCACACATCCACATCAGAGAAGACCGATCAGGTCATATATGGTTTCTTCGTCGATCGCCAGCGAACCGGGGCGAGAAGGGGGATCAAACCGGTCCGGCCTCGCGCGGCGGGTGATGGGCACGTTTCCTCGACAAGCGGCAGCCACCCCTGCCGGATGCGCCCGGAGGAAACAAAATCCTCGTGACCGGGAACACTTTCATGGGGCGCGGTGTCTAAGACAATAGAATGCGCGGGACATTCGGCTTCAAGCCGGTGTTTCGCTTCCCGCGCACTCGATGGAAGTATCGGGTTTCCGGCGGCTGTCTTTTGGGCCGTTGGACGAGTGGCCGCAACGAGAGACATTCGGGCGATCGGCATCTGGCGTTTTGCATCGGCTTTTTTGATGGCGCGAAAAGAAAAGATGCCGGCGGTGCGAATGTTGCGGTAAGGTGGGAGGACACTGTATGCAGGCGGACCTCACCATGGGCAATCTTGCCAGCGCGCTGACACTGCAATCCGAAGAGGCGGCTCTGATCGCGGAACTTCAGGCCGGCTCCGAAGAAGCATTTACGTGGCTGATCGAGCGCTACCACCAACCGATCTACTCCCTGCTTGCGCGCACCGTGCAGGACCGCGCTGAAGCCGCCGACCTGACCCAGGAAGTCTTCGTGAAGGTCTTCCGGGGAGTGGGCAGCTTTCATGGCGAGTCGTCGTTGCGGACATGGATTTACCGGATCGCGCTGCGCGAGGCCTCGAACCAGCGGCGCTGGTGGATGCGGCACAAGCAGCAGGAGATTCCCATCGAGCAGGAGTTGATGGAGGGGAAATCCGGAACGCCGGTGCGGATGAAAGACAGGCTGGTTGACCCGGCCGAGTCGCCCTTGGATATGGCGGTTCACGCAGAGAACCGGGAGCGGGTGGAGGCGGCGTTGCGGCAGGTTCCCGAGCCCTACCGCAGCACACTGATCCTGCGCGATATCGAGGGCTTTGTGTACGAGGACGTGGCGGAGATGCAGGGCGTGAATCTGGGGACGGTGAAGTCGCGGCTGGTGCGCGGGCGCGCCTGCTTGAAAGCGATTCTGACGGCTCCGGCGCTTGGCACCCGTTCCCCGGCGCGGGCCGGGTTTGAAGTACCTGTGGGAGAGGAGGCGCAATGAACGGCTGCAATGCAGTGCAGGCAAGGTTTACGGAGTATATGGATAGCCAGTTGACGGGGCGGGAGATGCAGCGCGTTGCCGCCCATCTGGAAGATTGCCGGGAGTGTGCGCGGGAGTGGGCCTCATTGCGCGAGGCGCAGGCTTCTCTGGCCGCGCTGGGTCCGGTTCCTGAGCCCGACGATCTGCTGCTGCGGATTCGCGTGGCAGTGAGCCAGGAGCGGGCGCGCAGCCGCCGGAGTCCATTTCAAGGCTGGAATCTGGCCTGGAGAAACACGGTGGGGCCCTTTCTGCTACAGGCCTCGGCAGGATTTGTCAGCGCCACGCTGCTGCTGGGCACCTTGATCGTGTTGGTGAGCATGTTTGCCCAGCCGGAGACGGCGCAGGCCTACCCGGATGAGCCCCTGGGCAACGCCACCGCGCCACGGCTGGTCTATATGCCCAGCGCGTTGGGCAAGAACGATATCGGCGCCGAATCCGGCCCGGTGGTGGTGGAGGCTTATATCAACGGCTCGGGCCAGGTTTACGACTACCGAATCATCAGCGGCCCCTCCGACGAGGCGACCCGTTCTCAGGTCGAGAACCTTTTGCTGTTCACCGTCTATGAGCCTGCGCGGTTCTTCGGCCAGCCGGTGCGCGGCCTGGCGGTGCTGTCGTTCTCCGGGATTTCGGTGCGCGGGTAAGGCGGGTGACAGGAGTTGGCTGCGGTCATTCGGCTCAAGAGCCCGCAGGCTGAGTTAGAACTTCCCAGTATCTTGCGCCGCATCCGCACCAGGGCTGTAGATTGTCAGCCTCACCCCCGGCGGCAAACTCTTGCTGAAAGACTGGAGCTCCGGCCGCACCTTGCTCACAGCGGGAGCATCGGTCGCATAGAACTGAACTTCGCTTTCGGCGGACGATACGCGCTCCCGAGACAGGTCCATGCTCGCCACCTTCACCCAACTGGCTGGAATCTGGTCCTCGAACCACTCGTCATAGACGATGACAAGGTGGACGCCGTTCCTGGCGACGAAGGCCCGATAGTCGTCGGCATTCGCGTCGCCCGATCTGAGGTTGCGGGCCTCTTCAGAGGCAAGTCCGCCAAGGTCGAGAACGAAGTTGGGGTTATGGTATGAAACCAGGCCGAGATCGTTGACGGCTACCGGCGCACGGTAGAAGTCATTGACGAACCGGTGCATTTGAAACTGCTGCTCATAGATATTGTTGGAATAGAACGGAACCAGCCAGGTCGATTTGATATAGGGCCAGCAAAACACCGACAGGGCAACAGCGGCTCCGGAGAAAAGAAGAATGCGTCTCTTCTTGTTCGACAGCGCATTGCGGATCGTTTCCCGCATCAGGCAGATACCGATCAATGCCGTACCCAGCAAGGCATAGTCCTCATATCGATCCAACCACCCGAAACGGCCGGCGGCAGCGTGGGCGCCGACCAGGCACACAAGGAACAGCGCCATCAGGCCCTGTGCTGTCCACCGCCAGGGCTTGGCCGGAAGCTCCAACAAGCATCTCACCGCGGCGGCCACGCCGATGACGAGCATCAGAGCGCCGGCTGGGATGAGGGCCATGCGCGAGACATTCAGGCCGATCGATTGCAATAGCCCCATGCCCGCGCCGCCTATGCCATTGGCCGCGACCTCGGATTTGCTGAGAACGGAACTTGGCAGCGGCGGCAGCCCCAGCCGCACGAGAAACACTGAAAAACCCCCGATGAAAAGAACGATGAGCGCAAGCGTGCCGGCAGCCGTGCGCCAGCGCCCTCGCAGCGCAAGCACCAGCAATGCTCCAAGACTCAGTGCCAGTCCCTCATAGCGCAACAGCGGATTGATAACAATGACCGCGGGAAGCCATACCGGCATCTTATCGTCGTCAAGAAACAGCGCGAGTCCATAAATGCATGCGGCGGTCGCTGCGATGTGCATGCTGTGCTCAAGACCGCTGAATACGACGCCGATGAGATTCAGGCAGATAGCCAAAAGCAGCAAAGCAATGGCTTGCGCAACGATCCCAAAGGTATCTTCGGCAAGGCGCAGATACTTGAAGAGCCGCCACATGATGGCCATGGTTGCAAACAGCGCCATCCAACTCAGAATCAAGGGCAGATAGGGATGGAGGGGAGTTCCGGAAGCCGGCGTCAGCAGAAACGGAAACAGGATGGAGGAAGCGGGCGCGCAATGCAACCCGGCATCGATTCCGTAGTTGCCGTGGCGTATTTGGTCGCTCAGCGCAAGAGCTATATATGGATCGTCCATCGTATAGATGAAGGTGCCGTTGTTCAGCTTGAGAATGGAGAGGAACAGGCCCAGCAGGATAACTCCGGCCGCAGCCAGGACGAGCGGAAAAGCTAGCATGGCAACCGTGTTTCCATGCGGTTTCACGGCGCCGTTCCGCCCCTCCCCGGCCGCAATATCCCTACCGATTTCAGGCATCTTATCGAGTCAGTCTCCAGCGCGCCGCCACATTCCGGTCAATTGGCGATCGTCACAACGGCCGCTTCCTTGGCTGGCATTCCGATCGGGAGTATCCGGCGATTCGCTGTACGCAAAGGTAACATAATCGAAGACGCCATCTCGCCGGCCCAGCGGTCTCTGACCCCTGATCCCTGATCTCCGACCCCTCTATGCGCTATCATTCCCTTCAATACCCATGGCTTCCAATCCCCCATCTCCGCCCGAACCATCCGACCTCGAAGGCGACTACCGCCCCGCCAACCCGTCCGCCCCTTTTGACCCCACCAACGCCCGCGTAGACCCGGCCGACGCCGCATACTTGATGCAGCTGGCCGACGCTCTCAGTACCACCCTCGATCTTGAAACCCTCCTCAACCGCACCTCCCAGCTTGTCCGCGCCGTCATTCATTACCGCATCTTCGCCATCTTTCTGCTCAACGACCGCACCCACGACCTGCGCGTGCGCTTTCAGATCGGCCACACCGCCGCGGGCCAGGGAGTTCGCCTGCCTCTGGGCAGCGGCATCGTCGGCCAGGTGGCCCTCACTCGCCAGCCCCTCCTCGTCAACGACGTCTCCGCCTCCGAGCACTACATCTCCGTCAACCCCGAGGTGCGCTCCGAACTGGCCGTCCCGCTCATCACCAAGAACCGCCTTATCGGCGTCATGGACATCGAGAGCGAGCAAGCCGGCTACTTCCAGCCCGAGCACCTTCACCTGCTCACGGTCACCGCCTCGCGCATCGCCCAGGCCATTGAGAACGCCCGCCTGTACGCCCGCGTCTCCCGACAAGCGCAAACCCTCGAAGTCCTCAACGAGATCGCCGTCGAGCTGGCCTCCATCCTGGACCTCAACCTGCTCCTCGAACGCATCGGCCAGCTTCTCCGCCGCCTCATCGACTACCAGATGTTCACCATCATGCTCCTCGACGAGAAGGGCGAGATGCTCATCACCCGCTACGCATGGCGGTTCGGCTCTGCCCACGCCCCCATGCGCCGCATTCCCATCACCAGTGGACTGGTCGGGGCGGCGGTTCGCGAGTGGCGCTCGATCAATGTCCCCGATGTCCGCAAGGACCAGCGTTACGTCGCCACCAATGCCGAGACCCGCTCCGAGCTGATTGTGCCCCTCTTTTACAAGGGCCGCATTATCGGCGTGCTCGATCTCGAACACACTCGCCCCGCCTTCTTCCATGAAGACCACGAGCGCATCCTGACCACCCTCGCGGCGCAGGTGGCCATCTCGATAGAAAACGCCCGCCTTTACCAGGCCGTCCGCCGCCAGGAGGCCCAACTCGAGCGCGACATCGCCATGGCTCGCGAGGTCCAGCTCCGCCTGCTTCCCACTACGCCGCCTGAGCACCCGCACGCCGAGATGGCCGCCCGTTTTCTCCCCGCCCGCACCATCGGCGGAGACCTCTACGACTTCGTCGACTACGGCCCCAACCGCACCGCCATCGTCCTCGGCGACGTCAGCGGCAAGGCCGCCCCGGCCGCCCTTTTTGCGGCCCTGGTCAGCGGCATCATGCGTTCCGCCGCTGTCATGCATCCGCAGCCTGCCCAGATGCTGGCCTTCCTCAACTGCTCCCTCCAGGAGCGCAAGCTCGAATCTCAGTACGTCTCCATGCTCTTCGCCGTCTGGAACGACGAAGACCAGACCCTCCGAGTGGCCAACTCCGGCGCTGTCCAGCCCATCCTCTGCCGCGCCGGAGAGTCGCTCACCGTGCGCGCCGAAGGCTTCCCCCTCGGCCTCTTCCCCGACGTAGCCTACGATGAGGTCAACCTGGCCGCCCAGCCCGGCGACGCCATAATCTTCGTCTCCGATGGAATCCTCGACGCCGAAAACGCCCAGGAAGAAATGTACGGCCATGACCGCCTGGCTGGTCTCCTCTGCGCGCATCGCGACCAGCCCGCGGCAGAGATTGCCGACGCCATCCTCGCCGACGTGGCAAATTTTCAGGACGCACAGGACCGCTTCGACGACGAAACCATCATCGTGCTGAGGGTACGGTAAACAATTGAGAAATGTGTCTGTTGTAGATTCATCATCCTGAGCAGCTTGACTCGCCGCGGCGAGTTACGTCCGGAGATGAACATGGGCCAGGCGCCCAGCCCACAACTTGACAGCCTTCGCCTTACTCGCGTTCTTGGCCCCTTTTGCGTCCGTTCATCCGGAGCGGTTTACTGGCAAGGACCACCGCATTCGAGTTTCGGGATTCCCTCAAAGCCCCGGGCATCATGGGCCGGCACCATGCTGATCCCTGGGAATCGCTCTCCAATTGCCGCCATCTGCATCAAGCCCTTTCGGACCTGCGCCGGGTCCCAGTCGCCCAGTTTCCTTTGTAGCCACGGCCGCTCTTTGCGATCGATGACCCCTTCCCGTTGCCACGCAATATCCCCGATCATCGCGTAGCGCTTCCCATCTGGGAGCGTTAGAAAAACGACCACCGAGCCCGGCGTGTGGCCCGGCGCGGGCACTATGACGATCGCGCCGTCGCCATAGACATCATGGCCTCTGGGAAAGCCGAGGTAAGCGTCCCCTTCGAATTCATATTCCACATATCGAACGCCGGGGAAGCTTCGGATGAGAGCAGTGAGCCAGCCTCCATCCTTGACAAAACGAAGCTCCTCCCTCGTCACCCAAACGGGCGTTTCCGGAAAGTCGGATACTCCGCTGACGTGATCCCAGTGGGCGTGTGTGAGAAGTATTGCTCGCAGACCTTTGCGATCGTAGCCCACCGCGTCGAGTTGCTCGGACGCGGAGCGAGTCCGCTGGTAGCTGGTCACCGCTCGGAAGAACAGCGGCATGGTCCGGAATTGTGTATCGATGTGCCGGCCGAATCCGGTGTCGATGAGAAGATCGCCGCGCGGGTGCTTCACCAGCAGCGCGGTCATCGAGAGGTCGCGCTTGTCAAAAAACGAGCCGCCCCGATAGGCAAAGGCGGCGTTCCTGTGCGTAACTCCGGTCGGGAGCTGAATCAACGACATCTCCGCTGGCGGAGACGCGGCCGGTAGCTCTCCGGTGAAACGCGCTGAGTTCGGCACGGATGAGGTCGAGAACATAGCTTGAAAGATGATCGCCAAAGCAAGTACGGAAAAGCCTGACCCTGGATTTTCATTTTAACAAGCATGGAAACTGGGCGCACCGCGGAGTTCCGCATGCCCCGCGTCAGGCGAGCAGGTTCTGCATCCGGTCCTCATCACCCCCGTCTGCGCAACTCCAGCTCCACCACGCGCAGCATATCGGCTTCGGGAGCGGGCTTGCCGGTCCAGATTTCGAACTGGCGCGCGCCCTGCTGCACGAACATCTCCATGCCGCTGATGGTGGGAATGCCGCGCTCCTTGGCCAGCTTGAGCAGCGGCGTTTCCAGCGGGTTGTAGACCATGTCGAAGACCAGCCCGGCGTTCAGCTCATCCTCTTGAATGGGCAGAGCCTGCGGGTTGCCTTCCATGCCGCAAGGAGTGGCATTGATGAGCACGTCGAAGCGCTCCTTGGCGAACTGCTTATGCGTCAGAACCTTGGCTTTCGCCTCCTTGGCCAGCGCCACTGCCTGCTCATGAACTACGTTGTAGATGAAGACTTCAGCGCCCTGGTCCACCAGGCCGAATACGCCGGCCCGCGCCGCGCCGCCCGCGCCGACGACACCTATCCTCGCGCCCTTCAGGTTGAGGCGTTTTTCGAGCGGCCTCACCACACCGGCCACGTCCGTATTGAACCCGACCAGCTTGCCGTCCGCGGCGGTGCGCAGCGTGTTGCAAGCGCCGATGCGGGTGGTGAGCGCGTCCATCGTTGCAAGGTGGGGCAGAACTTCCTGCTTGAGGGGCATGGTCACGGCCGCGCCGGCCAGGGGGAGTTCGCGCACCAGCGTGAGCAGGTCGCCGAGCGCGCGAACCTTCAGCGGCAGCAGCACGGCGTTCACGTTTTCGCGTCGGAAGGCGGTGTTCTGCATGAGCGGCGAGAGCGAGTGGGCGATGGGGTTGCCGGCCACGCCGAAAACGCGCGTCGCCTGATCCAACTGCTCCACGCGATAGAGGTCGCGCAGGGTGCGGGCGGTGACCTGACCGGGAGCCGTCGCCACGCCTGGTCCGGTGCCATCGTCGAAGGAGGCGAAGGTAAACGCCGCCCCCGCCCTCGGCCCCAGGACGCGGCTCACCAGCCCCTCTTCGCCCATGGCGATGCCCACCACGTGCGACGAAAGCGACCGGCCCTCGATGAACCGCAGAACGGCAAGATTGTCCGCGAGCGACCGCGCCATCGAAACCACTTTAACGAACTCGGGCTGAAAGGCCTCGATGCGCCTGGCTGTCTTCTCCAGGTCGCCGGTCTGCTTAAAGTCGTGGCTGCTCACCAGAAGCGCCGCGCCCGCCGCCCGCAACTTGGCACGCCACTGGGCCAGTTGCGCCGGTTTGGCCTCCTCGGCCGACTCGACTTCGAGATCGGCAATCTTGCAGCCGGCCTCCGTGGCTTTCAATAGGATCTCAAGTTCCGCAGTCAAGGACCCAACAAAGTCGCCGCCGAACTCCTTGCGCCGGCAGGTGGCGAGCACCGTCACATCGCGGTGCCCGGCCAGAAACTCCTTCATCTTGGGCAGAGCCACGGCCGGCTTGGCGAGCGAGTCCAGGCGGAATTCAATGAACTTCGCGTCGGGCTTGGAGCCTTGGATCGCCGCTATGGCCCGCTCGATCATCTCCGCCGCCGAGCCGGCTTGAATGGCGACGCAAAGTTTGCCCACGCGTAGCCTGGGGCCGGGCGGCGGAGGGGTCGAAAGAGGCTTGCTTTTAACCGTGCGTGTCATGGGTATCAATTGACGCATCTTAAAGGGCTTCGGTCCAGGATGCAATAGCTTCCGCAAAGAAACTTGAAGAGATTGACACTGGTTTCAGTGCAAGGCCATCGCGAATCCGCCGGTCTCAGAATTGGGGAGAACTCAAGCAGCGCGGACCCGTTCGACGGCTAGGCGCAGGCCCATGGCTTTGAGGATGGCGGAGAGGCTTCGCAGCTCCGGGTTTCCGTGTTCGGACAAGGTGCGATAGAGCTGGGTTGGGTTCAGGTTGGCCTTTTCCGCCACAGTTTGAACGCCGCCAAAGGCCTTGGCCATCTGGCGCAGGGCAACGAGCAGTTCGCCCTGCTCGCCGTCTTCAAGAATGATGTTCAACAGTTCGAGCGCGTAGGCGGGATCCTCCTTGAAGAGTTCCGCCATAGCTTCGTCGTGGGTTCTGTCTTTCATTACTCCGTCCTCCCCTGCCAGTCCAGCCAGTATCGGCAGGCCCGGTCGATATCCGCATCCTGGGTTCGCTTGCCGCCTCCGCAAAGCAGCAAGACAACCTGTTCGCCGATGATGGCGTAATAGACTCTGTATCCCGGACCAAAATCGATGCGCAGTTCCCATACCCCATCGCGGCAAAACTTGCAATCGCCGAAGTTGCCCAACTCCATTCGGTTGATTCTGCGATCAACTGCGACCTTTGCATTTGTGTCGCGGAGTTGACGACGCCACTCCATGAAGACGTCTTTCTCGCTCTGCGTCAGGTAGTGGCGAATCTCGTACATGGATGAATCATCGTTTATAAACGAAGATAATGTCAAGCGGGTTCCTCTGCGGCGTCCTGCGCCCAACAGGGAACCGTCGGTGCATGGTGAGGCATCTATTTCAAGAACGGGAATTGCATTCCTTCGCTCCCGCGGCTATCATTCGAACATGGAAGGTCAATCCTGTTGTCCCCGCTGTCCATCGCTTTGAGCGCGCGGGTGACCTGGGTCTGAAACTCCGATAGAACATCCAAGGTTTCTTAACTGCCCGCGATTCAGCCAAGCTGCCGCGGGTTTTCTGTTTCCGGGGAAAAGGAAAAAATGGCCCAAACCGATCAAGCAAAAGAGACGAAAGCCCAACGGGCGGAGCGCTTGAAGCGCGAAAAGAACCCCTGGGAGGCCTTCGCCGAGGTGCGCGCTTTTGCCCGCGCCGGCCGCTCCAGCGTTTTGCCGGAGTGGGCCGCCTTCTACTTCAAGTGGTGGGGCATCTATACGCAGGGCGACGGCGTGGGCGCTATCGGCGGCAAGGGCGGCGATGGCCTGGCGTCGGATTACTTCATGATGCGCATCGCCATCCCCAACGGCATTCTCTCGGCCAGCCAGCTTCGCACGGTCGGCTCACTCGCGCGGAAGTACGCCCGCAACCTGGCCGATATCACCGTCCGCCAGGCTATCCAGCTTCACTGGCTCACCATCGAGTCGCTGCCCGAGGTGGTGGACGCACTGAGCGCCATTGGACTCTCGCCTAGAGGCGCATGCGGCGACGTGGTGCGCAGCGTGACCGGCTGCCCGCTGGCGGGAGTCGCCGACGACGAGCTGATCGACGCCGCGCCCCTGGCCCGCGAGATTGCGCAAATGCTCACGGCCAATCCGGAGTTCTACAACCTGCCCCGCAAGTTCAAGATTTCCGTTACCGGCTGCCCCTCCTGGTGCAGCAACCCCGAAATCAACGACATTGGCCTGACGGCCGTGAGGCACAACGGCGAAACCGGCTACTCGCTGCGCGTGGGCGGAGGTCTCTCCGCCGATCCGCATCTCGCCGTTCGCCTCGATGCCTTCATCCTGCCCGGCCAGGCGCTCGGCGTGGTTCGCGCCGTCACCGAAATCTTCCGCGACCAGCAGGGCCTGCGCGAGAGCCGCGACCGCGCGCGCATGAAGCATCTCTTCCTCAAGGAGGGCTGGACCGCCGAGAGCTTCTTGGCCGAACTCCAGTCGCGGCTCGATTTTACGCTGCTGCCCGGCGCGCCGGAGCAAGTGCCCAACGACGTCTTTCGCGACCACGCCGGCATCCATCCGCAGCGCCAGCCGGGGCTGAGTTACGTCGGAGCCAGCGTGCTGCGCGGCCGGCTGACGGGAGAGCAGTTGGAGGCCGCAGCCGGCTTGGCCGAGCAATTCGGCAGCGGAGCCCTGCGGACCACCGTCTCGCAGAACCTGCTGTTCATCGATATTCCCAACGGCAAGACTGCGGAGTTGGCCAGGGAGCTGGGCAAGATCGGCATCCAGGTCGATGGATCTTCTTTCTGGCGCGGCGCCATCGCCTGCACCGGCACGGAGTTCTGCAAGCTGGCCATCACGGAGACCAAGGGCTTTACCCGTTGGCTGGTCGATGAGTTGGAAGAGCGTCTGCCGGGATTCGACCAGCAACTCAAGCTCAACGTGACCGGCTGCCCCAATGGCTGCGGGCAGCATTGGGTTGCCGACATCGGCCTTGAAGGCAAGAAGATCAAGCACGAGGGAAAGCTGACAGACGCCTTCTACTTTTGCCTGGGCGGGGCGGTGGGGCAGCACGCCGCAATCTCTCGGCCAGTCGGCTATCGCTGCCCCGCGCCACTGATTCCAGACGCAATCGAGCGCCTATTGCGCCGCTACCTGGCCGACCGGCAAACCGAGGAGAACCTGCGCGCCTGGTTCAGCCGACACTCCAACGACGAACTGCGCGCCCATCTGGCCGGAGAGGCGCTGGCCGCCGTGGAGCGCGATGCGCCTGCGGGGCCAGTGCCGCACGGAGTGGGCGATTGAGGAGCAAGCCATGAACATGCTGCCGATCTTCCTCAAACTCGAAGGCCGCCGCTGCCTCTTGGTAGGCGCGGGCAGCGTCGCGCTGGGCAAGATCGACAGTCTGCTCAAGACGGGACTCCGGCTCCGCGTCGTCGCTCCGGAGGCGCGGCCCGAGATCCGGCAGTTGGCTCACGACGGCAAGCTCGAGTTGGCGCTGCGCTCGTTTGAACTCTCCGACCTCGACGACAACCTGCTGGTCGTTGCGGCTACCGATTCGCCTGAGGTCAACGCACTGGTGCATCGGGGCGCAGTCGAGCGCGGCATTTTGTCGAATAGCGTGGACGACATTCCCAACTGCGATTTCTTCTTCGGCTCGGTGGTGAGCCGCGGCGATTTGCAGATTGCCATTTCGACGGGAGGACAAAGCCCCGCTGTCGCCCAGAACCTTCGCCGCGAGATCGACGAACAACTGCCCGCGGAAATCGGCGCGTGGCTTGAAAGCCTCGGCCGGCTGCGCCGCCAGGTTCTCGAAACCCAACCCAGCGGCGAGGCGCGCAAATCCCTGCTGCACCTGCTCGCCCAGCTGCCGGTTTGCGACTCCGAATCCTGCCCGGCGCGGCAACTGGCCCTCGCGCCGCTTGAGGACGAGCCGGCCGGCGGCGAATTCGCCGCAATTGGCGATGAAAATTTCGCCGGCGTTGACGAGCATCTCGATCACCCCGAGCCGTTCCTGACAGAGATCGATCCCAACTCCAGAGTCTCGGTAGAGACGGTTCATCTGGTGGGAGCAGGCCCAGGCGACCCCGACCTGCTCACCGTCAAGGCGCTGCATCTCATCCAGACCGCCGACGTCATCCTCCACGACGACCTGGTTCCGCAGGCGATTCTCGACCACGCCTCGCCCTCGGCTGAAGTTCTGAACGTGGGCAAGCGGTGCGGCGGCAAGAGCATCACCCAGGCCGAAATCAACTCGCTGATGATCGAACACGCGCGCGCAAATCGCAGCGTGGTTCGCCTCAAGGGCGGCGACCCGCTCCTATTCGGCCGCGCCGCCGAAGAGATTATTGCCCTGGCCGAAGCGGGAGTGGCTTTCCAGATCGTTCCCGGAGTTACCGCCGCCGTCGCTGCGGCGGCGGCCATCGGCTGCTCCCTCACCAGCCGGGATAGCGCGTCCAATGTGATCTTCTCCACCGGCCACCACGCCCAGTCGCACAACAACTCGCCCCTGCCTGCGCTGGAGGACGCCACTCGCGTCGTCTACATGCCGGGCCGCGACCTGCATCTGCTGGCGCAAGAGTGGCTCCAGCTGGGCCTTCCGCCGGAGTTCCCCTGCGCCGTGGTTTCGTGCGCCGCTCAGCCCGGCCAGCAAATTAGGCGGACCACCCTCGCCGCCCTCGGCGACGCCGAACCCACTCTCGCCCCCAGCCTGCTGATCGCCGGCTGGGCCGTCCGCGAAACCGCCGCTTCGGACCGACTGGCAGCGGACGCCATTTCAGTCACTGTCTGAAACGCAACCGGAGTGGTCCATGGCGCCGAAAATCCAGCCGCTTCCGGCTCCTACATCTGTGTAAAAGTGGCGCGAATCCTCATAGAAGCTGTTTCATAACCTTCTGAGTACGATCATGAAGCAGGCGATGTGGAAGAAGGCCTCGTAGATTTGCAGTGAGCGGTCGTAGCGGACAACAAGGTGGCGGAAGTTGCCCAGCCAGGCA